>Ga0126381_100002617_pt1 | contig 19500 bp, 22 predicted proteins | sample PanSoiMetPlot_28_FD_96465 | JGI IMG/M metagenome (GOLD analysis project Ga0126381, IMG submission 96465) | Tropical forest soil microbial communities from Panama - MetaG Plot_28 | ecosystem: Environmental > Terrestrial > Soil > Tropical forest > Bulk soil | place: Panama | collected 2016-02-17
CGACCGGCGTCAACGGCCAGATCCCGGCGCCGATCCTGCGCTGGCGCGAAGGCGACACGATCACACTCGCCGTCACCAACCGGCTCTCCGAGCCGAGCTCGATCCATTGGCACGGGATCCGCACGCCGTCGCCGATGGACGGCGTGCCGGGCCTCAGCTTCCGCGGCATCGCGCCCGGCGAAACTTATGTCTACCGCTTCCCCGCGCATCAGAGCGGCACCTACTGGTACCACAGCCATTCGGCATTCCAGGAGCAGACCGGGGTCTACGGGCCGATCGTCATCGTGCCGAAGGGCGGCTATGCGCAGGCCTTCGATCGCGATTACGTCGTGATGCTGTCGGATTGGAGCGACGAGAGCCCCGATGCGATCGTCAGCAACCTCAAACTCCAAAGCGACTATTACAATTTCCACCAGCGGACGGTGGGCACCTTCTTTGAAGATGTCGCAAAGAGGGGCTTCGCCGAAACGGTGGCCGACCGCCTCGAATGGGGCCGGATGCGCATGAGCCCCACAGACATTCTCGACGTCTCGGGCGCAACCTACACTTATCTCATCAACGGGCATCCGCCGGGAGCGAATTGGACCGCGCTGTTCCGCCCCGGCGAGCGGGTAAGGCTGCGTTTCATCAACGGCTCGTCGATGAGCATCTTCGATGTGCGCATCGATGGCCTGCCGATGACGGTCATTCAGGCCGACGGCAACGATGTCGAGCCGGTCACCGTCGATGAATTTCGCGTCAGCGTCGCGGAGACCTACGACGTGATCGTGCAGCCCAAAACCGACCGCGCCTATACGCTCTTCGTCCAGGCCGAAGACCGAACCGGCTACGCCCGCGGCACGCTTGCCCCGCGGCCGGGTATGGCCGCGGCCATTCCGCCGATGGATCCCCGCCCGCTGCGTACGATGACCGATATGGGAATGGGCGGCATGGACCACGGTTCGATGCCGGGGATGCAGATGGATCACGGCTCGATGCCGAACATGTCCGGCATGGAGGCGAGCCCCGAAGCGAAAAAACTCGAGGGCAGTGTCGGGGTCGATAACGTCGCGATGATGCCGACCGAGCGTTTAAACCGCCCCGGCGAAGGCTTTCCTCAAGGCCTGCGGGTGCTCACCTACGCCGATTTGCGCGCGACCAGACAGGGCAGCGATCCGCGCCTGCCCTCGCGCGACATCACCCTGCATCTCACCGGCAATATGGAACGCTTCATCTGGGGCTTCGACGGCAAGAAGTTCTCGGAAGCTGAACCGATAGTCCTTCAGCGCGGCGAGCGGGTGCGCTTCGTGCTGATCAACGACACGATGATGGAGCACCCGATCCATCTGCACGGGTTGTGGAGCGAGCTCGAAAACGGGCATGGCGAGTACCGCCCCTACAAGCACACGATCAATGTCAAGCCCGGCGAGAAGCTCAGCTATATCGTAACCGCCGACGAGCCGGGCCGCTGGGCATACCACTGCCACCTCCTCTACCACATGGAAATGGGTATGTTCCGGGAGGTGCGCGTCCCATGAGCGCCTACCGGATAATCCCGCCTGCCGCGGCGCTCGTCGCTATCGCGAGCGCCGCTGCAGCCCAAATCCCAGCCGCCAAGCCGCTAGACACAGAACCCATGCAGCCGGTTATGGACCGGCCGATCTTGGCGCATGTCATCTTTAATCAGCTCGAAGGCCGGTGGAATGGTACCGAGACCGAGTTCCGCTGGGACGGAGAGGGTTGGGTCGGCACCGATTACGATAAGCTCTGGATCAAGTCGGAAGGCACGCTGAGCAACGGCAGGCTCGAGGACGGCCAGCACCAGTTCCTCTACAGCCGTGCTATCACGACCTATTTCGATCTGCAGGGCGGGCTGCGCAGCGACATCGACTCGCGTCCCACCCGTAATTGGGCGGCGTTCGGCATTCAGGGCCTCGCCCCCTATTTCTTCGACCTCGAACTGACTGGTTTCGCCAGCGGCGAGGGACATCTCGCTGCCAAGCTAGAGGCCTCTTACGACCTTCTGCTGACGCAACGGCTGATCTTGCAGCCGCAACTCGAGGTCAATCTGTATAGCAAGGCCGATCCCGCCCGCCTGACCGGGGCCGGTTTTTCCGACATCGATACCGGGCTCCGGCTGCGCTACGAGTTCAGCCGCAAATTCGCCCCCTATCTCGGCGTCGTCTACGAAGGCAAGTTCGGCCAGACGGCCAGTTATGCGAAGCGGGCAGGCGAGAGCACGGGGGACTTCCGCTTCGTCTTTGGCGTCCGGATCTGGTTATAGGGGGTCGTTGTGCGGACAGTTATAGCCACACTTGTGGTGGCGCTGGCCCTCGTCTTTCTTGCTGGCGTCGCCTTTATCTTTTCCGGCTTTTACCATATCGAGGCCAACGCTCCGCATTGGGGGGTCACGAGCTGGGTTTTGCAAACCATCCGGGACCGCTCGATCAGGGCGCATGCTGCGGGGATAGAGGTCCCGCCGGGGCTCGACGATCCTGCCAAGCTCCAAATCGGCGTCGAGCATTTTGCGGCGCACTGCGCCGTCTGCCATGGCGCACCGGGCGTTCCCAAGAGCGATATCGCGCGCGGGCTATACCCGCAGCCGCCCGATCTGACACATGCGTCCGATCACTTCACGTCGGCAGAGCTGTTCTGGATTTTGAAGCATGGGATCAAGATGACCGGCATGCCGTCCTGGGCCGATCACAGCGATGACGAATTGTGGGCGACCGTGGCTTTTATCGAGAAACTGCCCGGTATGTCCGAGCAAGGGTACGCCAAACTGGTGATGGAGAGCATGGCGCATGGCGGCGATCAGGGCAGCGATCAAGATCAGACTGAGCAAACAAAGCCGGACAGCCACAAACATCACTGATGTAGACAGGAGACCAGCCTGCGAACGATCAGCCTTATGCGAACTGTTTTGATGCACATGTTCGGCCGCCCTCGAGGTGTCCTCGGGCGGGTGGGCGGCATCATCATGGCGAAAACCAACGAGGCCTGCGGCATCTGGGTCACTGACCTTCTTCAAGTCGGACCGCAGGACAGCGTATTGGAAGTGGGTTTCGGACCCGGAGTGATCATCCAGCGTCTGTCAAGGCTGGCATCGGCGGGGCACATCACCGGCATCGATCCATCGCGGGAGATGGTGGAGCAAGCACGCGCGCGGAATGCGATCGCCATCAAGGAGGGTCGCGTTGAACTCCACTGCGGCTCGGTCGGAGGCCTGCCGTTCGACGACAATACCTTTGATAAAGCCTTGGCAATTAATTCGATGCAAGTCTGGCCGGACACTATCGCGGGACTCAGAGAAATTCGCCGGGTCATGAAATCCGGCGGCCGAGTCGCGGTCGGCTTCACGCCGTATTCGCGGCAGCAGAAGCAGGGATTGACGCAGACGCTCAGCGCGGCTGGCTTCGCGGGGGCGACGGTGGCCGAGAAGGACAATTACTTCTGTGCGTTGGCGGATAAACCGTGAACGAGCGCGAGATTTGCTCCACGCTTAGTTCTTACGACACGGTGAAAGCAAGCCGGGCGGGGGGCCTCTCCACTGATCATCGGGCGACGAACAGAGACGGATATCTCGAACGAGCCGGGTTCAAATGCGTGAGCGGAGCCCCTTGGGGACGCCGGGGTTAGAGTTCGGGATGATTCCCGCTTGGCTGCACTCGCTGTCGATCGCCTATCTGCTGGCGGGCGCGCTCAGCGCAGCGATCATCTCGTTTGACCTGACCCACCGTCCGCAGCACATGTGGATCATGAATCTGGTTTGGCCGATAACCGCATTGTTCGGGACCGGATGGATATTGTGGCAGTATTTCACGTATGGTCGCCTCGCGACGCGCGAAAGGGCCCATGCAGCGATGCAGTGGGGAGAAGAGCCACCAAATAAGAAGCTGACGCCATTCCCGATCATCGTCGCCAATGGCGCATTACATTGCGGAAGCGGCTGCACGCTCGGCGACATCCTCGCGGGTAGTGACTCATTTTGAAATGCTGGCCTCGGATTTCGGCTGGCGCGGCTTGTAGGGGCCGCGCTCCGAAATCGGCCGCGGCGACGAGAGCGGGTCGGCGCTGTAAGCCCGGATTCGCTAACGCGGCCGGCGGTCGAAATGAACGCCGCGCCGGTCGTAGCGCTCTGCTAGATCCGACAGCTCCCGGCGGATCCCCGGTAGTCGCGTGTAGCGCGCCAGTTCGCGAAGCTTGCCAGCCATCTCCCGGCAATGATCGCCGTCCGCGTGCGTCGCCCGTGTTTCGCTGACGGCGGTGCCCATCCAGGGAACAACCGCGCGGCGGGCGGGTCCAATAGCGCCATCACTGCAATCCCCGCCCGCCTCATCATTAAGCTCGTAACCCACAATCGGTTGACCGATAAAAACAATTCGTTTCGAATTTCGTGCACACTTAATCCGAATGCCGGGAAAGACCAAGTCGTGAAGATCGTTAAGGCGACACAATCGTCGTTAAATTTTCCTTAACAGAGGGGCTGGCGATATTTTTTTTAGAGCGAAATTCGGCGGACCGGTCTCTGCTTGTTTATTTGAATGATGGGCTCCGCGGGCCGCGTAGCCGCCGGCGATCGGTGACCATCCGTAACCCTCGACCCCTCAGTACGCCGGGCGCATCCGGCTGCTTCCGGCGGATTGTCTGATTGCCGACAGAACGCAGTCAGACAACTCCGACGCTACCCCTCACCCTGCTGTCTTTGGGTGCGATCAAACCCCGCTCCTGAACGGACAGCTGCTGATCATTGCCGGGACAGCGCTAGCGATCGCAAATCGACGGTTCGTCCCATGCGAGCCATAAACAGGAGAGGATTGGCACGGAGCTCTTGGGCTCCCGAGATCCTGACTTCCCGGGCGACACCGTTAGAGGCCCGATCCGTGGTGGACAGCCACGGATGATGAAGGTGCGCTGCCCCTGCTATTGGCGTACGCGCGTCGCTTCGCCCCAGCTTCAGTGGCGGCCCCGCCACCACGGATCAGCCCTCCTCGAACCAACCCGGACGGGATCTGGCGACGGGGGAGCCGAGTGGCGATCCGACCGGCATCGTCTGCTCTACACCGGCTTAACGATACGCCGCGACAAGCCGCCGACACCATGTTCCGCCAACAGGCTTCCGGCGCCGCCGAGTTGCGCACCGGCAACAAGGCTTGCGCGGTACCGTTGAATTAGTTGGGAGGTTACCATGGCGCGTGGCGGAGTACGGCAACGCGGTTGAATCCGAATTCGCGTGACCGATCCCGACGCGACAGTACATCGTTATGTAGAATTTATATGGCGTCCGGCCTCAAGGCGATAATGAGAGTGAGCTCGCGATATCTCCTCGCGTGGGAGAATTTGATCGTGAGGGCACAGTCTTGCGTCCAGCCGACGCCCCGGGGATAGACTATGTCGGATTGAACGTTGTGAACGAGTCGGATTTCCACGCGTTGGCGCGTCGGGTCGAGGCACACGGCACCAAAGTCGGCAAGATATCAGCGGAGGAACAGTCGGGTCTCGGCCGACGCCTGAGCTTCATCGTACCCACCGGACATCGCGTCGACTTGTTCGCGGAAATTGCACCATCCGATGTCGATGGTATCGTAAAGCTCTTCACTGAGGTGTTCGATTTCTCTCTGACCGAAGCCGCGGAGACACCGGACGGGATAGCGACCGCGGTCTTCAGCTATTCGAATAAGGCTCATCATGTTGCTTTCACAAGGCGCCGCGAGCCAGCCGGCAACGGGCGAATGATGATTATGGAGCCACCGCCGGCCCGGCGCATTGCGGGAGCCCGATACTTCACGGACAGGACACGCCATGACGTCTCAGGCGCCATTCGGTCTTGTCGAGACGCGTTTCGACGATCGGCCCAGACTAACTGTGAGGCGCATCACACACTGTTGCGGAATACATGCGTAAAGTAATCCGGCGCGCAACGATAATCTGCACGGGCTGCAAGGCACGGGCAAACAAAACCTTAGGAGAGGATCTCGGTGGAGCTCATGTATCGACAGCCCGAGTTTTCACGCCGAGCCCACGTGGGCATCGTGGTCGTACTCTACGCTCTTTTAGTGACCGCGCCTCTGGTCCTCCCGATGGCGGCCATCGCAGGCGGCATCGAGCTCGACTCGCGCGAGTACAAGCTGATGCTTAAGCCTGATGAGTTTACCGGTGCGGACCCGCTACTAGCCGTCCGACGGTTCACGGCGCAGCAGCTTGTGCCGACTCTGCGCGAGCAGTGGAACGGCGATGCCGCCACCGAGCTTGCAAGCAGTGGGATGCAGATCGGCGAACGCAGGATTATCCGGTTCTGGGACAGCGGAAACTGCCTGCTCTACCGCCATGGCTTTGCCTGGCGCGGGCGCACCGAGAGTTGCTCATAGGGGCCGTTCACGAGTTCGGCGTCCACCCCGTCGCGGTCCATGTCTTCGCAGCGATATTTGGCGTGCGCGGCGCGGAAGATGCCGGGCTCGGGTTCCTCCGCCAAGCCCGCCCGCGTATAGCAGTTGACGGGGCCGCGGCCCACTCCGGCCCAGCCGACCCCGCTCCACGGGCGACCCTCGACGACCCACTGCCGGACCCCGTCAGGCCGCTGCGCGACCCTCGGCCCGTCTTCCTGGAATTTGCTGGGTAGACGTTTTGTCCACAAATCGAAGGGGAGATGCATCAGCCGACAATGCCCGTCTGCGGATATCACTCCAAATCTCTTCTCCATCGCGCGTTTCCTCTCTCTCCGAGCTATCGGTTTGGATCTACACCGCCTGACGCCACCGTAGCGCGGTTAGGCGGCGAGCAGGACTGGTTTTTAATTTTTGCTGGCGTCTCCCGCGGGGTTCGTGGCCTAGCAGCCTCTCACCGCCTCCCGCCGATCGGATCTCCTCGCTGGGTGCCCCGATGCAGGCGCTTTCGGAGAGGGGAGCGGCGCCGGGTTGGGGGAACACTCTCGGCACCGCTCCCCGCTCGGTGGTCCTCGCCAGGACATATACCGAGTGCCGAGCCGGCTCATACTAACTGGCGACGGTCAAGAAGATGTCATTACGAGGGACTGCGTCGGCCCTCATTCGGGCTTTCCGGCCCGTCTGTTTCATCCCATCGAACGCGCGTCAGGAAGGCGAGCCAGCGATTTGTCTCTCGCAAAGCGTTCAAGACCGAAGAGACGAACCAAAGGTTCAAGCAAAGCAGAGCCAGGGTGCCCAGCTCAAACCAGTGGATAATCACCCAACCCACGCCGACTCCCTCTGGCACGAAGGGTGCTCAGTCTCGGCAGAAAGCTAGCAGTTAGGTCGCCGGCACGAGAAACACAATGCGAGCAGCGGCTCGCATTTCGACAAAGCTCGCACGCGAGAGTTGTAGCAACAAAGGGCTCACCTAGATGCCGTCATCAAATCCTCATGGCACCTTTCTGCCCGGAGCAGAGGCAGGACAGGGCTTCAGAACTCCTCTCCCGCTTGACCGGCAACGCCAGGCCCGGCGTAATCGGCGGGCTGTGCTGACAAGCTTTTCCGGGAGGGACCGATGATCAACCGAACCGCGGAACTGCGCCGGCTCCTCGCAGAGGAACGCTTTATCGACATGCCGGTCGCCTACGACCCGCTCGGCGGCCGGCTTGTCGAGAGCATGGGCTTCAAGACCGTCTACAATGGAGGGTTCGTGACCGGCGGATCGCGCTGCACTTCCGAGCCGCTGCTAACGATGGACGAGCAGGTACGCACCGCCGGCGACATTTCCAAAGCCGTCGCCATCCCTGTCGTCGCCGACGCTGGCGCCGGCTTCGGCGAGCCGCTGCATGCGATGCGCACAGTCAAGGAATTCATCCATGCCGGTATCGCGGGCATCCACATCGAGGACCAGCTGTTCCCGAAACGGGCGCACTACCACAAATACGTCGCGCATGTGGTCCCGCGGAAGGACTTCGTCGACAAGATCAAATTCGCCTGCCGCCAGCGCGACGAGACCGACAAGGACTTTGTGATTATCGCGCGCAGCGATTCCTGCCGCTTCGAGGGGCTCGAAGAAGCCGTGACGCGGATCAACATGGCCGCTGATGTCGGCGCCGATATGGGCATGATATTCCCGCGCACGCCGGAGGAGCTCGCGCAGGCGACCAAGCTCGCAAAGGTTCCGCTGGTCTATGTCCGCAGTCTCGGCAACCGCGACAACCGGCCAACCCCAAGCTCGAAGCAATTGGCCGATATGGGCTATAAAGCTTGCATCGATGCTCTGCTTTACTTGCTCGTCAGCTTTCACCACGCCAAACAGGCCTTGGCGGAGCTGCGGGAGAAGGGCGAATACACCGGTCTCAGCCAGGACGATTGCGTCGCCGCTCGGCATGAAATCGAGACTCTGGTCGGCCTCGACCAGTTCTATGAGGTGGAAGAAGAGACAGTGGAAGAAAAGAAATGGGGCAAACGCTAGAGGCGACTTCCTCATGTGACCGAACGCACTTTGTCGGGGCTGAGATCCGGATGAGCTGAGGGTTGGGCCCGCCTACTTCCGTCATATAGGGGGCAGTCAGCATGCCGATGCATCTCGACGCGCTGTTCAGGCCAAAATCGATCGCCATCGTCGGCGCTTCGGAGAAGCCGACGATAGGCAAAAGACTGATGACGTCGCTCGACCGGTTCGGCTTTGCCGGCCGCGTTTTCCCTGTTAACCCAAATTACCCGACCGTGGCTGGCCGCCAATGCTACGGCAGCATCGCGGAATTGCCGCAGGCGCCGGATGTCGCGGTGTTTTGCGTCGGTCACGCGCGCGTTCTGGAACCGCTGCGCGCCGCCGCTGAGCGGGGCTCGGCGGCCGCGGTAATCTATGATGGCGGGTTTGCCGAGTGCGGAGAAGACGGGCGTCGCCTGCAAGCCGAGGTCGAGGGAATCTGCGGGGAGGCCGGAATCGCGCTCTGCGGGCCGAATTGCATGGGAGTGCTGAGCCCGCATGACCGCAGCACGACATATCTCCAGGAGCTGCGCGACCCGGCCGGTCTCGCCGGCAATATCGGCGTTCTGTCGCAGAGCGGAGCCTTTTGCGTCAGCCTGCTGACCGACATCCGGCGCTTCGGTTTCAGCCACATCGCGTCGTCGGGGAACGAGGCCGTGCTCGTGGCGGCCGATTATCTCGAATATCTCGTCGATGACCCCAATACCGAGGTGATCGGCTGCTTTATCGAAACGATCAGGTCCCCCGACCGCTTCGTCGCCGCGCTCGACCGCGCCGCAACGCAAGGAAAGCCGGTCGTGGTGCTCAAGGTCGGGCGGACCGAACGCACGCAGCGCGCGGTGACGACGCATACCGGGGGTTCCGCCGGTGACCCCGGTTTTGTTTCCGAACTGCTGCACGCTCACCGCGCGATCGAGGTGTCGGACCTCGTCGAGTTCACCGAAATGCTCGCGGCCTTCCAGGGTGGCAGGCGCCCAGCCGGAAACCGGATAGGAGTCGTCACATCCTCCGGGGGATTGGCCGAACTGATCCTCGATATCGCTGCGGCAGCCGATCTGCGGCTGCCTCCGTTAGCGGCCCCGGCAAAAGCCGATATCGAAGGCCTGATTGGATTTGTCAGCGGCGATGGCAATCCGCTCGACGCCTGGGGCAGCGGTACCTTTGCCGCCAACCTGCCGCACGCCCTCGGTGTGTTCAATAACAGCCCCGACCACGACATCGTCATATTCTGCCGCGATAATTGCGACAGTCAGCCCTTCGAAATGCCCGAGGTGCCGCGACGTTACCTCGCACTGTTCGTCCGCGCGGCGGCAAGCAGCAACAAGCCGCATTACCTGCTCCACACCCGGCCAGGCGTCATGAACCGGGAACAGGTCGCATATCTTCGCGCGGCAGGGATTCCGGTTGTCGGCGGCATCCGAGAAGGCCTCGTCGCCATCGCCCGACTGGCGCGGTACGCCGAAAATGCCAGGAGCACACGATGAAGCCGGCAGAGAGCCCCATCTATCGATTGGCGGATAGGCGAGGTCGAAATCACCCGCGTACTGGAGTTCGAAGCTGCGCTGTTCGAACCCGCCGTGATTTATCCCGAAGTGTCTGCCGAGATCGTAGAGCAGCACCGGACCTGGCTCGAGCCGGCGCTGATGGATCCAGCCAGCGGCCTGCTCGTCTTCGCGTTTCACAGCACGGTCATAAGAACCCCGCGCGCGACCATCCTGGTGGACACCTGCTCGGGCAACGACAAGGAGCGCCCGCACAAGCCCCGATACCACCGGAAAAACTGGCCCTATCTCGGCAATCTGGTTGCCGCCGGTTTTTCGCCGATGGACATCGACTACGTGCTGTGCACCCACCTGCACGCCGATCACGTCGGCTGGAACACGCAGCTAGTAGGCGGCCGATGGGTGCCGACGTTTCCGAATGCCCGGTACCTGTTCGCCCAGCAGGAATGGGAACATTGGCGGGTCGCTGAATTGCGAGCCGGATGCACCACCGATCCCTACTTCGAGGACAGCCTGCTGCCGGTCATGGAGGGTGGCCAGGCCGAGCTGGTCGCGACAGACTATTCCTTCGACGACAACGTATGGATCGAGCCCTGGCCGGGGCATACGCCAGGTCACGTCTGTGTCGTCGTGCGCTCTCCGCAAGCAACCGTGGTCCTGAGTGGCGACATCATGCATACCGCGTTGCAGTGCGCCGAGCCGCAGCTCAACAGCTGCTTTTGCGTCGACGTCGAAATGGCGCGAGCGACCCGGCGGCGCTTCCTCGAGACTTTTGCCGATAGTCCCGTCATGATCATCCCCGCTCATTTCCCGACCCCTACCGCAGGCTGGATACGGTCGCACGACGGATCGTTCCGTTTCCATTTCGACGGCCTCCGCTGAAACAGCGGCTCGCGCGTGGGAGCCGACATGCCGGATGGACCTCGCTACCCGACTCTGCGCCTCGATCGGTCGCGTTCGTAGATCGACCTCACCGGCATGAATGCTTCCCGCCCTGGCCCCCCCGCGTCGCTATATGTCGCCGGGCCGTTCAGTATGGGCTATGTCGATTTCTATACCTTTCTGATCCCGCTCTATGGCTTGTCGCAAGGGCTCGACGCCTCCGAGATCGGCATACTGGTGGGTGCGCGTTCGATCCTCGCTTTGTTTCTGTCGATCCATATCGGCGTGTTGATGGACCGATTTGGTACGCGCAGGGTCACCTTGTTCTTTGTTTGGACAGGTATGGCTCTGTCGCCGCTGTTTCCGCTGGTGCACGGACTCTGGCCACTGCTTCTGCTGCAGCTGGTCAACGGCGCCGCCGTTTCATTCGCGTGGTCTGGCGCGCAGACTTTGATCGCGCAGCTCGCCGAGGGCGACGCCGGATATATCGGCAAGTTCAGCTTTTTTGCCCGGCTCGGCTCGACGACAGCGCCGGTTCTCGCCGGTGTGGTCTGGGATTATGGCGGAGCGTGGCCGGCTTATCTCCTTGGCGCCGCTTGGGGCGCGATATTGACGATCGCCCTACTGCGCACACCGGAGGCGGAGATCTTCGGGACGGGACGGCGGGACGGGAGGGGGCGCATCCGGTTCCGCGCCCGCGACGCGCTGCCTCGAGCGTCGGACTACATCAGCTCGATCCTGCTGATCTCGATCCCGGCCATTGCGCTGTCGATGGCCATCATGGCGATGCGCAATACGACTTACAGCATCCAGACCTCGGTCTATGTCGTTTATCTCGACCAAATTGGGCTCGTCGGCACCGTGATCGGCGTCCTCTTCGCCACCGCCGAAATCGCCAGCGGGTTCGGCGCACTTTTTGCCGGCCGCGCGATGCGATTGGGCGATCCACAGCGCACGATGCTGAGCGGCACCGTACTGTCGATCCTGTTGATTGCGATGACACCGCTTCTGGGCGGCATCTTTGCCTTACTGCTGGTGGCGCAGGCCCTGCGCGGCTGGCTGGAAGGGGTGATCCAGCCGGTCATATTGTCGGTGCAGGCGAGGGCGGTCGGCCGCCATCAGCAGGGTGCGGTCGTCGGCTTGCGCCAGACCGGTCAGAGGCTCACCTCGATCCTGATCCCGCCGCTGATGGGTGGGATCGCCGACCGCTGGGGCGTGGATGAAAGCTTTGTCATTTTCGGCGCAGTCATGTTGCTGTTATGCGCACCGCTCGCGCTGGTTACCCGCCGGACCGCGCGGGCAAAGACAGGAGCCACGCTGGCTGATTGAGGCCCTCTGCCGGACGCCGCTTTCATTGCGCGTTGACACGGCAATTTCGCATTGTCAGGCTTCCGCAGTTACAGCCGGGAGCTCAGTTTCATGCCGGTCATCAATCGCATTGCCGAATTCCACGCCGAAATGGCTGTGTGGCGGCATCGCATCCATGCCCATCCCGAAACGGCCTTCGAGGAATACAAGACTGCCGAGCTCGTCTCTCAGCTCCTCCAATCCTTTGGGATATCGGTGGATCGTGGGATCGCCAGGACGGGCGTGATCGGCACACTCGAGGGATCGGTACCAGGTGGCCGCGCAATAGCACTGCGCGCCGATATGGATGCCTTGCATATCGAAGAACAAAACCGTTTTGCGCATGCCTCGCACGAGCGCGGCCGCATGCATGCCTGCGGCCATGACGGCCATACCGCGATGCTGCTGGGTGCCGCCAAGCACCTGGCAGAGACACGGAATTTCGCCGGGACCATCTATTTCATCTTTCAGCCCGCGGAGGAGAACGAGGGTGGGGCGCGATCGATGATCGAGGAGGGCATCCTGGAGAAATACCCCATCGAAGCAGTCTACGGCATGCACAATTGGCCCGGATTGCCGGTCGGGGAGTTCGCCATCCATGCCGGCCCGATGATGGCCGCCTTCGACATCTTCGAGATTAAGGTCAAAGGCCGCGGCGCGCATGCCGGCATGCCGCATCTCGCGATCGATCCGATTGTCGCCGCCGCGCAGATCGTGAACGGCCTTCAGACGATTGCCAGCCGCAATGTGCACCCGCTTGAAGGCGGGGTCGTCAGCGTCACTCAGATCCACGGCGGCGACACCTGGAATGTGATCCCCGAAACCGTGGTACTGCGCGGGACGACCCGGTCGTTCAGCCCCGCAGTGCGCGACCAAATCGAGCCGGCGATCCGTCGCATAGCGGATGGCGTATGCAGCGCCTGCGGTGCGCAAATGGAGTTACGATACGAGCGGCGTTATCCGCCGACCATCAATTCCGCCGCGGAAACCGAGATTGCGATTGCCGCGGCGGCCTCCCTTGTCGGCGACAGCAACGTCAAGCGCGACATGCTGCCGAGCATGGCCGCAGAAGATTTCGCATGGTTTCTCGAGCAAAGGCCGGGCGCCTACATCTGGATCGGCAATGGCAGCGCCGAGAGCGGGGGAATGCTGCACAGCCCGCACTACGATTTCAACGACACGATCCTGCCTTTGGGCGCAAGCTATTGGGTGCGGCTGGCTGAATCGATATTGTCGAAGGATCGGGCGCCGCTCGGACAATCCTGATCTCAACTACCAGATGCTTCACCCGACTGAACCCAGATATCTCTGCTCGAGCGCGCGCCAGTGCGTGGTGCCGACGGCATCTTCGCGTTCCTGAAACGTGGCGAGATCGTCTTCGATGGCGCTCGTGTCGCCGTCCCGCTTCAGCGCCGCCAGCACCCTTTGCGCCGCACGGATTGCCGCGCGATGGGTCTGCGAGGGGTAGATGCCGAGGCGGAACCCCATCGCCTCCAATTCGCTCGCCGGCACCATCGGCGTCTTGCCGCCCTCGAACACGTTGACGAGGGCCGGCCCCTTTACCTGCCGCGAGACGATCCGCAGCTCCTCGATACTCTGCGGCGCCTCGACGAAGCCGACATCGGCGCCGGCCTCCAGATAGGCGTTGACGCGGTCGATCGAGGCCTGCAGGCCCTCGACAGCGCGTGCGTCGGACCGGGCGATAATGATGAGGTCCTGATCCCGCCGGGTGTCGACGGCGGCGTGGATCTTGCCGACCATCTCGCCGAGGCCGATGACCTCCTTGCCCTCGTAGTGGCCGCATTTCTTCGGACTGACCTGGTCCTCGATATGAAAGCCGGCGACCCCGGTTTTCTCGTATTCGCGGACCGTGCGGATCACGTTGATTGCGTTACCGTAGCCCGTGTCGGCGTCGGCGATGACCGGGATCCCGACCGCCTCGACCGCCAGCCCGATGAAGCGAACGTTTTCCGACAGGGTCAGCAGGCCGAGATCGGGATACCCGTTCGACCGCGAATAGCCGCCGCCGGTCAGATACACCGCCTCGAACCCGGCCTGCTCGACGAGCCGCGCCGTCAATGTGTCATAGGCGCCGGGCGCCATCGTATAGCCCTGAGAGGTGGTCAGTGTTCGCAATTTCTGGCGCGGTGTCATCCGGGATCTCCTCATTTTGGCGAGTCGGCGGAAGGATGAAACAGCTGCTCGCCATTGACCTTGTAGTCGCCAATTGCAGCTTGACCTTCGGCCGAGGCCAGCCAGCCGACTAAGCGGCGCGCCGGTTCTTGCTTGGCTTCTGGGTGTTTCTTCGGGTCGAGCAGGATCACATCATAGCGGTTCAACAGGCGCGCATCACCCTCGACGAGCACCGTAAGGTCGCGCTTGTTGCCGAAACTCAGCCAGGTTCCGCGATCGGCGAGGGTGTACGCGCCCATCGCTGCGGCCGTGTTGAGCGCCGCCCCCATGCCGCCCCCAATATCCCGGTACCATGAGCCCCCGCCGGATTTGACAGGATCGATCTCGGCCATCCGCCAGAGGCGGTGTTCGAGGGCGTCGGTTCCGCTCTTGTCGCCCCGCGAGACGAACGGAGCGCCGGCATCGGCGATCGCAGCAAACGCCGCAACTGCATCTCGGCCCCCGGCCACGTGCGCCGGGTCCGAGCCGGGGCCGACGACGATGAAGTCGTTCCAGGCGATCTGTCGTCGCTCCGCACCATCGCCGTCAGCAACGAATTTCTGCTCCGCCTCCGGGTCGTGCACGAGGACGAGATCGGCGTCGCCCCGCGCCGCCGTCGCCAGCGCCTGGCCCGTGCCTTGCGCGAGCACGCGCACGGATATACCGGTCTGTCTCGTAAATTCCGGCAGGATGTGGGCGAGGAGCCCCGAATTCTCGACCGAGGTCGTCGAGGCCAGCACAATCGCTTCGGCGGCGCCCGCAGACCTGGCCGCCAATATCGAAAGAGCGGCGAGGATCACCGCCGCAAGTGCGAGCCGCATCTCTATTGCTCCTCGGCGGACCCGAGCGCGAAGATCGTGGCGCTGACCGCGATGCTGATGCCGATCAGCACGAAACCGAGGCCGAGGGCCATCGACAGGTTACCCTTGCTGGTTTCGAGGACAATGGTCGTTGTCATCGTCCGCGTGTACCCGGCAATGTTTCCGCCGACGATAAGAATGGCGCCGACCTCCGAGATCGTGCGGCCAAAACCGGCAAGAACGGCGGTCAGCAGCCGGCGTCGGGCGATCGCCAGCAGATGCATGATCGCAACCGGCCGGGTCGCCCCGTCGACCTGGAGCGCGCCGCCAAACTCCGCCCACAGATCGACCGAAGCGTTGTGCATGAGCGCGGTCACGATTGGCAGCGCCAGTACGGTTTGCACCAAGACCATCGCACCGGGGCTAAACAACAGGCTCAAGCTTCCGAGCGGACCCGAGCGGGAGAGGAGCAGGTATAGCGCCAGACCGACGACGACCGGGGGAAGGCCCAGCAGCGCGTTGAACATCACGACGAGAATGTGTCGGCCCGGGAAGCGATAGACGGCCAGGACGGCTCCCAACGGGGCCCCGAACAGTGTCGCCAAGGCGGTCGCGGAAACACTTACGGCGAGCGATAGCGCGATGATCCTGCTGAGCGCTCGCACATCCGGGACGCCCCAGAAAGCCCAATCATCCACAGTCTACAAAACTTGGCACCTCAAAAGCTCGGCGAGCCGAAAGTGTCGAGCCTGAACGATCGCCGCCCAGGCGACCAGGCGGTCGTCCGGCGGCAGGCCGGTAGTCGATCTTCCGGGCTAGTGTCCCGAACCGTACCGCCGGCTTGACGGGCCGGCTGACCATCGCTCGTTTTCGAGCCGCTGCCTGGCCTCCCCGGCTTTCATGAGGCTGCGACCGCCGCCCTCGAGGTCGCGTTCATCTTTTTTGGCGGTCGGTTCACGCTCGCGGCGGAGTTCCTCCATACGCGCACGGATCGCCGCAAAATCGTCGGCAACGCGGGGTCTGGTCACGTCTCCTCCTCGAATTTTAGCCGAGCCTCGGCGAGGCTCATGGTGCTCGTTAAGGAAAGCTTCCACCCATGCTCTCGCATGGGCGGGGCTCGGGCAAGCGAAAATCATCGCACCGCCGATAGCAGATTTCCCCGCCCGCGGAATGCTTCAGGCGTCTTCTCGATCACCCACACCCGGCAGCCGGCGCGGCCGCCGCCAGGGCGGTGGTTAACGCCGCATTCCCGGCGCCGACAACAACCACATCGGCCCTATTTTCGCTGGAATGCGTCACTTGGCCCGCGTCTCACGCGATTATGCTTGCATCGGCACGGGATGTAAGCCACCTGACTGAAGAATGGCCACCCTCGATGACATCGTTTCGGCTGCGGCAAAAGTGTTCCGCACCAAAGGCTACCATGCGGCCACGGTCCGCGACATCGCCGACGAGGTCGGCATCCTGAAGGGCAGCCTCTACCACCATTTCGACAGCAAGGAGGAGCTGCTCTACCTCGTCGTCAAAGAGCCGATCGCGCAAATGTACCGCGCGATCGGCGAGATCGCTGCCGCCGAGGGGACGGCAACCGAAAAGCTGCGGCGGGCGATCTCGGCACATCTGGAAGCGTTCGATCGCCACTATCCGCATCTGTTCGTGTATCTGCGCGAGCGCGAGTCGGTAAAGCGGCGCTTCCGCGAGAAGATCGGCTTTTCCCCGAAAGAATACGAACGGTGCTGGCAACAGATCATCCGAGAGGGCATCGACTCCGGCGAGTTTCGCCGGGACCTCGACATTCAGGTCGCCTCCTACGGCCTCCTGGGGATGCTCAACTGGCTCTACAAATGGTACGACCCGCAGGGCCGGCTCAGCGTGCAAGAAGTCGCCGCGCAGTTTACGTCGCTGGCGCTCGCCGGCCTGACCGCTTCAGCAGCACCAAAACACAGCCGCACCAAGCCGGCGTCTCTATCTTAATTCCGATTTAGTCTCCTCTGCTCGCTTGCGGCTCCGACACGCGCGGCCCATGCTGGGAATCAGCGGAGGGGGGACCATATCAGTGTACATAACATCGGATGGAGTTTGAATGGTCGGAAGCCAAGCGTCTCGCAGTCTTGGATGCCCGCCGGCTCGATTTTCTCGATGGCTGCCGGCTGCTTGACGGCCGTCCTATCTGCACCACCCCATCTCCGCGCGGCGGCGAGCAACGCTGGGTCAGCATCGGCGAACTTGACGGCGAACTGATCGCGGTCCCCTGGACGCGGCGAGACGAGATCATCCGCATCATCACGATGAGGAAGGCTCGCGATGAAGAAAAAAGGCGATATCGTGCGCTACACCGCTGAGGAAATCGGCGCGATGCTGGCGCGCGGCGAGAGCCGGACGGACTGGGCCGCCGTCAAAGCCATGACGGAGGAGGAGCTCGAAGCAAGCATCACCGCCGATCCTGACGACATCCACCAACCCATAGACTGGACGCAGACCGTCGAGGGCATGCCGCCCCGCAAACGCGACACTCGCATCCGCATCGACGAGGACGTCCTCGACTGGTTCAGACTAGCCGGTCGCGGTTATCAGACCCGGATCAACAACGTGCTGCGCGCCTTCATGGAAAGCCGCAAGCGCATATCGCGCTAGCCGGCAAGCTTACCGCATCGTCGGCATGACGTATTCGGCACCGGCGCGGATGCCGGCGGGCCAGCGCGCGGTCACCGTTTTGAGGCGGGTGTAGAAGCGCATGCCTTCGGGGCCGTGCACCGCCATGTCGCCGACCCATCTCCGCCCCGGGGTGCCGGGGGCGGATCTTCAGCGCCCGCATGAGCTCGCCCGCTCAAGCGTTTGGATAAGCGGTGATGAACCTCGGATTGGAGTCGGGCGGCTCGATTATCCATACCGAGATGATGCAAGGGTTTCGGCCGTCCGGCGCTACGAGCGAGCAACTGACCTCGAACTTTTGACCAAACGGATTGCTCGTTTGGCTCGTCACCGGATTATTCAGTGGATGGTTCAGCAGCGCGCTTTTGGGCGCAGCCCAATTCCCCGGCGAGAAAGCGAAGGACATGCAGAATTTTGCCTTGGATGCCCCGGTAGGATGAACGGTACTCAGCAGATATTGGGTGATCTTCCTATCGTCCAGGATCGCGTTTGCGACCCGCGCCAGTTGGCTCATTCGGGATGGATGTCGTCGCGCCGCAGCGTGATCGTGCAAGGGAAGGGCTCCGCAAACTCGACCTCGTAATGCTCGCCGTCACGATAAACGTGAACGACAATCCCTTTACCGCCTTGGGGCAAGACGCCGCCCTTGCACTCGACGGGATGCCTGAGAGCCACGACGCTGAGTTCCGGGATGCTGCGGCTTTTGGCGAACACCTCACCCTCCCCTAATACGGACAAATCCTCAAATTCGGTGGGTTGAAGCTGTTTGTACGCTCTTGCAAGACCTTCAAGTAGGCCCACGACTCGCGGGTCAGTTGCGTCGCATTTTCACACCATAGCCGTGCAGCGCGATCCTTATTTGCGACGTTTGTATCTTCTAGGCCCTTGCTCTCTACAATGTAGTGCATGCCATCGCTGGTCAGCAAAACAAAATTTTGGTTCGTAGTAACGCAGATTGCCTGCATTATCCGTGTACTCGATTGCGATCCAAATTATTCCGGCAGCTTGGCAAAGCGCTGTACATCCGGAGCCTTTTGGAGGAATTGCGTGAATTCCCGTTCGAACTCGTTATGGCACGGAACGAGGTTGAAAGTGCATTTGTCTGCCGCGAGTGGCGCGTGAGGTCGTTTCGCGCCGGAGGTGCGGGATGACCTCCTACAGCTCTACGACTATATCGCAGCGCGATCTGGAGCCGCTCGCGCCCGCGTCAACCGATCGGCAATCGGTTTGCTTGAATTCATCGCCCAGCGCGGGTGTCCGGCTTCGCTCATTATCCGATTGAGATCAAAAGCCTCTTCGGGCCAACCGCGGCAGGATGACTCACCCTCTCGATCCCCTTGGTTTCCCTGGGGTTTGCCTATTGCTCCGACATTCGAAACCGGAGCTTGCGCGTCCGTACACTACGGATTGCCTAGGCTGGTGGGCGGGCCTGGTCGCAGTGTGTCGTTAGTGTGACGTGGGTGGCCTAATGGTCAACGTGTGTGCCGCGCGTGGACGCTGGCACTCCTGGGTGCCAGGGATGGTCGGAGGGTAATCGGCCCACTGGCCGCTTGGGGGGTCATGAGGCATTTGGCTTCGCGCGGCCGTCAAAACACCCCCGCAAATTTCCGGCCAACTTTAGGCCACCTCCTGTATTAAGCAGACCTTAGTCCGCCTCTCGTATTAATCGGTGATGCTCGACTGGCTTCTCTACCGCTATAAGCTGGCACGCGTTCAACGCGCCAACCGCAAGGCATTAATTCCCCTAG
>Ga0126381_100002618_pt1 | contig 19497 bp, 21 predicted proteins | sample PanSoiMetPlot_28_FD_96465 | JGI IMG/M metagenome (GOLD analysis project Ga0126381, IMG submission 96465) | Tropical forest soil microbial communities from Panama - MetaG Plot_28 | ecosystem: Environmental > Terrestrial > Soil > Tropical forest > Bulk soil | place: Panama | collected 2016-02-17
CTCTCCACGGGCTGCCAGTCGCAGTACAAGCTCTCCCTGGCCGGGGCGGTCGCCTGGTCCGACACCACTGGCTGTTCGGGAGGCGGCGGCGGGCCGGTCGCGCTGTGGGCCGGTCGCATGTATGGCGGCGACGGCGACGAGATCCTCGCTCAGGCGACCGGCAAGCTCGTGGGCTCCTTCTCCGGCGTCCCGGCCTTCAGCGGTCAGACCGGCTTCTTCGCCAACGGCACCGCGGTGACGGCGCTCAACGTGGCGGATAACAACACCCCGTTGTGGACGGCGAACCTGCCCGGCGCGGTGGTGGCGGGACCCGTGGCGACAGGATCCGCGGTATGGGTGGGTACTAGCGCATCGACGCTGGTGGCGCTGAGTCCCGTCAGCGGCGCGATCCTCACCACCATCCCGCTGTCGGGCGCTCCCGGAGGCGGCGAACAGTATTCCGGTGATCCATCGGACATCGGGGCCGGGAACAACGTCCTGGTCGTGCCGACAGGATCTACGGTTACCGCCTTCGGCTGACAGCAGCCTGGACCGGTACATCCGTGCCCGGTCCCGGCACACCCAGGCCTGATCACGGAGGACGCGTGGGCTAAATCGGCCCACGCGTCCTTCGCGTCCTTGACCGCAGGAACGGCTCGCTTTCCGATGGTGTCGCTGAGCACGGTCAGCCGTCACCTGGAGAGAACCCCAGGCCGTTCGGCCAGTTCGTCGGCGGCCTGCCGGAGCAGACAGAAACTCTGGTCCACCTCGCAATTAGCGTTGGGACGTGCTGGTCAGGCGGGTTCGCTCGGCACCGAACCAGGACCAGAACTACGGCAACTTCACCAGCAGGTCCTGTCCGCCGACCCTGCCCTCGCCGCGCGCCGCGCCACAGGGCGAGCGCCTCACCCAGCAGCCCGTCCGTCCGGGCCCAGGCACCCTCCCTTAGCGCTGCGCGGCCGTCCCGGCACAAACTGCGGAACCGGAGCACATCAACCTCGTACTCCCCGGCCTGCAGCAGGTATCCGGGGTTCCGGGTCACCAGCCGGACCCCGGCCCGCGGCCCCAGCACGCGCCGACCGCGACCGGGGTTTCCTGCGTGCAGCAGCAGGGTCGCGAGCAGCACGCGCAGCCGCCCTTTGGGTATGTCGACCCGTGTTTTGCACAGGACTTCCACGTGATTCTTAGAGGCTAGGTCTCGTACCGTCCCGGCGCAACGCCGAGCGCGGAACAACCGTGGCCATCCGGCTCACTACCACCAGGAGAGGCATGATGAACTGGCCGAAACGGCGCCGGGCGGCAAACCGCGTCTGGACCTGGATCGCGGCTGGCGCGCTGGCCGCGATCATGATCGGGGTCGGCGCCGACGGTGCGCAGGCCGCTGGCACGACCTGGACGGTCGTGCGATCGCCGAACGCGACTCTGTCGGGCGGGACCATCCATGCTGTCTCGTGCTCCGCGCCGAAGGCGTGTACGGCCGTCGGAACCAACCTCAATACCGCCGGGATCAACGTCACGTTGGCGGAGAGGTGGGACGGGACGAACTGGCAGCGGCAGGCTACGCCGAACCCTCCCGGCAACACTAATCCCTCAATCGCGCCGGACCTGCTCGGGGTGTCATGCCCGGCGACCGGTTTCTGCGCGGCGGTCGGTGACTACCAGTCACCCAACATCGGCGGCGGCCAGGTAGGCATCGCCGATACGTGGAACGGGACGGCCTGGACGATGCAGCCGTTTCCCGTCCCGGCCAACTCCTCCGGGGTGGTGCTGACCGGAGTGTCGTGCACGTCACCCAGCTTCTGCGAGGCGGTGGGGGGTTACTTCGACGACACGGTCGGCGACAATGTGACGCTGGCCGCCACCTGGGACGGCACCTCCTGGAACCTCCAGACGACACCCAATCCGGGTGGCGAGCGGTAACGCTGGAGCACCCGGCGTCACGATTGCCGAGCAATGGAACGGCAGCTTGTGGCAGATGCAGACGGTGCCGTCAACTGCGATGGTGAACTCGGTGTCATGCGCCTCCGCGACGTTCTGCGAGGCGGTCGGCTCCGGCCCGGCCTACGCGTGGGACGGGTCGGCCTGGACATCGCAGACGATCCCCGCTCCGGCCGGCACCGGCACACTGGGCGGTGTGTCGTGCACGTCGCGAGCGTTCTGCGAGGCGATCGGGGAGAACAACATCAACGGGAACGTTGTCGGTGTCGCCGCCGTGTGGAATGGCTCGGCATGGAACGCACAGGCTACCCCGAATCCTGCCAAGTCCACGTTCCTCCAGCTGACCGCCGTGTCCTGCGTTTCAGCAAAATCGTGCGAGGCGGGCGGCTACTTCGAAGTGCAGGTGACAGCGGACGACCAGAAGGCCCTGGCCGAGGCCTGGAACGGCAGCACGTGGCAGCTTCAGCATGCGGTCGCGCCGCCCGGCGCCACCAGCAATTCGCTGGTGGCGGTCTCATGCGTATCGGCCAGCTTCTGCGAGGCGGTCGGCGCCCATCCCGACAGCGCCGGCAACCAGGTAAGTCTCATCGAGATGTGGAACGGTCAATCGTGGCGTATCCAGGCGAGCCCGCTAGTCGCGGTCAGTGTCTCCTGTGTCACGGCGAATTTCTGCGAGGCGGTGGGAGCGGGCCCGTCCGCGGAGATCTGGAACGGATCGGCATGGTCGGCGGGTCCCGCCGTGCCGGGATTCTCGGTAGTCACCTCGATTTCCTGTCTATCGGCCAGCTTCTGCGAGGTCGTCGGCCAAGGACCTTCCGGCCAGAACGCGGCGGCGTGGAACGGCACCTCATGGACGGACCAGACCATGCCCACCTCGCTCAGCGCCGTCTCGTGCACCGCGGCCAGTTCCTGTGAGGCGGTCGGCCAGATCCCTGACCAGAGCGGCCAGCTGAGCACCCTTGCCGAGTCATGGAACGGGTCCGCGTGGACTACCCACACGACCCCCAATCCCAGTGCGACACAGGGGAGCGCACTGAGCGCGGTGTCATGCACGTCAGCAACCTCGTGCACCGCCGTCGGGCAGTATCAGTCCAGCAATGTCACCAACTTCGGCGCGCTGCAAACACTCGTCGAGGTCTGGGATGGCACGACCTGGAGTCTGCGGTCTACGCCGAGCCCAAGTCCTGCGCACAACTTGCTGAGCGGAGTGTCCTGCGGCACCAGCCACGTTTGCACTGCAGTCGGCCAGGCGCTGGACACGGGCGGCGTCGAGTCAACACTGATCGAAACCGGCGACTAGCGACCTGCTCCCGGTTTAATTCCGCACGCGATCAGGAAGGCAGGGTGAAATCATGAAGAAACTACGGCGCTTGAGCAGCGCCGCCGCGAGTGTTTTGTGGCGCGGACGGCTACTGCGGTCAGCCAACGATGTGATGCACGGCGTATCTGGTATCTGCAGAAGAAGGCCCGTCGTGCGGGGTTTGCCGCGGCTGTCGGGTGTCGCAGCGTTGTTCCTGCTTGCCGTGTCGCTGGCCATCCCGGCGGCCAGCGCGGACTCCGGAGGCGCCCAAACGTACGCGCGCACGCAGGCCCAGACCGTCGCCGAGGAGACGGCACTGTACGTTGACCAGGCATCGTCGTCGTGCAGTAACTCGGGACCGGGCTCTCAGGCTGTTCCGTTCTGCTCGATCCAGGCCGCTGCGGACGTCGTGGACCCGGGCCAGACCGTCTATATCGAGACGGCACCTGGCGGTACACAAGCGCAGGATTACGACGAGAACGTGACGATCACCAGGTCCGGAACGCCGTCGGCGCCGATCACCTTCGCCCGGCTGGGCACGGAGCCGATACCAGACGTCGACCCGTACACGAACGGCGGCATCCCGATCGCGCTGCGCAACGTGCACGACGTCAGCCTCTACTTCCTCGCCGTCGATCACAGGAACGGCCAGAATGGCATCGAGGTGACCGGATCGAGCGATATCACCCTCGATCGCATCTACGACGTCTACGACAGTGCAAACACGTTGACGTCGGCTGGTGTCACCGTTGACGAGGCGTCTTCGGGCATCACCATCTCCCGGTCGAAAATCAGTGGCGGCGACGGGTACGGCGTCCAGCCCTGAACGGCGCGGCCAGCGGCGCGGTGACTAGCAACACCATGTGGGTCCCGGACTGCGGCACGGGAGTGGGCATCACTGGCGGCTCGTCCGCCGTGGCCGAGAACAACATCATCGACATGCGGGGGACCGGTGGCTGCGCGCCGCCTGCCGTGGCTATGTCCGCTGACCAGCATTCGGCCGGGACCGTGCGGGCCGACTACAACGCGCTCTTCGTGAAAGGATCGAGTATCAGCTACTCCTGGGCCGGGACCAGCTATGCTGACGCCGCCGCGTTCAACGCCGCAACCGGCCAGGGGGCACACGATCTCGACCTCACGTCGGCGATCCAGGGGAACGTGCCCCCGGCGGGCTCGCCGGTCATCGATTCCGCTGACTGCACGGCGCCGAGCGAGCTCAGTACGGACTTCCTGGGCAACCCTCGGGTCAGGGATCCCCTGGTGACCGACACCGGCGTCGGGACATGTTACGCGGACAGGGGCGCGTTCGAGCTGCAGGACAGCCTCCAAGTGCCCGCCACCGTGCGCCGACCACGAGCGGATGGGGTGAACCGGTCAGCTACACGATCGACTTCGGCGACGGCAGCGGACCGGTCCAGGTGGCGTCGGCCAGCACCACCTCGCATACCTACACCACGCCCGGCCAGTACACGCTCACTGTGACAGCGGCCGACACGGGCGGATCGACCGTGACATACCAGCGACAGGTCGTGGCCGAAACTTAGACCGCACCGGCGATATCGCTCACCTTCTCAGCAGCGTGAAGTGTGCTGGCGACGCACGCCTGCCGCGCGGTGTCGTCCGGTGTAACCTCGTCGTCCGAGTAGCAGATCATGATGGGGAGAGAATGAAATCACTCGCGTCTGCCCGATTCCCGGGCAGACGCTCAGCCCCATAGGGCGCAGATGGGCAGCGCAGCGATTGACTCGTCGATCCGGAAAGGGCGCGGCCCTGTATGCAGCACCACACCGAGTGCGAACCGGCTCCCGATCCCGTCGCGTAGCCAGCGCAGGTGACGTGCGGCGTCGGATCCTGGTGCGGCGTCGGCCTTGACTTCGATGCCGATCACCCGGCCGTCGCCGAACTCGACTAGTACGTCTACCTCATGCCTGCCGTTCGCGTCGCGGACATGAAAGAGGTGCGGTGATAGTTCGCTTACCGAACACTCGGCCCGTAGCTGCGCCAGCGACCCGTTAGCTGTTTGCGTGCAGAAGGCTGTCCGGGGACCGGGTGCTGGTGCTCATCACCTGCCGCGCCGTGGCTGGGAGCGGGTGGGCGAGGGGTGGACGCGGATCGATGCTTCTTCGACCTGGCCGACTCGATCATCATGGTGCATAGCCTGACCCGCCAGGCAAGGCACGTGACCCTAGTCAGCATCTTCACGATCTTCGAGGGCACTTCTGAGATCAGCGGATGATCATCGGTCGGCGGTCACGAGCTGGATGTCGGGTAGCCTGACCTGCGATTGTCCTTCTACAGGACAGCAACTTGCGGGGGATGTGGCCGGGGAATGAACCATTCCTCCGCGATAGCGAGCTGATGGTCCTCATCGCGAGACTCTTACTGACAGGAGTAACTAGCCAGTCACCAGGCGCGCCGGCAGCTGGCGTGGCCGGTTCACGGTGGCGACGACAGTGGTTCGTTCTGCACGGGGTTTCAGCCGGGCGGGGGATGCGTCCAGGTGCGGAGGTCTTCGGTGCTGGTACTCCAGGGCATGAAGCGTTTCAGCGCCACGCAGTCAAGGGGCTCGCCGCCATTCGCGGCCTCGGGCGTCTGAGCGGAGCGAATCGTGACTAGACATCGCAGCGACGAAACTCCGGCCTTCGGGAGCAGTTGGAGCTTCAAGCCCTGGTCACAGGAGCCCACCGAGGGCAGCAAGCCAGTACTCCGCTTTCCGAGCAACGGGGCCGCCCTTGCTCAGTGCGGTATTAAGAAAGGTGGCATCGGATCGGATGAGATTCTCTTCGTTAATAATCTGCCGGATGCCGGCATCCTGGGTGGTGCGACGCCGGTGGTAGTGACAGATCCCTCGGCCTTCCGGCGTGCGCTCGGGCCGGCTCGCGAGCCTCATCGTGCCATGTCGCCCGCACTCGCGGTCATCTCGCTAACGGAGCGGTCCCGTGTTCGATGACGTGGTGGACGACGGGGTGGCGCGCACTCGGCTACGTGGCCTGCGCCCTGAGGCGAGCTTGCTGATGGCACTGGCGCGTCCGCGGCTGACGTCGGCGGCGCAAGAGAACATCCGCGATTTCCTCGCGGTCAGCGGAGCCGACCTCGACTGGGGGCTGTTCCTCGATCAGGCGTGCCGGCACGGCGTGCTGCCGCTGGCTGGGCGCAACCTCATGAGGTACCGTCTCGTGCACTCACCAGAGGGCCGGACGCTGGCACCATACCGATGGATTTACTCGTACGCCTACGAGGGCAACCGACGGCGGAATATCGCCCTCGGTGACGAGTACGCGAAGGTGGTCCGCGGCCTCAATACGGTCGACCTGGCCTATGCCATCCGCAAGGGTCCTGTCCTCACCGAGGGTGTTTATCGTGACCTAGGCTCGCGTCGCATGAGTGACCTCGATGTGCTCCTGCATCCAAAATCGTTTCCTGAGTTCGCCAGGATCGTCAATGATCTGGGCTATGAGCAGGGGCATCTGTCGCGTAACGCCGAGCACGTGGTGCCGTTCGACCGGGAGACGCAGCTGGTGTGGCGGGTGGCCCTCGCTAACTCCGCGCTTCCCTTCCTCAAGTCCGCACAACGTGACGACGTCGAGCTGTTCGTGATCGACCCCTGCTTCAGCCTGTTCCAGTCGCGGTCAGGGATCACCGCCGACGTCGGCGACTTTCTGGCCCGCGCTGTCGATACGACGGCCTTCGGGGAGCTAGCTCGTATGCTCGATCCAGTCGACCAGGTCATCGACTGCTGTGTCCAGCTGCATGTTGAGGCGACCACGCTCATGTATATCGAGATGGGAAAGGACCTTATGGTCCTTAAGTTCTTGGATCTCGTTGAGCTGTTGCGCGGCCTGTCCGGCGAGGCCTGCAAGACCCTGTCGGCTAGGGTGCGAGGGTACGGTCTGGGTAAGGTCGCCTTCTATGCGCTGTACCACGCGGCACTGCTCTACCCCGACGATGTCCCGTCGGACCTGGTCGCCGAATTCGATTCTGGCGATCTCGAGTTCCTGGACACGTATGGCGTCCTCGACGATCAGCGACAGCGGTGGGAGCGCAGCTTTGCGGAGCGCCTGTTCGACGCCCGGCGCGGACTGTCGCTGGCGGTGCCCAGCACGGTGCCAGTCTCCAGGGCAATCGTGTGATGACACTTGCTATCTGGCGCGCCAACTCACGGCCCATGCCGAGCGCGGTGATGGCGTCACCGGACGGTCGCCGACGGGTCGATGATCCGCGCTCTTCCGTCCAGCTCGCTGGCGAATTCCTGCCACATTTTGGCGTTGTGACGGGCGAGCTGCACGACGATGGTCACGCAGTGCGCAGGCAGCGCCGCGGCCACGTCCGGCAGCTGCCCCGCGCCAACGGCGTTGACGTGCAGCAACCGCAGGATTTTCTTTCCTTGCTCATTGTTGCGCAGCGACGGGTCACGCAGCAGCTTTTCCACTGTGGCAGTCGGGTCCTGAGATGTCGACGACGACCGGAGAGCGTGCCGCGGGCCTGGATGCGAAGCTAGGTTCTGGCCATTCGTGCCGGTGCCGGAGGCCACGACCTGCCTGGCCGCGTTCGGTTTTCCGGGAGCAGGAGCCTCCCCGCGCTCAAGGCGTTTGCGTACGTCGAGCACTGTTGCGGCGGATATGCCCGCGGCACGTGCCACATCGCGCAGCGATGCTTCCGGTTGCTGGGTCAGCAGTTCCGCTGCCCGTTTGCGGCCTTCCGCGCTGTCCAGCGGGCGGACTATTCCATCCCTTCCCACCCTCCCGTTTGAATCTGGCACATCGTCGGCACAACGTTTCCTCATGGTTGCCACGGTCTTCGCCGCCAAGCCCGTTACCTGGCCGATCGCCCGGTCGGACATGTGCGGATGCGACGCGATGATGCGCTCGGCGGCGGCACGGCGGTCTGCCTGGGACAATGGCAAGCCATGCGTGATGTTCTCCTGGACAGCGCGCACGAACGCATCTGCCTCGCTGCCGTCAAAGAATATGACGTCGATGGTGTGACGGCCTTGCGACGACGCGGCCATCAGGCGGTGCATGCCGTCGATGACGCGCATAGTGCGCTTGTCCACCAATATGGGCGGAAGCGCTGTATCCACCTCGGCGAGCCGTGTGATATGCGCCTTGTCCTCCCCGTTCAGCCGAGGCGAATCGGCCGCGCGGAGGGATAGGACAGGAACCTTCACGACCTCGGGCGCGGTGCCTGTGGTCTGACCGCGGACATCCGAACCGGAATCCGCTCCGTGTCTCGCTGGCCAGGACGAACGGTGACGTGGGTATCCCACGGTGTGACCCCTTCACTAGATTCGGTCGTGAGTCAATGCTTTCCAGCCCTGGCCGGTGCCAGGCTTGGCGGCTGGCTGACAGCGAACTGCCGTATCTGACAGGGTTTTGAGGATGCTTTATGGTGATTTATCCCCTATTTGTGGATGTCGTGCTCGTTTAAGTGATTGCCGTACTACGGTGCGCTGATTGGCGGCATCGGACAGGTGTGTGGCCGCGACCCCCGCCCCTCAGCCCAGGAGCCGCGGCAAAGCACCCGAGCTGAGCATCGGCTTAGGGGCCCACGACCTGACCTACCGTGGGCGGGGATCATCCCGAACGGCCTGCGGCAACGGCGCTGATCCCGCCGACGGCCGACCGTTGCCTCGTTTCCGTCGGCCAGCCCGTCACCGCCCAGATGCCTCACGTTGGTGGCGCCGTCACCACCACTAACCGGTAGCCACTGGTGCCACAAAGGTCCCATACTTTCCGTTAACCTCAATGTACTCAGGTCAAACTAAGGGATGCGGCGGCCTTACTAGCTGCTAATGAATAGCTAAACGCTAAAAGTGCCACCGCTATGGTCTCTAACAGGGGTGATATCGACAAAAATCCACATAAGTAGTGAGAATGAAATCATGAGAGACGAGGTTGGTGAGCTGGGCTCCCGGTTCGGAGCGTTGGTACAGGCACACCGCCGCAAGGCGGGACTGACCCAGCTAGAACTGGCCGTCAAAGCAGGACTCAGCGTAGCCGCCTTGCGAGACATCGAACAGTCGCGTCGGCGTCGGCCGCGACCAAGTTCGCTGGTCGCGCTGGCGGACGCCCTCGGCCTCGACCCTGAACGAGTCGCCAGCATGGTCAGGGCGGATCGCGATCCCACGTCTCCTGAACTGCCCCGCCCGACCGGACCCGTGCGATCCGCGGGCCCTATGAAAACGGGCTCTATGAAGACGGGCCAAGGACGATGGCTAGCGGTCCTCGGCCCGCTTGAGGCCTGGGGCGACGGTAGGCCGCTGTCCCTCGGGCCCCCCGCGAGGCGTGCGGTGCTCGGGGTGCTCTTGATGGATCCCGGCATGCTGGTGCGCCGGGACGCGATCATCGACGTGCTGTGGGGAGAAGAGCCGCCGCGCACCGCGGTGAACCTGGTGCAAGCGCATGTAAGCAGGCTGCGCAGGGTCCTGCGATCTCGAGAGTGCTCAGTCGGCGGTGACGGAGTGATTGATTCCGTCAGAGGTGCCTACCGGGTGCGGCTGCCAGTCGAGGAGCTGGACCTGCTGCTGTTCAAGGATCTGGCCGCACGTGCCGCCGCCGCGCGGGCAAACGGTGACGACGCGATCGCGTGTGAGCTCTACGAGAATGCGGTCCGCTTGTGGCGCGGTGACCCGCTGGCCGACGTTGACATGCTTTCCGGCCATCCCGGCATTATTCTCCTGCGTCAGCAGCTAACCTCCGTGCTACTGCGGTATGCGGAACTCGCCTGCGTGCTGGGTAAGTACTACCTGGTGCTGCCGCGGTTGCAAGCGCTTGCCGCGGCGGAACCACTGAACGAATCGGCGCATGCTCATCTGATGATCGCGCTGGCAGGTACAGGACAGCAGGCGGCGGCAATCCGTGTCTACGAGGACCTGCGTTCGCGCTTGGACCTGGAGCTGGGGCTTTACCCGGGCAAGGAGCTGGCCGAAGCTCACCTGCGAGTATTGCGCCAGGACATCCGGGCGGGGGGCTACGGCCGGGTACAGTCACACCACGCGTCATCAGCCGCCGGTGCGCAGGTTGTGCCTAGGCAATTGCCCGCTTCCCCGCACTACCTCGGTGGCCGGCGCGATGAGCTTGACGCACTGTCTGGCTTGCTTGAACGGGATTCAGAGGAGACGACAGGCGCGGTGGTCGCCGCGCTGACGGGTCCGGCGGGGATCGGCAAGACGGTGTTGGCGATCCACTGGGCACATCAGGTCGCTGACCGGTTCCCGGATGGACAGTTGTTCGTAGACTTGCACGGTTTCGGCACGCCAGTAGCGCCCACCGATACTCTTTATGGCTTCCTGACTGCCCTCGGCGTGCCAATCGGATGGATCCCGGAGGACGTGGCTGGCAGGAAATCCCTCTATCGCGGCCTGCTGGCCGACCGCCACATGCTCATCGTGCTGGATAACGTTCGGAATGCGGCGCAGGTCCAAGCGTTGCTGCCAGGATCGCCGGGCTGCCTGGTGCTGGTCACCAGCAGGAACCAGCTCACTGGCCTGGCCGCGGAGGAGGGCGCGCGCTTGCTTCCGATGGATGTCCTGAAGGCGCGAGAACCAAGCGAACCGCTGACCAGGAGCCTGGGCGACGGCCGAGCTAGCGCCGAGCCCGCGGCCGTCAACGAACTGATAAGCCTGCATGCGAGGCTGCCGGATCCCAGGTCACCGGTGGCCGTCATGGTCGCCGAGACGCCGGAAGAGCGTGAGTGGCTGGACGCCGTGGAGACGGGGGAATCGGCTACCAGCATCCGGATGGCGTTCTCTTGGTCCCAAGCCAGGCTAAGTGAGGTTGCGAGGTGGACATTTCGCCTGCTAGGGGTGCACCCTGGGCCGGATATCACGGTTCCGGCTGTCGCCAGTCTGGGTGGGCTAACGCGAAGCCAGGCATATGCGGCGCTGGCGGAACTATGCGCAGAGCACCTGGTGACCGAGTACGCCCCTGGCCGCTACAAGTGCCACGAGCCGCTGCGGGCCTACGCGGCGGAGGCGGCGCATATCCATTACGACGACGTTGAACGGCGCGAAGCGGTTCACCGCGTGCTCGACCATTACCTGCGGGCCGCCAACGCGGCATCGGTGATGCTTTACCCGTACCATGTCCAGTTCACCCGCGAGCAGCTCCGGCCGGGGGTCCTACCTGAGGAGATCGATGACCCCGGACAGGCGGCGGAGTGGTTCAGAAATGAGCGGCATGTCCTGCTGGCCGCGATCGGCAGGGCAGCTGGGGAAGCCTACGCCCCGCACGCATGGGAACTTCCTTGGGCCGCAGGGCCGTTCCTCAGCGGCAAAGGGTGCTGGCGGGAACTTACCGCGGCCCAGGAATCCGCGCTAGTAGTAGCCTGCAAGCTGGGAGATCTGGCCGGGCAGTCACTGGCCTGCCACCATCTCGGCTTGCTTTTGACGGGGCGTGTGGTTAGGGATTTATCTCTCTACCCATCCATGCCGCACACCGAAGTCGATAAGGGCCTGCAGAATATGTCCGATCTGCGCGGCGGTGAGCGACGGTCCCCATTCAAGAAGCAGCTCTATGAGTTCCTGACGGAATGCGGGGACAGTAAGGACGTCGCATAGCTCTTCCTCGTTGTCCGAATTGTCCGAACGATCGTTTTCTGCCTCCCTGGTCTCCGTAGCCGCCACGACATCCGGTGACGCGGGTGGTCTGGGCTTGAGCGTGGGTGTGACGCTCTCCGCCCCTGGGTCCTGGACTACGCGGACCGCGTACGCCTTCAGGCCCCGTTCGCCCTCGGTTACCTCAAATTCCACGGGAAGACCCCGTGTGAACAGCATTTTGTCGTTGTCGGTGATTGCATTTGCGTGCACGAAAACATCTTCACCGCCCTGATCTGGAGCGATGAACCCGTAACCGCGAATATCGTCGAAACGCACAACTTTCCCAGTGAGCATTGCTTTCTGTACCTTCTTCCGCAGTTCATCGAGACTAGCTGAATTTCTTCACGTGCCCGCTGTTTACCCGCCATCCTCGGCGTCCTAAGCGGGCTGCTCTCCTAGTGCGACGAGGAGGTCGTTGAGCCGGCCGACGAAAGCAGCGGGATCCTCGACGCGTGCACCGATAGTCAGCACGGCCTGGTTGTAGAGAACGTGTGCCCAGTCGGCGATACGCTCATCCGGCTCCGCGTTCAGCCTTTCGACCAGGATGTGCTTTGGATTAATCTCCAGCACGGGCTGATTCGGCAGTCCTGATCGCTGCAATCGGCTGGTCGGATCGAAGTCGAAGTCAGGCCCACTGCCTACGATGCAGGCTGGTGACGTAGTCAGGCGACTGGTGACACGGACGTCATTTACCTGGTCCGCCAGGATCGTCTTGAGCCTGCCGCAGAGGGTGGCGAACTCGGTACTCGCCTTCTCCTTCGCTTCCTTCTCGGCCTCGTCCTCCAGTGTGCTGAGGTCGGACGCGCCTTCGGCGACCGATTGCAGTCGCTTGCCCTGGAATTCGCGCAGGTTGGTGATGACCCAGTTGTCAACGGCATCGCCCAGCAACAGCACCTCGACGCCCTTCTGGCGGAAGGCCTCTAGATGAGGGCTGGCGGTGGCAGCGGCGAGCGTCGGCGCGAGCAGGTAGTAGATGTACTCTTGGCCGTCTTTCATCTGTGCGGTGTAGTCGCTGAGCGATACGTTGGGCTCGTCCGTGCCGGATCTGGTGGAAGTGAAGCGCAGCAACTTGGCGATCTCGTCCCGGTTGGAATAGTCGTCGGGGATTCCCTCTTTGAGAACCTCGCCGAACTCGCCCCAGAAGGTGGCGTACTTCCCGGGATCGCTCTCCGCCAGCTCGGCCAGCAGCTTTAGCACCTTTTTCACGGCGCTGGAGCGAATGCTGTCAACGACGCGGCTGCCCTGCAACAGCTCCCGGGAGATATTCAGCGGGAGGTCGCTGGAGTCGATCACGCCGCGTACGAATCTCAGGTACGAGGGAAGCAACTGCCCGGTGTCCTCCATGATGAACACTCGATGGACGTGCAGCTTCACTCCCCGGCGGTATTCGGGAATATATAGATCGTAGGGAGAGTGAACAGGGATGAACAGCAGCAGCGCGTATTCGTACATACCCTCGATTTTGCTGTGCACCCAGGTGAGTGGATCGGAGAAGTCGCCGCTGATGTGCCGGTAGAAGTCCTTATATTCTTGGTCGCTGATCTCGCTCTTCGGCCGTACCCAGAGCGCCGACGCCTGGTTAATGGGCGCCTCGGCAGAGGCTGTCTCCGTGTCCGGCCCTGTTCCCGTCTTTTCTTCCTGCAAGACGATGGGCAAGCTTATGTGATCGGAGTACTTCTGGATGACCGTCCGCAGCCGATAGTCATTCAGCAGATCGTCTTCGCCGTCGCGAAGCTGGAGTACGATCGTGGTACCCGAGGCAGGGCGCTCGACGGTCTCGAGCGTGTATTCTCCCTTGCCTTCCGATTCCCATCGAATTCCATCGCTAGTCGGCAGGCCCGCCCGCCGCGTGGTGAGGATAACCCGTTCGGCCACGATGAACGCCGAGTAGAAGCCCACACCAAACTGGCCGATCATCGCCGCATCCTCGCGTTGGTCGCCGCTCAGCGACCGAAGGAACTCGCGAGTGCCGGATTTGGCAATGGTGCCGATATTCTCGATCACCTCGTTGCGGCTCATGCCAATTCCGTTGTCGGCAACGGTGATCGTGCCAGCATCTTTGTCGAAGCTAACTCGTATTTGCGGTTTGCTGTCGTCTTCAGCCATCTCCGGATGCGAGAAAGTTTCGAAGCGCAGTCGATCGAGGGCGTCAGAAGCATTGGAGATGAGCTCACGCAGGAATATTTCCTTATTGGAATACAGTGAGTGGACCACAAGGTCGAGGATCTGGACCACTTCTGCCTGGAAGCTAAAGTTCTCCTGCTCGGACTGCACGGTCATCTGTTCTCGGGTGCCTTTCTCGGAAAGAAACCTGTCGTGTTGCGACAGTCGGACTGGGCATTCGGCGGGCCGGTGGATTCAGCGTACCCAGCTGGACTAATCCAGGAAACGGTCGCTAGGCCACGGTGCGGTAGTGCCGTTGATCAGTCACCAATTGCTGGCGGGTACTCGGCGCCACGCACCCACTCCAGTCGCGGTACGTTTGGTCCATCGGGCATTTATGGAATGCTCGGTATATGTCCTATCCGTCGGCGGATAGCGCCCCAGTTCTCTCCCGGCTGAGTCGGCCGAAACGCGTCGGGAATGACGATAGTGTGCACCCTCGCCCGAAGTGGTCGCGATGAGGCGTTCGCGACGAACTAAGTCGTGCGACGGGCATCGCCGGCCGGCCTTGGCTTATACTCCGCACTCTGCGCCCGACGTTTAGTTGCTTAAATTTACTAGTTTGACTAGAACCCGTCACTGAGCCGGTGTCCGCCCACTTGCCGTTTTCCTCGCCGATGCGCTCTGTTAGCCCATTTAGCGACCGCGCCCTAAAATCGCGGTGGGCCCGCGACAAAGGCCCTGGTCTTGACCAGAGGTCTGCATTCATGACACAGTGTTCAACTGCCGCGAGTCCGCAGTTGAACATCCGTCCCTCCAGAATATAGCTGAGCCGAGGGTTGATGAGGTTGCCGGGGATGTCGGCCCCGGTTAGCGTTTCTTCTTAACGGCGAATTTTTACCAGTCTGATCTTCTGCGGTCGGCGAGGCGGGTCTAGTTTAATATGCGGCGAACGGGAAGGAGCTGTCAGTGCCCCTGACTATCATCGTCGGCAGCGGTCGATGTGGATCCACAATGCTGTCGTATATGCTCCATATGAATCCGCAGGTCCTCAGTCTGAGCGAGGTCTGGAATCTATTCCCAAACCGTGATATCAATATTCTCTCTTCCAGCATAACCGGCGATGAATTCTGGCGGGTAATAGCGGAGCCCAGCGTTGCCGCCGATGGCATTCTCACCGCTGGGATTCCGCTGGAAGAATACTTCTACCCATACGAACGGGCCCGTTTTGATCCGGCTACCGGGGTGCCGTCGATTTGCCGCGTGCTTGCGGCAATCAGTGATGATCCAGATACGCTCTATGACAAACTCGCAGGCGAAGTGCCTTCGTGGCCGCGTCGGATGGTTGCCGGGCACTGCCGTGTACTGTTCGGGGAATTGGCTGCTATGCTTGGCCGTCCGGTCATCGTTGAACGCACCGGCGCTACTTTGCACATGATCCGGGTGCTCCGTAAACGATTCCCGGACGCGCGCTTTATCTTCTTGCATCGTAATGGGCCTGACTGCGCGCTATCGATGAGTCGTCACCCGCTGTTTCGTATCTCAGCCATGAGAATGTTGGCTGACGCACTCAGCAAGCGGTCGCTACCTGAGATGCTGTCCGAAGACATGCTGTCCGAAGAAGTAAGGGCAGTAAACCCTGAGGACCTGAGAAGAATTTCGTTTCCTCCGTTTGACGCGGAACGATTTACGAAATTCCCTATCCCGCTCGCGTTCTTTGCCTGGATGTGGGCCTCGGCGATGCGTGACGGCGAGAGCGCGATACGCGAGGTACGGCGTGACGAGTGGATGCCGCTCCGGTACGAACAGCTCCTGAAAGATACCCGGAGCGAGCTGGCCAGGGTGGCCGACTTCATCGGGATACCCGCGGAACGCCAATGGCTGGATGAGGCCTGCAATTTGGTTGACCCGCGCCGCGCGGGGTCAGCGGCAGCTCGGCTTGATCCCGGCGAACTTGCTGTGCTCGATGACATCTGCGCGGAAGGTACTCTTACCTTCGACCTGCTTGAGTCGGAGCAGGCAGTTTCCGCGTAAACCACCCTCCTGCATGTGGCTCGCATAATGACACGGCAGCCGCAAGGTGGTCCCTAGGTCGTGGCAGCACCCTGGTCTCATGTTCTTGGCAGATGACGCGTTCCATCACACCAGTCGCGACCGGGCTCAGCCGATGACGATTCGCCAGACAGCGGGCCCTTGCTCGCAGTCGGTCGATAGTCCTACCTTTCAGAACATGGGTTCAAATAGTGGGATTAATGTTCAGCAGCGGACATTCAATGAGGAAGTGCGGCGCGCGCAAATCATCACCCGCGCGACCGCCCCTGATCCGGAGCTCAACTTCGATATCTGCAAGAGTGAGCTGGTTGCGGCGGTTGACCATTCGGCCAGGAAGGGCGTTGCATGATGCCGGACTCACAGCGGGTACCGCAGGCGGACACGACGGGGCCACGCACCATTTTGATCACTGGCGGGGCCAACGGTATAGGCGCTGCTATGGTCCGGCATTTCACGACGATCGGCCACCGTGTAGCGGTCGCCGATATCGACCTGGAATCGGGTCGTGAACTGGCCGAGGCCACCGGCTGCCTGCTCATCGCCGTCGACGCCAGCATCTTCGCCGACAATCAAACTGCCGTCCATGAAACGGTGAAACATTTCGGCGATCTGGATACGGTATGCCTCAATGTCGGCATTGCAGTTGGGGCGAATTTTGGCGAAGACTTTGATCCAATCCAGTACCGGCACGGCATGCAAGTCAACCTGGACAGTGCTGTGTACGGGCTGAATGCGGCGCTGCCGCACTTGCAAGCCCGCGGCGGTGGATCCATCCTCGTCACATCTAGCGTAGCTGGCATAATGCCGGGTATCGGCCCTTATTACACTGCGGCGAAACACGCCCTCATCGGCCTGAGCCGGTCCTTCGCCCGGCTCCTCCGGAAGGACAACATCGCCGTCAATGCGATTTGCCCCGGCTTCGTCGATACCCGGTTGCTTTCGCGCCGTCGCGGCAATCTGGTCGCGCATGGGATGGCCATCGCCGACACCGAGCACATAGCCACCACGGCCGCGACCATTCTGGACTCACCAGGCACCGGGCAAGCCTGGATAGTGCAAGCCAACGAGTCAGCCAGGCTTGTCAGCTTCCCGGATGTCCCCCCATCCAGGGCTGCTGACCAAATGGACCCGGTGCCCGACTATCAATAGGTCGGCGCCACCTGCTACGAGCGGTCATGGCGGGCGTGGCGCGTCCATTTCCGCGTTGGACAGGATCCTCACGGCTTCCAGTTCGGCCGTGGGCCCGGTGAACCCGAGCAGGGTATCAGCACCTTCTCCGCGAAGATGTCCAGCTCGTGCAGGTAGACACTGGAAAGGACGGGTGATGCGACCCGCCTTGCGGAGACTCCGCTCAGCGTCGCGTTCCACGTCCAGTCCTCCAGGTTGCCTTCGCATACCTCCCGGCTCGGGGGCACAGCAGCTGAGCAGGAAGAAGAACATGCGTCGACCGGTACGAACGACACCGCGACCGCCGCGGCCTCACCTCTTCATCCGGGCCGTCCGCCTGCCGGACCAGGCGCGTGACCGCGTTCCCCCAGCGCCCGAGCACCCCGCAGTACGACGGGCACGCCAGCTCCGCGTCCGTCAGCCGCCGCTCGACTACATCCCTGTCACCATCTACCGTGAGCACGACGCCTCTGAGCGTCAGCCCGCGGCCTTCCCCGGATACTTCGCCAGAAGATCACACGGGGAGGGCCGCATCCGTCTCCGACGTGAACACCGAGCCGTCGCCCACCAAAAAGGACCCTCCGAAGGGCCGGCCCTCACCACATCCCCAGCCTCAGCGACGCGAACCTGCACCTACATCGTCATCCCGAATGACCGTGCATACCCGCCCGCTCCGCGGCCGTGAGCAGAGGGAGAGGCCTGGCTGGGACCGGTCATCGTCGGCGGGCGGGTGCATGCCGAGCCGGTGGCTGCTCCTCTGGGCTGCCGTGCGGCGGAGCACCGGTCACGTGGTGGCCAGCGCGTACCGGATGCGAAACTCATGGAGATCATCGAGGGCAGCAATGAGATCTACCAATTGATTCTCGCTCGGCGTGCCTGGCCGCGGATTGGCCCGGCACTGCCTGGGAACGCTTTCTGGCAACTTATTTAATTTCCTGCCATTGGCAATCCGTTGTTATCGCGATTCGTCACTAAGGGCGTGGTTTCGCTTCTGTGTCCTGCGGATTGCGAATATATGAGGTTGCGGCCGTGATCTTGTCCTGACCGCGCAGTACTGTTGTGGCAAGTCTTCGTAGCGACTGTTCAACTGCTGCCAGTCCGCAGTTGAACAGACATGCCACGAAGTGCAATGAGCATGGACGGTACGGCTACCCAGGCTGGGTGTGCGGAGGTTTGCCGCAGTCAGAAGGTGCCGTTACCGTTTTAACGGCCGGGTAAATTGTGTCCATCTCAGTTCCTGTCCTGGTATCCGTGGCGATATTTCCCCGGAATACGTGGCGATTTTTGAGAGATGAGGGGCGGTGAGGCATGAGTGTTGCTGCCCTCTGGCCGGGGGATAGGCGGTGCGGGTCGGCGGTCATGGGGCTGGTAGGTCGTCCCAGTGCAGTTATGCGGCTTACCCATGTCCGGTCAGGCTGAGGTTGCCGTTACGGGGGGGAATTTTGGCGGTAGGACCGCTGGCTGGGTGGGCGCATCAGGACGTGAAAAGGTACTGAATGCGCGGATATTCTCTCCGCCTAACCGACTCCGGAAATGCCGGTCCGTAGTCCACGAAATAGTAAATTCAGTGGCGATAGCCCGGGCCGGCTGTTTGTCTTGCGTATCCGTGAGCAGGGACGCTGGTCAGCCAACCAGGGAGCGGCACCGATAAATGGCTAATGAAGATAAGCTCCGCGATTATCTCAAGCTCGCTACGGCTAATTTGCGCCAGGCCCGGCAGCGTCTCCGTGAGGTGGAGGAGCGGAGCCAGGAGCCGATCGCGATCGTTGGCGTGGGCTGCCGCTATCCAGGTGGGGTCCGGTCTCCGGGGGATCTGTGGCAATTGGTAGCGTCCGGAACGGACGCGATATCAGAATTCCCGGCAGACCGGGGCTGGGACCTGGAAGGGCTTTATGATCCGGATCCGGATCATCCGGGGACCTCCCACACGCGATACGGCGGGTTTGTGCATGACGTGGCCGGGTTTGATGCGGGGTTTTTCGGGATCAGCCCGCGGGAGGCTTTGGCGATGGACCCCCAGCAGCGGCTGCTGCTGGAGGTGTGCTGGGAGGCGCTGGAAGGCGCTGGCATCGGCCCGGCGTCGCTGCGTGGTTCCCGGACCGGAGTGTTCGCCGGGGCGGCGGCATCGGGGTATGGCGCGGGCCTGCTCATGCAGGACGAAAGCGCGGAAGGCTACTTGGTAACCGGAACCGCGACCAGCGTGTTGTCGGGCCGGGTGGCCTTCACCCTGGGGCTGGAGGGCCCGGCGGTGACGGTGGACACGGCGTGCTCGTCGTCGCTGGTGGCGTTGCATCTGGCCTGCCAGGCGCTGCGGGCGGGGGAGTGCACGCTGGCGCTGGCCGGCGGGGTGACGGTGATGGTC
>Ga0126381_100002619_pt1 | contig 19496 bp, 34 predicted proteins | sample PanSoiMetPlot_28_FD_96465 | JGI IMG/M metagenome (GOLD analysis project Ga0126381, IMG submission 96465) | Tropical forest soil microbial communities from Panama - MetaG Plot_28 | ecosystem: Environmental > Terrestrial > Soil > Tropical forest > Bulk soil | place: Panama | collected 2016-02-17
GCCATTCCACCCGCTTACCCAAAACAATTCCCCGCCACATCCGTGCGCGCGACGGGGAATTGCCTATGAAAGAACCGTGAGGCATCACACGCTTATCGTCTAAACATCACCCCCTCTCGTCGGATTTAGCGAATGCGTATACTCACCAAACGGAATGGCAAGGATACGCAACATTGCCGCCGTTTGCCGCGCATTCAAAACTAGCGGCGGTGCATTCGACACCATGTTAGTAATGCGAACTTCGTCCTTATCGGGCGTCCATTGAACGTGAATACTCCCGATTTGAGCGAAACCCGAATCATTCATTATCGCCCCCTTTCTCCGGCGGTTGGAATCGAATAGGACTCGCGGGGTTAGTCCCATTCGCGTTAGCCACGTCACGCCTTACTTGCTTTAGCGCGTCCGAAATGCTCCCCTCCATCACTAGCATTCCCGCCGCGAAAGCATTACGCAGCTTCACGTATTCCGTACCGTCGTCGCCGTCCACGAGTTGCTGCATTTCCGGGTTACTCTGAAGCCATTCATTGAATTCATGCATAACGTCTTCGGACGTGTAGTTAGGTGAAAGATCCATCGTTCTCCACCATTTGCATGTCGGTGTTCACGACTTTTACCGACAGTAGTGTTTTGTAGTCTTGTTCTGCTAGATAATCGTTTACACGATCTGAATTCTCGAATTCGTGTGTGACAGTTACGCGAAGCATTCAGGACTCCCCCTTTTCGTCTTCGCTCTTTTTCTCTTTCTTTTCTTTCTTTATTGCCGCGCGGAGTTTGTCTATCTCGTTTTTGCGCGTGCGGTGCTGTCCCTGCCGTCTACGGTCGCCGCTCCCGCGTCCCGACGAGTTACCGCTACCGCGCGGCATAACCTAGGCCACCGTGAGTTATAACGCTTGAATTGCGCCCGTTCTCGTGCGGCTTTTTCATTGCGTTCTTGGATGGTGCGACGGTCCCGTGCGAGTTTCTCTGCCGCCTTGCGTTGTTCTTCCGCGCGTTTCTCGGCTTCACGTCGTTTCTGTTCTTTCGCGCGTGCAATTTCTAGCGCTTTGCGCTGTTGTTTACGTGCCTCTTGCTCGTGTTCTTCCTGTAGTTTTCGGTGTTTTAGTACCCGTTTTCCTTCTTCGATTTGGCGTGCTATGTCGCGTTCATCACTCCTCGTGAAAATTCCCATAACGACGCTCGTCGTCTAGCGTTATCACGATATTCCGTTTCTATTGTGTCTACCACCTTGTCGCCTAGTTCTAGGCGCAACGCGATGAAGTCTGCGACACGTGCCGCGTATCGCGCGGTGTTTTCATTTAGTATCGCAAGCCCCGTTTCCAGACGTTCACGGTTCTCGTCGGTGGGTAGTGATGTCATGACTCCCCCTATAGAGTCGTTGGCCGTTCCTGGTCGTAGTCGTCTTGAGTAGTGGTCATGCTGTCGTCTTCATCAGGCATTGTTTCAGCTAGCACCATGCTTAGCTGCATAACAACGTATTGCGATAGCACCCCCTGACTCACTAGTTGAGTTACACCGGTATTCGGAAATTCTCTGTTCATATATGAGACGAACTGTCCCCATATGAAAGGTTCTGTAATAAAACACATAGCGGCAGCACCTACCGCTCGTGCCCCCCGTTCTTTATCCCGTGGGGATATCGTGGACCGTCTCTGAGATGGCATGGTGTTGCACCGCCTTTCGTGCCAGGTATTCTCTGCGTCGTTCGTCGCATAGCAGTCTGCTAACACAGATTATCGACAATTCAGCAGTAAAGTCGGGGTTGATTTTGACGTACAACCGGGCTGTCGCCAATCGTGAATTGTTGGTGAATTCGTGTATCATTCCGCAATGAGCGCACGGTCCCATGATCATGATGCACGTGTCGTTTGCCATGTTTATATCACCAATCCCAAGTTTGAGTCTTCATATCGGATCACCATCACACCCGTAATCGAAATCAAGGTAATTTGCACTGTCCACATCAGGCTGATCGGGTAGTGCGGTTCGCATGAGAACAACACACGAATTGTATAGTTCACATTCAGTGTCGAATAGGCACTCGGCAGACACGTTGCATTGCCCGCGAGTCCCGTAATCCTCATCATCCCCGCTCCCGTAACTCATGAGTACAGTCGCTTCCGTTTCTGCTCTAGTTCGGTAATCATGCGCCGTACGCCACGTACCTGACGTTCAACACGCATGCTCATGTTACGGATATAAAAATACCCGACTATCAGCATGATCGCGGCGATTATCTCTGTCATTGCAATGGCGAATTCGATTGCGTTCATCGCGGCAAAACCCCTTCACGCATTCCCCACGCGCGATCTAGTTCCCGTTCTTGCACTCGTCGCGGCGTCATGAGGAACGGAGACCAGAGCCCCGGCAGGAACTTGAATGCGACGTGATACCCGTGCTGTGCCGCGTGCTTGTTGAGCTGCACTTCGGTGAGGTATCCGTGCAACTCCGGGGTTACCGCTAGCGGCATTTCGGTTGGCATAATGCGGATACCGGACACCCACGGCCATGCTGAGATTACCCGTGCGGGCACGTCAACGGGAAACTCGGGGACGCCGATCGTCATCCACTCATACCCGCGCGCGTTAAGCATCGTATCAACATGCTTGTGCGTGAGATTCGAGTAATCCGCATCGCAGAACATGACGTGCTCGGATTGCACGAGACTCAATCCGAGCATGACATTCTGTCCCTTACCGTGGTACCCGGCATGCACCCACGACGTGAATTCTTTCGCCTTGACAGCCGTGTCGTCGGTGGTTTCCTCGTCCACGACAACAATAACCCGGTCGATGTGATCGTGTGTTGTCAGCACGCGAAGAATCGACGGAAGCGTTGTCTCTTCGTTCCATGCGGGGATAACAACATCAGTCACGGTCCGGCCCGCCTTTCCACATCGTCGGGGTATTCCATCTGTGTTACGCCATTCACTTTTGCGGCGAGTATGTTATGCGCGTTTTGCAGATCGTTGAAACGCTGTTGCAAATCCTGTATTGCACTCTCAACGGCTGTGAGACGCCGATCAATCTCCTCATTGCGTGTCTCATGTAGCCAGTTACGGCGTCGTATATTCATAGTCGCTGTCTTCCGTATCCTCGTCGCTACTGTCGCTGTCGGTGTCCCAGGTTGCTACCCATTCGTCGCGGGCGTCGTCCCTGTCAAACAACGTGAGATCTGATGTTATTTTCTTCATCCACCGTTGTATGTCGTTACTGTTGTCAAGCCACGGAAGATCATGCGGTTCAGACATGCCACCGACGATAAGCGGATTCTGGTCTATCACAATGTTTACCGGGCGGTGTATCTCGCCGGGACCACATAGCTTCCAGCACAGTTTAGGCTGATGTACTACTTTCCCGCCACCGCCTAGCACGAATTCGGCGGGCTCTTCCCGCCACGTGTTGAGCTTCCGCCATTGCCCGTTAAGCGCGAGCCCGTACCCGACAAAACTATTACGGGTAGCAGTCAGCTTGAATTCGCCGCGCTTCAATGCCAATAGCATGTCTTCAACCTCATACGTGCCTTTCGGAATGCCGCGTGTTTTCGTCTTGCCTTTCTTCCATTCCCCGTCTTTCGCAAGCGCGTACATACCGGACTGCCAGAACACACCGTCATCGTATTCGTCTAGATCCCAACCGCCGAGATCTTTAGACGCCGTACGCGGGATCGGAACACGGGAATAGATGCCGTCCGTCTCAATGTCAATCAGATCATCACCCAACTGTACTGCGAGTTTGTATATCATCGCGCGGCAATGCGACGTGATGTATCCCGCCCATTCAAGTTGATGTGTACGCGGCGGGCGTCGCTTGATTTTGTCCCACCCGACACGCTGTGCTAGCTGTCCGTAACCCGCATTCATGATGAGCTTAAACGGGTACTGTGCAGGATTCCCCATGCTCTTGAGCAACTGACGGTGCGCATAGTAGTCATTAATCCACGCAAACGGCTTGTCGTTCTCGTCGTCTTCATCGAATACGTACCCGCTTATGATCTCGCATTCCGGCCTGCCCGCGACAAGCTCTGCTTCAGGACTCCAGTACCAACCTTCCGTGTAATACGGAAACGCAACCGAACCGTCGCGCATGCGCTTAGGCAGCGGGTACAACGCAAACGGCAGCGGTTTCGCATGATACTTCAGGTGATAGATCGCGAATTTACCGGGCTCAAAACGATTGACCGGACGCCACCGCCCGCGTGCGAGATTCGGTAGCTTCGTCATCGCATACGGATACGCCGAGTTAATGTCAGCACCATACACTTTACCGTCAATATGCCCGCACAAATGCGGCTGTATGCGAGCACCGAAGAAACCGTATTGCGCTGCCTGCCGGATAGGAGCGGGACACACAGCCATTGCCGCGTACACGTCATGACGCTTGAATGCCATCTTGGTAAGCGCACCGGGACCATACCACATGTCCGGCAGGTAACCCGCGTCAGCGAACGCTACACGTAGTTTCTCCGCGAGTACGACAAGATATTTCAGTTCCTGCCGCATGTACGCGCGGATTTCTTCAATTTCCGCCCACATGAATTTAGACCGCTTTTTCTTCATGTCAGCGATCACAGCCGGGGCGACGATATCCCAGTCCTCCAGAGCGTCCACAAACGACGAGTTGAAGAATGACACGACATCGTAAATCGTGACAGTGATTGTTCCGCGCGTAATACGGAACCATTTACGTGGTATCTCTTCGATAATCCACCCGTGCCATTGCACCCGGTTGTCCCGCTTTAGCTTCGCGTAGTGGCTCTGCGACATGTCATGCAGGATGTTGGATGCGTCGTAATGCCCGCCGAAGATAACGTGTATCGCTTGCGGGTGCATCATGTCGGTTTCAATAATAAGGTTCAGGCAGTCTTCAGTGCTGAGGGTTGGATAGCAAATTTCCATACCCTCTGAGTTGCCGAACAGTGAGTAACCCGTGTCGCGGGGGGCTTCACCGTCCCATGCAATAAACATCTTGTCTTGTTTCCGTATCTCGGTTCTTCCATGCCTGCGATCCCGTTCATACAAGCGGCGTGCTTCCCGCAACTCTTCGGCTTCATTCATCTTACGTGCTTCGTCGGCAATCCTGGTTTCTACTGCTGCGAATCTCTTTCCTTTCCAGGCAAATGTGTCTATTACCTTCATCGTCGTTCTTCGTAACCCATGACATGACGCCATGCCCGCCAGTTGAAATTACCAGGTTCAACGTTCCATTTAGCGAAGAACTTTCGCCGTTCTGGCGACATGTAACGGTTACCCGGTACGATGACACTATCAATATCCCACTCTCCCGCAATATCCCTGTTCATTACGAAAATGTTAAGGTAGTCCCGCCATGCTTCGCGGTGATCGTCTTCCGGTATCCAGATTTCAGCAACGTAATAAAATGATTCAATGTTGTATTGTAGTTGTTCTTGTCGCGAGTATCCCGTGCGCTGCCTGATGCTTCGTGTACGGGACTGCGAAACTTCCGCTTGCCATTCTGCCCGTAGCCAGTTTTCCCCGCCCGGTGGCTCTGACGGTGGCGGGGGGAAGAAATCAGGCGGCGGTGGCGGGGGTTCACGCGGTGCTTCCCGTTCACGCTCACGCGGAGCGGGTAGGGGCGTAAGCCAATCCCGCACGTATTCAGCAATACGGCGGAACGGGTTTACGCCCCTAGCCACGTCCTAACGCTATGGAATTGTGGTCACGCGGGTTACGCCGTCTCCCCCTTGCTCACCCGCTCTGGAATCTTCTCGAAGGACACCATGTCACGCCCCTTGCGGGTACGTGTCTTCGCCACGCGAACGCGAACGGGGAATGAGTACCCGAACCGCCCCGTTTCGATGGCGTCGAGATACGCGATGACGCGCTCAACGCCGGTGTCCAGTAGCAGATCGCCGCCGTCCGAAAGGCGTACCGCATCGATGACGACGAACACGCCGAGACTGTTCTTGTACTCGTCGTCGGTACCTTCCACGTAGTGGAAGCCGGTGATCTCGATTTCCGTTCCGTTGTCGAGATCTTTCAACGCGGTCATGCCGCCGAGTTGCAGCGCGGCGAACATTTCCTCTTCGGTACCCGCCGCGAACATGTCGCCTAGCTGTGCCTCTTGCATGCGTTCCGCGATGTATTCACGTTCCAGAATGGCGCGGTTCATCACCTTTTTCTTGAATGCTTCCACCGCTTGATTCGGTGTACGCGCGATTGTTCCCGTAACGGTCCCGTTCGCGTTGTCGTGCTCTGGCGATTCGCTCATGATTCTCTCCCAAGAATGCAGCGATCGGAGCGGACCCGCGCGGGCGTGCGCGGGACGCTCCCCTCAGTCTACGCCCCTGCACCCCCGGTGACCAGGGCTTATGCCCTCCGGCTATGGACAGCGGGGGTGGTGATCGCGTAGACTGATGACAGGGACTCCCCCGCGTCACCGGGGGCTCCCCGCGTGCGGAAACCGCCTATCGTGCGGGCGGTGCAACAATCGCGTGATGGACTCCCAAGCATCACGCGTGAATAGCGGCGGGTGAGCCCCCATCCGGGGAGTCCCTGAAAACTTCACACCGCGAGTCAATTTAATATCGTAATCTGCCGGGAGCGGGAAGCAATAATTCCAGCGGATGTCAACCGTAAGAGCGGGGAAGAAAGTTCTCTTGCGGGGCAGACATGACGGATACGGATTACGACCGCGACTATTTCGACCCTACAGGCAACGGCGCGAGCAGCACGGAAACACTGCCACCAGGAGATCGCGAAACATCACACGTCATACTTGACGCACCCAACTTTGCGTCATTCGTCAGGATCACCCGCACAACACGGTCAAGAGAATATGAGAAGAAAGTTAACTCGGTTCTCAAGTCCGTGTTTTTTGCGTCCCTGAACAACCGCCGCATTGACGACGCCGCGACGATTCTTGATCGCGGTCCCGCGTTCGCTCTGGCGGCGGGGAACCTCGCGGATCATGACGAGCGGGTAGCGCGCGTGCTTGACATGCTCACAGCCCCCGACAACCCTTATGTTGTCGCGGCGATCACGGCCATCGGCCTGATCGGACAGCTCACCCGCAACCATGAAGACGAGTTGCACAACATACCCGATGCGGTACGCGCGGGACGACGCGAGCGCAGGGCACGCAAGGCGGCAGAGAAAGCGGGAGCAACCGCGAACGGGCACCGCGTGCAAATGCGCCTGCCGTTCGGGCGTACTGTCAGTTTCGCGGTACGGCTGCGTTTCCGGTCACTACGGAACATCGGGAAGATATTCCGCCTGCAAACGCAGGAACCGATCGCGGTTGTCAATCGCGTGTTCTCAGATCAGAAACTTCTCGCTGCACTGGAAAAGCAGGGGATAGTGATACGGGTCAATGGCGAAAACCCTCCGGTGTGAACACGGGCTAGTCATCTGCGCCCGTTGCGTCGTCGTGACGGACGCCGCGAAACGCATGTGTGACATTATCAACGCGCGTATCGTGTTCACACCCGTTGATGAACTGTCGCGGGGGTGGATGGCATTCCGCCTGTCGGATGGCGGCAGTGATGGTGCATTGTACGATTCCCGTCGCGCGGCTATCAGTCATCAGACTAACGAGTTTCTGTGCGCATATTTCTCGTTCCGTTCATGTCTCGGCGGTGCGAACGCTAAAGACTGCCAGCTTTTCCTGGATATGCACCGTCATGTGTACGACAATGGCGGCAGGCTCGCGGACCCTGAAGCACCTGACCTGATGATGCCGCTTGCACGTCCGATATATAACGGGATCGGGATGCTTGACATCGGTCGTGATCCGCGTGGCTTACCGTGCTGACGATTCCGGCGAGATCACAGACGTTGCCCATCAATCGCGGCGTCCGTTTGTGCGGGAGTTCGGGCGGGACTATCATGCGGGACAGCATGTTACTTTCCTTGGACCATCGGGACGGGGGAAAACACGGCTTGCTGCACAGTTGCTCGTGTCGGTGAAACAGCATCATGAGGAAATCCGTTCCGTGTTCCTGCACGGGAAGATAGCGGGACGTGACCTTACGATTGAAAAGTTTGCTAAGCAAACCGGTACGCCGATTGTCGCGCATTACCCGCCGCGCGGCATCCGTGAACGGGTACGGGCACGGAACGCTCGCGGGATTATCCTCCGTCCGCTGAAAAAACCCGCTGACACGCCCGCCGAGGAAAACGTGATCTTGCGGGAAGAATACCGCAAGGCGATACACGCGGGATATCAGGCACGGCACAAATACCCGGTAATTCTTGTCGTTGACGAAGCACATCAGACACATCAGGATCTGAAGCTAATGCGGGACTGCGAGGGACCGCTAATGCGGGGGCGTCCCGTATGCGGCATGTGGAGCCTCGTGCAACGCGGACGGTACGTTTCCTATCACGTGTACGACGAAGCAGAACACGTGTTCATTTTCTACGACCCCGACAGGAACAATCAGCAGCGATACTCGGAAATCGGCGACGTAGATGCACAGCAAATCGTGGAGCTAACGAAACAATTGAAGACGCAAACCGTAGCCGATGGTAGCACGATAAGTGAAGCACTTTATTTCAGACGGAGCGGGAACCAGCTATCTATCGTCAGCATCTAATCCCAGCATGGGACGATAGAGAACCTACCCTAACGGGAGAGAAACAATGACAATGGCGACAACGCAACGGGGACGCCCGCCCGCCCGTCAGCGACAGGCACAGCCGTCCCGCAAGCGGTCGTTTCTCGTCGGCACGCAGGATGTGCTAGAAGGAGGAGACTACGACCAGACGCTATCCGCTACGGCAGGCGGGGCACTAACCCCGTGGACATTGCAGGCGACCGGATGGCTTGCCCGCTTGTGGATGTACGTCACGTACACGACGACAGCGGGCACGCTCGCGGCTGACTCACCGGGAATCATCTTTTCCACGATTCAGCTCAACGACGTGAACAACGAAGCGATCTTCGGCCCATTCGACGGGTACACAACGCTTCTCGTCAACAAGTACGGCGGGTACTACTGGCAAGACGACCCGTACACCAACGCCGTTTACACGGCGTCTGGCACGTCGGGGACGTTCGTGTTCTGCATTCCGCTGGAAATCGTGTCGCGTGACCCGATCGGGGCGGTTGCATCGGTGAACAACACCGCGACACTCACGCTCATCATGATCCTGAACGCGGCAGCAACGGCGTTCCCGTCCGCTACGGCATGGTCGGTGCGGGTACGCGGAATGCAGGAATTCTACTGGGAACCCCGCAAGGCCGACAAGCAAGGCCGTCCGATATCGGGAGCCCCGCCCGCCAACGGCACCACGCAGTACTGGACACAGGGCTCTGTCCCGATCGCGGCGGCGGGCGTGATCAATCAGCAGCTCATCACCGGACTGGGATATCCGTTCCGCGAGTACCTATTCGTGTACCGCGACAACACGGGAGCACGTTCGGGCGGCGAAACCAACTGGCCAGATCCCATGATCGGGATCAAATTTGAAGCCAACTTCCTCGTCACGCAGCTTAACAAGGTGCAATGGCAAGCGGACATGGCGCGTGCATGGGGGTACACCGCGACGACAATGGACGTGCGCGGCTCTGGCGCGGCGGGTGTCATTCCCGGCAAGGAAAACGGCGTCTACGGGCTTTTCTTTAACCGCGATTTCGTGCTGAAAGCACCGGGTGCGGAAACGCGGCGAACGTATCTCGTCACGTCTCCGGGTTCCAACTTCATCGTCAACGGTTCGTTTGGCGTGGCGGGCAACTTGTACGAAGTCGTCAACTACGTCGCGCCGGGCGGCGGCGGCGGTGCGGGCAATGCGCAAGCACGTCACCAGGACACAGCATCGCTCACGGGAGGTATGTAAGCGATGGCAAACGACAAGACAACAGCAGACGAAGTAGGACGTTACCGCGTTCGCCTTTCGCATCCGTCGCACAACAAGCGGATTGTGTTCTCGTCGGTGGACGAGGGACGTGCCCGCGTGTTCGTGCAGAACCGTTTTCCGCGCGGCGAGGAAGCGTATCTCGAAACGCCGGATGGCGGTACGGAATCGTATCAGCATGAACGGCAAGACGAGTACGGCCGCGCGACCGACAAGTGGGCGGCGTTTGACCCTGAAACGTACGTCCCGCCGTCGCAGCAGGAAGCACCAGGACAATCGGAGTGGGGTGACATTGAAGCATGAGACCGTGGACATTCGCGAAAAATCATCCTGTCGCGGTTGTCACTAACATGGCAATCGGCATGATCGCGGGACCGTGGGTGCTCGGGCAGGTACGCCGCTTTACCGGCGTGTCTGTTTCGGTACCGACGATCGGCGGTGGCGGGGAGTAGGGACTATGCCCGTTCGGGGTTCTTATCTCGCAATCGCGGGTGCGGGTGCAATATTCCTGTGGTCGGGACTGAAGAATAAGTCCTGGTCTGGCGTGCTCCGCAACGTGATCACGGGACAGAACCCCGCAACGGCGGGTACCGCTGAGAACATTTCAGCGGGACCGGTGATAACAGCGAGTACGAACACGGCGGCGGGTTCAGGTGGCGGTCCCGCCGTGAACGTATCACCGGGGGCATCCCAGTCACAGTGGATATCACAGCTCTTGCACGGATTGGGTGCCCCCGCAACACAAGCGAATATCCGGTCTATCGCATCGTGGATGGCTCACGAAGAACCGTCTAGCGACTGGAATCACTGGAATAACCCGCTGAATACAACACTCGATTACGGCGGGGGCGTGTCAGCAAACGGTGTCGGTGTTAAGAATTATCCGTCGCTAGAAGTGGGTTTGCAGGCGACAATCCGAACGCTACTCGGAAGCAATTACGACGCTATTGTTGGTGCCTTGCAATCCGGTAACGGATTGTGCGGGCAGTCATTCGCCGCGCTTTCCACATGGAGCGGCGGCGGATATTCGAGAGTATGTTAACCATGGAAGACGGTCCCGTGGTTATCATACTCGTATCAGGCGGGATGACATTCGTTAACCAGTGGCTACACACTAAAGTCCTGAACTGGAAAGTTCCGGTTGCAACATTCCTGATCGCGGCAGTGTTCGCGGGAATCACGCGGATAGACCGCAAGGCAGCATACGCGCTATCAGTTATGGTGCTTATCGGAGCAGCAACAACTGAATACAACGGACAATCATTCGCATCAACACTTGCGGGCATATTCAACCCGGCCGGGAAACTACCGCCCGGCGCGTCAAAAGTGAAAGAGACACAAAATGGGTGACACGGCAAAACTGTTCTTTGGCGGAATCATCACGATCGGCCTGGTTACCGCATTCGGGTTGCACGCACAGGGACTCGCCCAGCTCGCAGCGCAGGGCGGCAAGGCGGGGCAAGGGCTTCTCGGGACTGCGGAAACCGGCAAGTGAAGCCCAGCACTGTCCTGTATATTCTCGGGTTCTCTTTTTCGCTTGCGGGAATCATAAGCGAAGTGATCGAGAAGAACCGCGAGAGTGTATGGACACAAGCCGACGACGACGCACGCAAAGCGGAAGAAACGGTGAACGATGCCAGTAGGGACGAACGGGCATAGCCCGGTAATCACCATAGGCGTGTTTGCTGCACTCGCGTACGACATCACGTCTGCTAACCTGTCGTCTCCTCAGACATTCGAGCTGAATGTTAATCAGCGTGAGGGAACGCTGAGTAAATGGCTTAACATGAACGTTGCAGAGGCTATTGTGTGGGGCACGGGGGCATCCATACTTGACAAGACATGGAACCCTGTAATTGGCGTGTTGCTTGGTATCGCATCTATGTACTGTAAGTATCAGTACGCGATTCGCTCAGGTAAGCAAAAAGGAATGCCGGACATGGAGAACCCTGACACGCAAGGATACAACCTGGGAAACGGGGGCGGTTATTTATGGCTCTCACGGGAGCGTGGAAAACCCGCTACGTTTACAACTATTCCGGCTCCGCGCTACGATGGGGGAGCGGAATCAACCCCGTTCACCAGTTTTACGGCGGCCCGCCCGAACGGGTGACAGGCCGGTACGGTAACCAGCCCGAAGTGATACCGCCGAGTGAAGCGACAGAGGGATACATACAGCACGAAGATTCGTGGGGAGTTGCCCCCGACGATATCGCGGGACTTGACGTGTATTCCGGGTTCGCGATTACCGGAATCCCGTTTTATAACGATTCGTGGCGGGACTGGCTAAACGAAGACGTACCGCAAGACGACTTCCCTCCGGGCGGGTATTCCGTCGATAACATGAATGTTCCTAATGCGGGGGCTCCCGCTCCCGTACACAATACACCGCGTATGCGCGGTGTAGTGGGATGGCCTAACGATTACCCGTTGGGCTCCCCTGGTATTGTCCGCGAATACATGCGGGGGATGCGACGGGGAGAACGGGACGCGGACAGCGAGGTATCTAATCAGGTACCAACGGAGACGGTTTCCGAAGGGTGGGAGAACAAGCCCGCTAGCGGCATGGGGGACGGTGTTATTCCCGATGCTAACCCCGCCGCCGATTCGCAAGTCTTTGTGCAAACGTCAATGACGCAACGGTACAAGGAAACGGACAACAACCGCGCGCTATCCCGTAGTACCGATGAACCGCGTACAGGAATCATGTCTCGCGTAGCACCGATGAAACTTAAGTACTTCTCTGAGGGACAGCGGCATTACGACATGACACCGAAGCGGCAAGACGATATCCCGCGCGCATTCTGGTACCGCACGGCGGGCACGGGACGACAGGCTGAAATGCTGCCTAACGAACAATGGTACGTGCGCGGTATTCAGCGGGTACCACCGCCTGATGCGGGACTGGGCCAGGAAGAAACATCCATTGAAGGGGATTACACTCCCGAGGACGTAGGTTGGTGGTAAACGATGCCGACAACGCGACAATGGGTGCTGTACGGCGGCATCGGGGCAGGCGGGATTGCTATCGCCGCGTGGATGTACGAACGGAACAAGAAACAGAAAGCGCAAACGACGGCAGCGACACAGCAAGCGAATACCGCCGCGTATGCGTACGGGTACGGCATGACAGAACCGTACGGATACGGACAGCTCACCTATCAGCCGGAAGTGTACGGGTACGGGCTCGGGTATTACGGGTACGGGACCACCTACCCGTACGGTGCGGGTACCGGAGCGGGCGGGACAGTGCCCGTAGCGGCAGCGACGACCAACGCCATGTGGTCGCAGGCGGCAGTAAGCCAGCTCACCAATCAGGGTTACGACGGTGCGCAGGTACAAGCGGCACTCGGCGTATACCTGACAGCGGGAACGCTGACAGCAGAGCAGCAGGCAATCGTGCAGGCAGCAATCGGCGTGGAAGGATACCCGCCGCAACCCGGTCCCAACGGGTACCCGCCTGCCATGCACTCAACAACGGTGAACGCCCCGCCGCCACCGTCAACGGGAGCGGGCAACGTACAAGTACCGTATGTCGTCGGAAAACGCCTCGATCAGGCCATCTCGATTATCGAGAACGCGGGACTGAAAGAGCACACGACGACGCTTGCCGCGTACGGTTTCCCGTCGCGGTGGAAAGTATCGGGGCAGAACCCGGCAGGCGGAAAAGTAGCACCGGGGACCACTATCAACTGTAGCGCGGTTCGCGCGTAGGGAAAGGGGCTGTCATGCCCGTATCGGGACGAGAAGCTACACACATTCTCATCGGAGTGGGTGGTGCGTTCGCCGCTATCCTGATTTACAACCATTTCCTCCCCGCGCTAGCAGACGTGCGGCAAGCGGAATCATTCAACACGGACATTGAAGCGGCAGAACGGCAAGCGCTCGCCGCTTCTACTGGGTTCGTGGTCGTCACAGCAGGACTATCGCGGTCCATCGAAGTTTTCATCATCGGCGGTGCGGCGATCATTCTCGTAGACTTCATGGTGAAACACGCCAACGCGGTTCACCCGGCAACGGGCAAACTCAACACCGATGCTACGGGCGGCGGGGTTTCAACGTCGTTCCCGATGCCGGATTACACCGAAGACGCCGCGTGAGCCGATAGGACGCTAGTAACGGAGTTACTGTCCGTGAATAGAGACGTTAAAGTAATTCTCGCGACGGCGATACTCGGGACAGTGTTTGCTCTCGTGATGTACTACAGCGGGGCAACCGAAGAAATCATGAGGCTACTGTAAATGGCTAACACGTGGTTTGCGTTCAAAGGGTACAACAACAACAAGGCCATTAATGCGTCTATTTTTGACATGACAGAACTAGACGCTATAGGCATGCACGGGTACCCGACCGAAGCGCAAGCCAACGCTAAACCGAATAGCGTGAACATATTTCAGGCCCCCGTCGTGAACGCCGCGATTGACGACGCTAACAACGCGCGGGATGTTGCGTCCGCACCCGGTAACGTCGCAGGCGCGGCAGGTAAAGCGGTTGCGGGGGGTGCATCAGCGGTATTCGGGGACTTCACGAAGTGGCTTAACCAATCCAACCTGCTATTGCGCGGAGCGGAGATCGCGGCGGGGTTGCTGCTGATTTACATCGGGGTTAAAGCTGCTGTCACGCCCGGTGGAGCAACAACAGCAGCACGATCGGGGAAGCAAACCGCGCATAGCGCGGCAGGGGCATTGAAAACGCTTGTCGTATCCTCCCCCGTGGGGAAAGAACGCGCAATCCGCAGCGAAGCACGAGCGGCGGCACATCGCACCGTCCGCGCGAAACGGGTTGAGGCACGTACAGGGTATGAGCTACAGCGCATGAAAGACAGCACACAAGCACGGCGCTTGCGTGCAGATCAAGCGAGGCAACCGTGACGACATTGCCCGAAGGATTCACCGAAGACGAATACCAAGACGTAGACAACCCGGAAGATATTCACGGACAGCTAGCGGGGCATACTGTCGTACCCGTCCACGTAGTTCACGACGAATCCGTGCGTGTCGCCCCCGAATTCTGCGCGTCAGTTACGTGGACAGTCCCGCTTATCGGTTCTGCCGTTCCCGTGCAGTTGCTCACACGGCGGTACAAGCGGTACAAAGCAAAACTGTTTGTGAATTTTCCGGGTTCGGGTGGCACGCTGTACGTGAGCGCTAAGCAAGACACGCTTATGGGAACCAACCCGCAAGGATTTATCATGTCGGTTGCCGCTCCCCCCGTACCGTCACAGCCTGCCGTACCCGCGTCTACCGTCGTGCAGCAGAACATCAACCCGTATCCGGTGAATGTGACCCTATCGGGGTTCACGCTTACCGCCGTTACCGTGAACGGTGTGCAAGTCGGGACGACAAACGGAACATATATTGTCCCGGCGGGAGGCACTATCGCGGTTACGTACACCGTTGCGGGAACGTGGACGTGGGTTAACGCGAATACGCTTGTCCCGTCCATTGTGCCATTGCCAGAATATGAGGCAATGCAACCTTTGTACGCTGTGGCGACGGTTGCGGGGATCACCATTTCGGTGTGGGACGAATCGTACGGGGAGGTAGCAACGTGAACGTCACAGAACTGGTAACACTTATCGTCGCAATTACTGGTTTGCTCGGAGCGATTCCAGCAATTATCATAGCCATGCACACGCATAATACTGTAGCTAACGACGTGAAACCTACAGTCGATAAACTTGTCAAGGATGTAAACCCACCGGAGTCATAATGGATTCAGATGAGGGACAGCGGCGGCGGCTGATCCCCCCGCCTCCGCAAGAGAACATTCCCGACGACGAGCAAACCGAACCATGGGGCGTACCCGAAAACGGAGCCCCCGAACACATTACGCGACGAATGCGGTTGTACCGCGAATTCTTGCATCGGGGGCGTCGTGACGACAATCAATGAACTATGGATAGCTTCGCCTAACTATACGGCATCGCGGGGTCCGTACAACAAGGCGGCATTTCACACGACACAGGGCGCAGAGGATATCCGCTCACTAGGATCATGGTTCGCTAACCCTGCCGCGCAATGTTCATCACATCACGGAGCAGACAACTTTGAACGCGGTTTGTTCGGTGCGTACGTTTACGAGAATCACAAAGCGTGGACACAGGGGAACGCTAACCCGTATTGCCTGTCAATTGAGCTATGCGGGTTCGCGGAATGGTCCCGCACTACATGGCTCAACAGTAAACCCGTACTCGTGGACAACGCTGCACAATGGTTGCGGTACATCGTGGATAAGTACGCGCTTCCGTGGACGCTTTTGAATGACTCGCAAGCACAAGACCCTAACGTGCGGGGCATCTGCCAGCATGTCAATTTCGGTGCGTGGGGGTCTGGACACTGGGATTGCGGGAGCGGTTTCCCGATTGACGTGATCGTAGACAAAGCGAAGAAATGGGGCGGGACTGTCCCGCCACCTGTTAGCGGGAGTAGCGGCATGACATCAGCATCAGCGTACGACAACAGCGGGCGCCTGCATTTCGCGGCAGTCGATCAGCACGACCAAGTGTGCTACAAGGGGCCGAACGCCGCGAACTGGTACCCGGTTAACACAGACGCCGCGAACAAGGCACTATCGGGTTGCACGATGGCAATCAGCCCGCCGAATGCTACGTATGCTAACGGCACGATCACTATCACGTTCACCCGCGACAGTGACGACAGCGTTTGCACGTGGGAGAAAGGCGTGGACGATCCCGGTCAATGGGTGCTGACACGGCGAGGCGGTAGCTACCAGTAGACTCGCGCGGGGCACTGCACTGCACGACTCCCCCCATTGCAACCCCGCGCAACCTTTGGAGGGTAATCCCGTGAGTCCGTTTCGCAGGCGGGGCCGGTACTGGTTCCATCACGGGCGGAGGTACACAGGAAGACAGGTACGGGCATACTACGCGACACGCGGGTTCAAACGGAAACCGCGACGACGAAAGAGGTAAGACAGTGGCAAGCGGGAACAACGCACAAGACGACCACGAGTCAATCTCCCGGATGGCGGATCGACTTGATTTGAAGGGGCGTGCGCGCACCGATTACATTCACAAGCACATGACCGGTCTAGGTCACAAGGCGGTCGTGCAGTACACGGATGCCGAAGATGACGACGACGACGACGCGGGCGGTTTCTTCTCATCCAACCGCAACCGCAACCGCAACCGTCGCCGCCGTTCACGACACGACGACGACGACGACAACGATTACCCGTTCGGCGGGAGAGACTAGCGAAGAAATATCGAGAAAACAGCGGGAGAATGTTGCGACAACCGCGACAGGAAAAGTTGCCGGGAAGGGTACCGCAGGCGCGCGGAATCGGGTACGATGGAACTATCACGGCGCGGGGGGAGTCCCGCCCGGTACCCGGAAGGCAACGACCATGACAACCCAGACCCAGACCACACCGCAGGACATCACTGCTGCCCCGCCCACCGGCGACGTTCCGGCCGGTCGGCCGGACCTGACGCAATGCCAGGTCAAGACGGACAAGGGCCGGCAGTGCAAGCTGAACGCGGGGCACGAACCCGCGAAGGACGAGAAGGGCCGCCTCTACTCCAAGGGCAAGGCATGGGAAGGACACCGCATGGTGCTCCGCGAGAACGTGCCCACTCCGAAGACCCTCGCCGAGTTGCGGAAGTCCGATCCCAAGATGGCGGGTTTCAAGCTCGTCATGTCAGCAGTGCCGAAGAACGCCGATCGCGGTCGTGAGGTCAACCGCGAGGCGGAACCGCGTGACGACGATCAGAAGCGCGTGGACGCCGATGCACTCAAGTCGTACAACGAGTGGGTCAGGGCGGGGAAGCCCAAGGATTTCGAGAAGCCGGACTTCCCCGTACAGCGGTACATCTTCCCGCCCGCCGCGTGGGACACCGTGTTCGCGATGCTGCGCCGTGCGGGGCAGCAGGGCGGAACCGTCGTCGGGAAGCGCCTGGAATACCGCAAGAAGACGCACGAAGACGGCAACGCCATGATCTTCTTCGCGTTCACCGACAAGCCCCCCGCGAGCCCCGCGACAGACAACGGCGCCAATGCGAAGTAGACGCCCGGACGACAACGCCCGCCCCACTACGGGGCGGGCGTTGTCATGTCCGGGGAAAGACGCCCGCCCGTCTCCTAACCCCGCTCGGGGGGCGGGCGGGTGACATGAACGGTTACATACTCCTGACATGCGGGCACTGGACACACAGCGACGATCAAGTGTTCGTCACCGTGGACGCCGCACATCCGTACTGGTGCTACTCATGCGAGCTGTACCGCGCCCGTAGCAACGCTGACAAGCCACGTCCGACACTGACGATTGACGACCTATGACAAGTCCCGCGCCAACCGCCGCGCCTGTTTTGATGCCTCTCAGCACCAACGGTGTGCAGGTATGGCCTGGTAGCGGTCAGCAAATGCCCGTGCTAATCGCAAACCTTGATACCACTCGAACTGCGTATGTCGGGTACACGCAACCGCTCGCATTGGGAGCCATTAACGCGATACCGCTAGCCCCCAATCAGGCATTTGCGTTTGACGGTTCGCGGTCTATCTACGCGGCGCAGGCGGCGGGCGGGGCGGGTGTCCTGGTCATACCGGGGGCAACACAGTATTTCAGTGGCAACGTGAACGTGACAGGCGGGACAGTCACCATATCCGGGGGCAGTGTCACTATATCGGGGACTCCGAATATTAACATTGCAGGGCAAACTGCGTCGTTGGATGTGTCAGCGGCAACCGTGAACATTTCGCCACAAGCGGGCAGCATTTTTCCTATCGGGTCTATTGCACAGCTTATCAGCATCGGATCACAGACGATCGCGGCGAACGGCAACTCGTATATGACACCCGTGCAGGACGTAAGAGCTTACACGTCTTTTGCACTAGAATTGACTGCGCATTGTGGTGCGCAAGCTAATGTTGGTGCCCCGCTAACATCGCAGATACTTATGCAATGGTGGGCGGATGCGGGTGCAACTATTCTTTTGTATAATGAGCGTTGGTATGGTTGGCTAGGTAACGCTATCGGTGTTGCTACGCCAGTAATGTTCAGTGGGCCTATGTTCGGCCCGTACATGACTGTTACCGTGTTTAACCCGACAGGGACAACACAGACGATTACAATTGACAGCGGGCATTTGTGGGGGACAGGACGAACACTTACCGCTATTACCGCGAGACAAATACCGCCAACCGCAATGTTCGCGGGTGTAAACCAGTTCCTAGCGGGGGGCACATTCGGCGACGACAACATACTGTGGGAGGGACCAGTTAATATCGTAGCTAATGGTACTAACTGGCAACCATTGCCGCTACATGCCGGGAATGTACAAGTCAGGTTTGCTATGGGTTCCGTGGCATTGGCGAACAACTTTGTTGTATGTGATGGGTCGTCTCAGAATAACGGGAACCTTGTACCCGGAACGGGATGTCCGGGGATTATATGGGATACGTCGGGAGCTGCGTCGTCACCTTCGGTTATTGTTAATCTTGTGGCTCCGCGTGGGCCATTGTTTTGGATTGCGCATGCTACTGCTACTCCACCATCGTTTACATTGAGTGTGGAGGGGGCGTGAATGGAGCGGGATAGCGGGGAATTAGGGGGTATAAAGGCGGGACTCCCGTGTGATAGGCCGCCCCTATTGCGCGGGAGTTCCTTTTGGTATTGGTTAGAGAATGGGGATTGGGGTTTGTGATAATGGCGGTGGAATGGC
>Ga0126381_100002620_pt1 | contig 19495 bp, 20 predicted proteins | sample PanSoiMetPlot_28_FD_96465 | JGI IMG/M metagenome (GOLD analysis project Ga0126381, IMG submission 96465) | Tropical forest soil microbial communities from Panama - MetaG Plot_28 | ecosystem: Environmental > Terrestrial > Soil > Tropical forest > Bulk soil | place: Panama | collected 2016-02-17
ACGCCGAGAAGGAGTGGACATCATGGACTGGCGCCACGTTGCCGCCTGTCGTGAGGTAGATCCTGAGCTGTTCTTCCCGATCGGAAACAGCGGTCCTGCGCTCCTCCAGATTGAAGAAGCCAAGCAGGTGTGCCGCCGCTGCGCCGTTGTCGAGGACTGCCTTAGGTGGGCCATCGACAGCGGCCAGGACGCGGGCGTCTGGGGCGGCATGAGCGAGGACGAGCGACGAGCGCTCAAGCGTCGCACGGTCCGGCTGCGGGCACGAGCCCACGTCTGACCCTGTGGACCGGCGCATGCCCGGCCGGCCCGCACTGACAGTGTCACATCGGAATCACCGGACAGAGCAATCTGACAAGTAACGCACTCAGCCCTGGCGGGGCTGCGGTTCATAGCGGACCGGAAGGTCAACGACCGCTATGGTTCCGCCCCCCGGCCGGGGCGTGATGCTTATAGTGCCTCCGAGTTCGGCCCCCACCAATGTCCTGACGATCTGCAGTCCGAGGCTGGTGGTGTTCTCCAGGTCGAAATCCGCGGGCAGCCCCGCGCCGCTGTCGCTCACCGTGACCATGAGCTGCTCTGGTGCCCGCGCGGCCAGTACTTCGATAAACCCGCCGCCCGCGCCGCTCCCGTTCCCGCCGCTCCCGTTCCCGCCGCTCCCGTTCCCGCCGCCGCTCGTGCCGCGCAGCGCGGACCCGCCGAAACCGTGCTGCAGCGCGTTCTGCAGCAGTTCGGTGAGCACCATCGCGAGCGGCGTAGCCACCGAGGAGGGCAGCATCCCGAACTGCCCGGTGATCTTCGGCGTCACCCGCACCTCAGGCGACGAGACCTCCCCTGCCATCATCGCGACCCTGTCGGCGATGTCGTCAAAGTCCACGATCTCCTCGGGAGCGTGCGAGAGGGTCTCGTGCACGATCGCGATCGACCCGACGCGCCGTACCGCCTCCTCGAGCGCCGCCCGCGCCTCGGGCGCCTGCAGCCGCCTGGCCTGCAGCCGCAAAAGCGCGGCGACGGTCTGCAGGTTGTTCTTCACCCGGTGATGGATCTCCCTGATCGTCGCTTCCTTGGTCAGCAGCTCGCGCTCCCTCCGGCGCAACTCCGTGACGTCGCGAACCAGGACAAGAGCGCCGGTGCGCTTCCCGGCCACCACCAGCGGGATCGAGCGCAACTGCACGACCGCGCCGTTGCCGTCGATCTCCGTCTCCCCCGGTGTCCGGCCGCGCGCGACGGGCATCAGCGACTCGTCGACCGGCCCTCCTGGCGTGCTCAGCTGTGCCGTCGCCACGCCCAGCTCGGCGCCCATCAGGTCGGCGGCCAGCCCGAGCCGGCGATAGGCGGACTGGGCATTCGGGCTCGCGTAGGTGACCCGGCCTCCGCTGTCCAGGCGCAGCAGTCCGTCCCCGACCCGGGGCGAGCGGACCAGGGTGGTGTCCTGGCCGGGATACGGGAACGTGCCTTCTGAGACCATCCGCGCAAGGTCGTCGGCGCCTTGCAGGTACGTAAGCTCGAGCCGGCTTGGCGTGCGCGCCGAGTTCAGGTTCGTCGACCGCTCGATCACCGCGATGACCCGGTTGTTCCTGGTCACGGGGATCGCCTCGGCGCGAACAGGTACCCCGCTCGTCCAGTCAGGGTCGCTCTCGCGCCAGATGCGCTGCTCGCCGCGCGCCGTGTCGAGCAGCGGCCGCCGTCCGGGATCGACCTGAGACCCCACCACGTCGTCGGGGAACGAAGTTGGCCCCGTCGTCGGCCGCATCTGCGCGACCGCCACCCACCCCGAGTTGACCGCGCCGTCTGGCGCGCGAAGCGGCACCCACAAGATCAGGTCCGCGAAGGACAGGTCAGCGAGCAACTGCCAGTCGGAGACCAGGGAGTGCAGCCACTCCAGGTCGGTGCCTGACAGGTTCGTGTGGTTCCTGGCAAGGTCGGTCAGCGTGGGCACGTTCCCATGATGACACGTACCGGACGGGTGAAATTTCCCTGTCAGAGGATGACCTGGCATTATGCCCGCATGCACGGGTCTGCTTCCCAGCGGTTCGATCCACTCGCGCGGCTGCGCTCCGCGGCCGCCTCTCGCGCGGCGGCGGGCCTGCGCAGGCAGCTGGTCCCGCGCAGTGCCGACGACGCCACGCTCGACCTCGCGTCCAACGATTACCTGGGGCTTTCCGGCGACCCGAGGCTGTCGGAAGCGGCCGCCGCGGCGGCGCGCGCATGGGGGACCGGGGCTACCGGGTCGCGGCTCGTCACCGGGACGACCATGCTGCACGCCGAGCTTGAGGCGGAACTCGCCGTCTTCACCGGCGCACGCGCCGCCCTGGTGTTCTCATCCGGCTACCTGGCAAACCTCGCCGTCGTGACCGCGCTGGCCGCCGCGCTCGGCGGTGACGTGCTCATCGTGTCCGATGAGCGCAACCACGCCTCCCTGATCGACGCCTGCCGGCTCGCGCGGACCGGGGGCGTGCGCGTGCAGGTGACCCCGCACGGGGACACCGCGGCGGTCGCCGCCGCCCTGGCCGGCCGCGCACAGGAGGCCGCTCTGGTCGTCACGGATGCAGTCTTCTCCGTGGCGGGCGACCTCGCGCCACTCTCCGCGCTGCACATGATCGCGCGCCGCCATGGCGCGCTTGTGGTCATCGATGAGGCGCATTCATTCGGCGTGCTCGGTGAGGGCGGCCGCGGCGCCGCCCACGCGGCGGGGATCGCGGCGGAGCCTGACGTCGTGCGGACCGTCACGCTGTCCAAATCGCTCGCCGGTCAGGGCGGAGCGGTCCTGTCCTCGGAAGAAGTAAGGCAGACCCTCGTGGACACAGGCAGGGGTTTCATCTTCGACACCGCGCTTGCCCCGCCCGCCGCGGCCGCGGCGCTCGCCGCGCTACGCGTGCTGAGCGCCGAGCCAGGGCTGCCGGGCAGGGCGCGGCACAGCACCGCCCGGCTGGCCAGCGTGGCGGCCGCGCTTGGCCTCGATGTAGGCACCCCGGACGCGGCGGTGGCGGCGGTTGTCCTCGGCGACCCGCTGGCCGCGCTGGACGCGCAGCGAATCTGCGCGGCGCACGGTGTGCGGGTCGGCTGCTTCCGGCCGCCCTCCGTTCCGGCGGGGGCCGCGTGCCTACGGCTGACCGGACGCGCCACTTTGACGGAAATCGACATCAGCGTGGCGTCGCGCGCACTGGCAATCGTGAGGGATCATTGCCGGAATACCGCACAAGCGGGGAGGAGCACCCGATGACCGTGTCTCCGATGGCGGCCGGAGACAGCGCAGGCGACCCCGGCGCGCTGTCACATGGACCTGCGAGCCCGGGGCGCCCCTCCGGCGATCCTTCGGCATGGGGCGCTGGCGGCCCCGCCAACCCTCCGGCCGTACTGCGGCTGCCTAAGTACTACCAGGTGAAAAAGCAGCTGCTTGAGTTCACCTCGGCGATGTCGCCTGGCAGTCCGGTGCCGCCCGAGCGGGAGCTCGCGCGGCTGTACGGGACGTCGCGGACGACCGTGCGGCAGGCGCTCGCGGAACTGGTCGTCGAGGGGCGACTGCTGCGCATGCAAGGCAAGGGCACCTTCGTGGCCAAGCCCAAGGTAGCCCAGGTTCTCGAGCTGGCCAGCTACACCGAAGGCATGCGCCAGCACGGCCTGCACCCGGTGACCAAGATCCTCGAGATCGGCTACGTCACGGCCGACGAAGAGCTAGCCGGGCTGCTCGCCATCAAGCCGGGCGGCCGCGTGCTGCGCATCCACCGGCTGCGTCTCGCCGACGGGGAGCCGATGTCCATCGACATGTCGCACCTGCCCGCACGCCGTTTCCCCGGCCTGCGCCGACAGCTCGAGCGGCACGCGTCGCTGTACGAGACCCTGCGCCACGATTACGACATCCAGCTGGCTGAGGCCGAGGAGACGATCGAGACGGTGCTCGCCGACCCGCACGACGCCCTGCTGCTCGGCGTGGACCCGGGCATCCCGCTGCTGCTGCTGTCCCGGCACGCGATCGACTCGACTGGTCAGCCGGTTGAGTGGGCGCAGTCGTGGTACCGCGGCGACAGGTACAAGTTCATCACCCGGCTGCGACGCACGTCCGCCCCGTGACCCTCCCGGGTGCGCCGCGGGGGATCCTCGTGGTCACCGGCACCGGCACCGGCGTGGGCAAGACCGTAGTGACGGCCGCGATCGCCGCGCTCGCCCTGGCACGCGGCGAGCGCGTCGCCGTCGTCAAGCCCGCCCAGACCGGCGTCGGTGATCCTAATGGCGATGTTCCCGACGCCGAGACCGTCCGGCGCCTGTCCGGCGTCACCGACACCCACGAGCTCGCCCGGTACCCTGACCCGCTCTCACCGGAGGCCGCCGCCCGTACCGCGGGGCTGCCGCCGCTGGACATGCACGCCGCCGCCGAGTATGTCGGCGAGCTCGCCGCGGCCAGGGACCTAGTGCTCGTCGAGGGGGCGGGCGGCCTGCTCGTGCGCTACGACGCGGCGGGCGCCACGATCGCCGATCTCGCGGCGGGGCTCGACGCGCCAGCGGTGGTGGTCGCCGCGGCCGGCCTTGGCACGCTCAATCACACCGCGCTCACCTGCGAAGCGCTGGCGGCGCGCAAGGTCGCCCGCGCGGGCGTCGTGGTGGGCAGCTGGCCACGCCGGCCCGGCCTAGCCGAGCTCACCAACCTGGCCGACCTTGAAGTCATAGTGGGCGAGCCGCTAGCTGGCGTGCTGCCGGAAGGCGCGGGCGCGCTTGACCGGACCGCCTTCCTGGCCGCCGCGCGGGCCGGCCTGTCCTCGCGTCTTGGCGGCGAGCGCTAAGACTGCCAGCCGGGGCCCAATTCGGCAATTCCGGTCAATGAGGTTTTAGTCATTTGGCGCGTAAAGCATTGCCTAATGATGCATTATGCCCCACCATGGTTGCCAACTAAGTGACCTCCGTCACATCCGCCCGAGCGAGGACGCCGAGAGGACCTGATGACCGAGACGGCTGCATCCCCCAGTGGCCCGAGAGGATCGCAAGATCCCTCAATTACTTACCGCAATCCCGTCGCTGCCCACCCAATCACGTCGACCGCTATCGCCTTGCTGTTGCTGGTGACGATAGGCGGCACCCTGATCGTTCCGATCTACGCCCGCATCACGCCAAAGATCGGCGACTTCCCCTTCTTCTACTTCTATCTGCTCGCCTATATGCCAGCCGTGGGAGTCGCCCTCTGGCTCGTCAGCCTGCTGCAGCGCAGGCTGGAGCCGCCAACGGCAGGCAGTTCCGACGACTCCGTGCGGGAGGCCGCCAGATGAGCAACGTCAACAGCGTCACGTTCACCATCGTCGTCATCCTGTTCGTGCTCGTCACCTTCATCGGCTTCGCCGCGTCACGCTGGCGCCGCGCGGACAACATGCTGCACCTGAACGAGTGGGGGCTGGCCGGCCGCGGCTTCGGCACGTTCATCACATGGTTCCTGCTCGGCGGCGACCTCTACACCGCGTACACGTTCATCGCCGTGCCGGCGCTGGTGTTCGGTTCCGGCTCGATCGGCTTCTACGCGGTCTCATACACGATCATGGTGTTCCCGATCGCGTACATCTTCCTGCCCAGGCTGTGGTCGGTCTCCCGGGTGCATAACTACGTGACGCCCGGGGACTTCATCCGCGGCAGGTACGGCTCCCGCGGCCTGGCGCTGTCCATGGCCCTCACCGGCATCCTGGCGCTGATGCCGTACATCGCGCTGCAGCTAGTCGGCATCCAGGCGGTGCTGTCCGTGATGGGCGTCGGCACCAGCTCGACCAACACCTACGTCAAGGACCTGCCGCTGTTCATCGCGTTCGTGGTGCTCGCGGTCTACACGTACGTGTCCGGGCTGCGCGCCCCAGCGGCGATCTCGTTTGTCAAGGACACGCTGATCTACGTTTTCGTGCTAGTGGCGATCTTCTACATCCCGACGAGGCTCGGCGGCTGGGGACACATCTTCGGCACCGCGCAGGCCCATTACGCGGCGATCAACCCGACTACCGGGAAACCGAACGGGACGTTCATCCCAACATCGAAGTCGATCGGAGCCACGCAGTTCGACTTCGCGACGCTGGCTCTCGGCTCGGCGCTCGCGCTGTTCGTGTACCCGCACACGATCACGGGGACGCTGGCGTCGAAGCGCCGCAGCGTCGTCAAGCGCAACATGTCGCTGCTGCCCGCCTACTCTCTCCTGCTCGCCCTCATCGCCCTGTTCGGCTACATGGCCGTCGCCGACCCGGTGACCGCGGCGAACGTCAAGAAGGCGGGCAACGCACAGCTGGCCGTGCCGTACCTGTTCCAGCACATGTTCCCGAGCTGGTTCACCGGCATCGCCTTCGCCGGCATCATCATCGGCGCGCTGGTACCCGCCGCGATCATGGCTATCGCCGCGGCGAACCTGTTCACCCGCAACATCTTCAAGGAGTTCTTCAAGCCGGACGCGAGCCCCGCCCTGGAGACGAGGATGTCGCAGTGGGCGTCCCTGGTGGTGAAGTTCGGCGCGCTGCTGTTCGCGATCGAGCTGCCGCACACGTTCTCCATCAACTTGCAACTGCTCGGCGGCGTGTGGATCCTGCAGGTCTTCCCGATGCTCGTCGGCGGCCTGTTCACCCGCTGGTTCCACCGCTGGGCGCTGCTTGCTGGCTGGCTGGCCGGCATGGCCTACGGCACGATCGCCGCGTACAACGTCAAGAACGCCACCGCCTCGCACTGGGCGTCGTCGTCGGACATCGTGTTCGGGCACACCATCTACATCGGCTTCACCGCGGTCATCATCAACGCGGTGATCGCGGTGGTCCTCACGCTCGTGTTCAGGGCCGTCAAGGCTCCCGAGGGCGCCGACGAAACACTGCCGCACCAGTACACGGCCGACCCGGACAAGACACCCGCCCCGGTCCCGGCCGGTGTGGGCCTCGGGGCCGATTGATCAGTTCATCCTTTGATCAGTTTTATCCCGAACGAAGGGTGGCGACTCCCCGCCCTCGCGGATCTGCGCGGGGCGGGGGTCGCGGCCCGCGCTACCTGCTGGTAGTTTCACCCGCGTGACGCGGATTACCGGACATGGCGGCACGCATGCCGTCGCGGTGGCGCAACGGTACGGCGTGACCGCCATGTTCACGCTCTCCGGCGGCCACGTTTTCCCGCTGTACGACGCCGCCGTCAAGGCGGACCCGACGCTGCGCCTGGTGGACGTCAGGCACGAGCAGACCGCGGTGTTCGCGGCCGAGGCCACGGCCCGGCTCACCCGGACGCCAGGACTGGCCGTCGTGACGGCGGGACCTGGCGTCACAAACAGCGTGAGCGCCGTCACCTCCGCCTGGTTCAACGGCGCACCGCTCGTCGTGCTCGGCGGCCGTGCCCCCGACTACCTGTGGGGGCGGGGCGCCCTCCAGGAGATGGACCACGTCCCGCTGCTCGCTCCGGTGACCAAGCGCTCGTGGACTGAACACGACACGCCGCGCGTCGCGGCAACCGTCGACGAGGCGTTCCGGACCGCGCTGACACCACACCGCGGACCCGTTTTCTGCGACTTCCCGCTCGAGACCATCTATGGCGAGGCCGAGACGGAACTGCCGACGGGCGGACCGCCTGCCGTCGCGCCGCCCAGCCCCGATGATGTCAGCCGGATCGCGAAGCTGCTGTCGGCGGCGCGCAGGCCGGTTCTCGTACTGGGCTCGGACGTTTGGCTCGGCCGCGCCGAGGACGCCGCACGGCAGGCCGCCGAGGCGCTGCGGCTGCCCGTGATCACGAACGGGCAGGCGCGTGGCGTGCTGCCCGGCGGGCACGAACTGCTCGTCACCCGCGCCAGGTCGATCGCGCTGACCCAGGCGGACCTGGTGATCGTGGCCGGCGCGCCGCTGGACTTCAGGCTGCGCTACGGGTCATTCGGCCCGGAACAGGAGCCGGCCAAGGTGGTGCATGTCGCCGACGCGCCGGGCATGCTCGCCGGCCACTGCCCGCTAGCGGGCACCGCGGCCGGGGATCTGGCCGCATTCTTCGCGGCGCTGGCCGACGAGGCCAGGCCGGCCACCGACCCGGACTGGCTGCCACGGCTGCAGGAGGCGACACGCACGGCGCTGGCCGTGGACGCGCCGCTGCTCACCAGCGACGCCGAGCCGGTACATCCGGTGCGTGTCTACGGCGAGCTGCTCAAGGCGCTCGACGACGACGCGGTGGTCATCGGCGACGGCGGTGATTTCGTGTCGTTCGCGGGCCGCCACGTCGAACCGAGGAAGCCTGGCAGGTGGCTCGACCCCGGTCCGTTCGGATGCCTGGGAACGGGCCTCGGCTACGCGGCCGCGGCACGGCTCGCGCACCCGTCAGCCCAGGTCGTGCTGCTCCTTGGTGACGGGGCCGCAGGCCTTTCGCTGATGGACGCCGACACGCTCGTGCGACATGACCTGCCTGTCGTCATCGTCTGCGGCAATAACGGTGCCTGGGGGCTTGAGAAACAGCCGATGCGGGCTGTGTACGGTTACGACGTCGCGGCCGATCTGCGGCCCGGCACCCGGTACGACGAGGTGGTCCGCGCCCTCGGCGGCGCGGGCGAACTGGTCACCTCGCCGGGCCAGATCGGCCCGGCGCTGCGTCGGGCGTTCAGTGCGGGCGTGCCGTACCTGGTCAACGTGGTCACCGACGTCGAGGCCGCCTACCCGCGCTCCACCACCGGCGTCTAGCCCGGCTAGTCGATGACGGCGATCAGGTCGTCCTCCTGGACGACGTCGCCCTCCGCGACGTGCAGCTTGGAGACTATGCCGCCGGTCTCGGCGAGCACCGGGATCTCCATCTTCATGGACTCAAGGATCACCAGCGTGTCGCCGTCGTCGACGTGGTCGCCCTCGGCCACGAGGACCCGCCACACGTTCGCGACCATCTCCGCGCGGACTTCAGCCACAGCAGGCTCCTTCTCTCCGGGCTTTCCGGGGCTCTCCGGGCCAGGACCGGGTGGCCCGGCGTCATGTCATGGTGGAGCGTACACGACCTAGATCACGCGGAGCGCATCCGGCTTACGAGCCCGGTGTCGTACGTGCCGCTGACGAACTCCTGGTTTTCCAGCAGCTCGGCGTGGAAGGGCAGGTTGGTCTTCGGACCCTCGACGCGGAACCTCGTGACCGCGGCACGTGCCCGGGCCAGGGCCTCGTCGCGGGTGGCGCCGTGCACGCACAGCTTGGCGAGCAGCGGGTCATAGAAAGGGGTCACCGTGGTGCCCGCCGCGTACCCGGCGTCCACCCGGACTCCCGGTCCGGCCGGCTCTTCCCAGGCCGTGATGGCCCCAGGGCTGGGCAGGAAGCGGCGCGGGTCCTCGGCGTACACGCGCAACTCGATCGCGTGTCCCGCCGAAGCGACCGGCGTGTCCGGGTCGAACGACACCGGCGCGCCGGCGGCGATCAGGAACTGCTGTTCCACCAGATCGATCCCGGTGACCAGCTCGGTGACCGGGTGCTCCACCTGCAGCCTGGTGTTCATCTCAAGGAAGACGAACTCACCTGTCTCCGCGTCGACAAGGCACTCCACGGTGCCCGCGCCGCGGTAGCCCACGGCCTCGCCCGCGCGCGTCGCCGCGGCCATCATGCGCGCGCGCAGCGCGGGCGACACGCCTGGCGATGGCGTCTCCTCCGCGACCTTCTGGTGCCGGCGCTGCACCGAGCAGTCCCGTTCGCCGAGCGCGAGAACGCGGCCGTCCGCCAGTCCCAGGATCTGCACCTCGACGTGCCTGGCGCGGGGCAGGTAGCGCTCGAGCAGGATCTCGGGTGAGCCGAAGAACCGCTCCGCACGAGACCGCGCGGTGTCGAACGCGGCGCGCAGCGCGGCCTCGTCGGCCGCCGCGCTCATTCCGATGCCGCCCCCGCCGGCCGCGGCCTTCACCATCACCGGATAGCCGATCCTCATCGCCTCATGGACCGCGGCGTCGGCGTCGGCTACCGGCTCCCGCGAACCGGGTGCGACCGGGACCCCGGCCGCGTCCATCAGGTTCCGTGCGCGGATCTTGTCGCCCATCTGCTCGATGGCTTCCGGGTCCGGGCCGATCCAGGTCAGGCCGGCCGCGAGCACCGACCTGGCGAACCCCGGGCTCTCGGCGAGGAACCCGTACCCGGGATGGATGGCCGACGCGCCTGCCTTGCGGGCGGCCTCGAGCAAGATGGCGCTGTCCAGGTAGCTCTGGGCGGGCGCGGAGGCGCCGATGTAGACGGCCTCGTCGGCCTCGTGCACGTACGGCAGGGACTCATCCGCGTCCGAGTAGACGGCGATGGCCTTGACGCCCATGCGGCGTGACGTGCGGATGACTCGCCGCGCGATCTCACCGCGGTTGGCGATCAGTACGGAATCAAACACCCCAGCAGCCTAGCGGGCGGCTACGGCCCGAGGACCGAGCGCCTGCTGACTAGTCTGCTCAGTGCCTCGACCACTTGCGGGTCGTACTCGGACGCGGTGTCCAGGCGCAGCCGCTGTACCGCCGCCGCGGCCCGGCTTGGTTCCACCGAACTGCCCACCAGGTCGTCGAACGCGTTGGCGGCGCGGATGATGCGGCTGCTCAGCGGAGGCTCCTCACTCCGGTCAGCGGGCCTGGACGGGTCACTCTGCCGCCTGACGATGTCGGCTACCGTGTCAAGGACCCGCGCCTCCTGGATGACTTCGGCGCCGTACTCGGCGATCCGCCGCTGCTCCTCCCTGGCGACGAGCACCGTCGCACCGCCGGGGATCGGGTCGCGCAGCGAAAGCTGGCCTATGTCGTGCATGAGCGCGGCATACTCGAGTTCGAGCAGCGCGGGCTCTGGCATGCCGATCTCACGTCCGATGGACACCGCCAGCTTGGCGACCCGGGCGGAGTGCCCGATCTCCACGTAGCCGCCGATCTCCGTCACCCGTGCGAGCGCGCGGACCGTCTGCAGGTACGTCGCCCTGATCCCGGTGTACCGGCGCAGCGCGACCTGGGTGACGAGCAGCGGCGCGGTGAAGACCGCGATCGCGGCGAGCCCCATGACCTCGGCGGCGAAGGCGATCAGCAGCGCCGACGCGCCCACCGCGGCACCGAGCGGCAGTTGCACGTGCAATTCGTCAAGCAGCAGCACCCCGAACCTGCCGCGCAGCGTGTCCGTCCGGATCAGCGCCGCGATCACGGCTTCCACCAGCCAGGCCACGATCACTAGCGCGAGCATGATCGGCAGCTCGGTCCACCATTGGGTGCCGATGAGCGAGCCGTTCGCGAGCATGCGGAACACGACGGCCGCGCACGCCACTGCAACCAGCCGCGCCGCCATCGAGGAGAGCCTCGCCGGCCTGCCGACCGCCAGGTGCGGCAGCGCCCCGAGCAGCATCCCGATCGCGGCCACCGCGATGACCTGCTCGGGGCTGTGCTTGGCAGGGTTGTCCCCGACACGGATGAGCATCGCGTACGCCAGCGCCCCCGCGGCGGCGATGGGCGCCGCGTCCCGGTCGCCCGGCAGGTTCAGCCGGAGCAGCTCGCCGAACGCGATCAGCCCGCCGAACGCGAGCGCGGATCGCATGTCGTTGATGCCGACCGCGGCGGTCTGCGCGACCGCGGCGATGAGCAGAACTCCGGCGAAGATGACGAGAACCGACTGCCCCGAGTCCAGCACCTGTCGTGGGAATCCCCGTGGCTCATGCCGTCGCCCGGCCACGGACATCAGAGGCTTTCGATGGTGCGCAGCGGCCCCGCGGGATCGTCTAGCTCGTCCGCCGCCTCATCGACCTGATCGGACAGGGCGTTGTCCGAATGACCGCCCGAATGGCCGTTGGCTGCCAGGCTGCCGCCTGACAGGCCGCTGGCTGACAGGCCGCCATTGCCGGCGAGGCCGTTGCCGCTATGGCCGTCGCTGGCCACGCTGTCAGCCGGAAGCAGGTCACCGGACAGGCTGCCGGTGGACAGGACCTCGCTGACGGCGGCCTGGTCCGTGCCCGCGGGCGCGCCTTCTGGCCCCTTCCAGCCGTCCCGCTCGATCGCCGCGACGAAGGCGTCGACGAACGCGGGATCGAACTGGGTGCCTGCCCACTTGCGCAGCTCAGCGACCGCCTCTGGGACCGGCCGCGCGCCGCGGTAGGACCGGTTCGACGTCATCGCGTCGAACGCGTCCGCCACCGCGAGGACACGGGCGAACTCGGGGATCTCATCGCCGGCCAGGCCCATCGGGTAACCCCTGCCGTCGATCCGCTCGTGGTGGTGCATGATCCCGGCCAGGGCCTCGTCGAGGAAGCCGATCTCGCGGACGATGTCAAGCCCGCGCATCGGGTGCAACTGGATGGCGGCGTACTCATCATCGGTCAGCGCGCCGTTCTTCTGCAGCACCGACGTGGGCACGCCGAGTTTCCCGACGTCATGGAGCATGCCCGCGTACCTGATCGCCTCGACCCGCTCCGCGTGCATCCTGATCTCGCGGGCGATCATCACCGATCCGCGCGATACTCGCTCACTATGCCCGCGGGTGTAGAAGTCCTTGGTCTCCACGGCCTGGCAGAGCGCGCTCACGGTCGCCTCGTAGGCCCGCTGCTGCGCGGCGAACTGCGCCACCGCCCAGCGTGCGACGAGCAGCGGGATGAGCACGAGTACCGGCGTGAACGGCCCGAGAACGCTCCACAGCGCGGCGATGAGCAAGCCGAACGCGGCGTAGCCAACGTCGGTGACCAGCAGCTTGAAGTCGAGCCCCACCCGGCCGCTCGCGGTGCCGGGTTCCCTGGTCAGCCACAGGACGCCGCGCAGCAGCGAGAAGTTGACCGCGACGTGCACGAGCACGGCGACGGCGAACGGGGCGATGATGGCGGGGAACGAGGTGGAGTCGGGCGTGCCTACCTTGCCGCCGGCCAGCAGGTACGCCCGGCCGGCGAGATAGGCGCTCAACGTGAACATGCCCGTGTTGAACAGGCGTTGCGGGGGCGAAGGACCGCGCCTGAAGCCGAGCAGGGTGCAGCATCCGACAATCGCGGCGCCGACGGGACCAACTAGGATCACCGAGGCAAGGGTCGCGGTGCTGTTCGCGGACCAGGCGAGACTTCGCGAGTTGAGCAGCGTCGCGGTGGACTCGCAGGCGATGACGAGCAGGCCAAGCGCCGCGACCTGCTTCCACTCGATCATGGTGAACGGACCACGGGCAACCGCGACCACGGCAGCGGCAATCACCGCGCCGATATAAAGCCACGCGATTCGCGAGAGCTTACCCACGCTCCCCCCTCGTAGCCAGCGACAGTTGACCCGGACCGCGCCTAACTGCCGTCGCTAGCCCCAGGAGACCCCGAAGGCAACCGCGACGGCGGTGCACCGTGCCCTTGGCCAGCACGAGATCGTGTCCGGCTTGCCAGGTGCCTGCATTGGGATAGTCCTCCCTCACGCAAATACTGACGGCAGTTCACCACGTGCCGTCCCATGACAGGATAACGTGGCCACGCCAATTCTCGCAGACCCAAAGCAGATCGCGAACGGAACGCAAACGACCCGTCACGCTATGCGACAAACGGCAACCCCCGCGTCACGCCGATGTAATTCGCTAGCTAGCTAAGCGGCGGCTAATCAACTCGGATACCGAGCCGACCGGGACACACCCGGGGTGCGCGACTACTCGCAGCTACTCGATGACTTCAATCTCTGCTTGAACCTGCCGGATCCGCACCAGCACTTTGGCGCGCAGTTCGTCCGGGGCCGGATCACAGCCGCAATGCTTAGCGACCAAACGCTTGACCGCCTCTTCGAGGCCGTACTCGCGCAGGCACGGGGCACACTCGTCGAGGTGCTGCCTGATGTGTTCGCAGTCGGCGTGCGACATCTCCCCGTCCAGGTACCAGTAGATCTGGTCCAATACCTCGCTACAGGGGACGTCGTGCGGGTTTCCGCAGCTCATGACCTGCCCTCCTCGGCCCCAGCGGCCTCGGCCTGAGCGCTCCCCAGTTGAGCACCGTCGGCCTGCGCCCGAACCAGACCACGATCGTCGGCGTAGTCCTGGAGCAGCTCCCGCAGCTGACGGCGGCCGCGGTGTAGCCGTGACATCACGGTACCTATGGGCGTCCCCATGATGTCGGCGATTTCCTTATATGCGAACCCTTCGACATCCGCGAGGTAGACCGCGATCCGGAACTCCTCAGGCAGCGTCTGCAGCGCCGTCTTGATGTCAGAGTCAGGGAGCCTTTCGAGCGCCTCCGCCTCGGCGGACTTCAGCCCGCCTGAGGTGTGCGAGGCCGCGCGGGCCAGCTGCCAGTCCTCAACCTCATCGGACCCCGAACGCTGCGGCTCGCGCTGGCGCTTGCGGTAGGTGTTGATGAAGGTGTTGGTCAAGATCCGGAAGAGCCAGGCCTTGAGGTTCGTCCCCTGCTGGAACTGGTGGAAGGACGCGTACGCCTTGGCGAACGTCTCCTGCACCAGGTCCTCAGCGTCCGCCGGGTTCCGCGTCATGCGCAGGGCGGCGGAGTACAGCTGGTCCAGGTAGGGAAGGACGTCTGCCTCGAAGCGCTGGCCGCGCTCCTGTAGCGTCTCTTGTACGGGACTCACCCCCTCGCGGTTCTCCTCGTCACCGCGCGGCTCGTCGTCGCGCGGCGCGGGTAGCAGACCGTAAGAGGATACCTGCCCTGCCCGCCACGGGTACGGCCGGAGTGACTCCAGGCGGCGGGCGGAAATCGTGCCGCCGGGCTTCCGCGGCGGTGAGGCAACAGCCATGACGCGTTCAACACCGCCAGGTCCCAGCCAATTCCGGTCCCGCCATGCGCATTCGTCCCGCATTAGGGCTTGCCAAGGGATGGAACGCGCGGGGAAGGGAAGGGTAACGATCGAGGGCGCCCCGCGAGCGGGCACCCGGCCCCAGGAGCAAACCCCGTGCAGGCAAGCACTAGCGCCGTGCAGGCCACTGGTCCTGCCGCCGAGCGCTACTCGCGGTTTCACGCCGCCGTGTCACGTGCCCAGCTCACCGACTGGCTGACCGAACTCACCGCTCGTCTCGTCGCGCGCCATGGGCTCCTCGTGGACATCTCGGGCCCGGCGGCACGGGCCGCCGAGACGGCCGCCTGCGCCGGGCACACCGTGCTGCGCGTGGTGGATCCTGGGTCGGCGGGCGCCGGCCGCCACGGCACCGGCCACCACCGCGCCGGCCATGCTGGCGCCGGCCAGTTGCGCGCGGTCGCCGCCGACGCGACCGGGCTTGACTTCCTCGCCGACGGCTGCGCCGACGGCGTCATCGCCGAGGACCGCACACTGTCCAGGCGGCTTGCCGCCGAAGCGCTCGTCGGCGAGATCGCCCGGGTCCTGCGCCCCGGGGGCAGCGTGCTCGCCTGCGTGGACTCACTGACGTTCGGCATGGGAGTACTCGCCGAGCAGCACCGCTGGCCGCACCTGGTCGACGTGCCGAACGCGGACGTGGTGCTCGTCCCGTGGCCGGACGGAAGCATCACCCGCTGCTACGGCGCCGAGCAACTGCGCGAGCTCTTCACGGGTAACGGACTCGAAGTGAGCTGGCTCCGCCCGCGCACGGTGTTCTCGCCGCAGACGGTCAGCTACCTGCTCGCCCGCGACCCGACGAGCTTCGGCAGGCTGGTCACGGCGGAGCTAAGCGCCCGCAGCGACGACTCGGTTGGCGCCCAGCTGATCGTCTGCGCCCGTAAGTCCCGATAACCGCCGACGGCGGTCGCGTTTGGACTGGCAGGGCACGCATCGCGCGGTGGCCGGGCGCGCCTCGAGTCGAGGCTCAGGTACCGGTCCCGTGCAGTCCACGCACTGCCCGTAGCTTCCGTCGTCCACGCGGACAAGCGCCGCGAGCACCTCCGTGCGCTGCGTGAGCGCCGTTTGCACCGAAGCCTGGTTCCGGTCCGCCTCGGTCAGATTCGCACCAGCGTCACCCGCCTCCGCGGACCCGCCCCGGTACAGCGGATGTTCACCCTGAAGCACCGCGACTGTCCGGTCGAGTTCGTCGCGCATTTCCTCTAGGCGCTTGCGGGCAACACTGATTTCCATAGGAAGTCCTCGCCTCCTGTCCGCGGCGCCCGAATGCACGGCAGAAGCCGCGCCGCCAGGCGCCGCGGGCTCAGAACAGGGGGGGCCGCTCCCCTTCGCCGGAACCTGACCCGCGGGCCGGCGAACCATCGTCCACGAGGGGCTCGACGAGGTCCGGCCCGTTGTTCCGCACGGAGTTGACGGCCGTTGAAACAAGGTGCGATGTCAGCCCGCCCGCCCCCGAGGCCGTGGCGGGCAGCATTGTCGCGAGTAGAAGTTCTTTCTCGTTATTGGCCGGGTCAAGCCAGTCAGCCCAGCTCTCCGGCGCTATCACCATCGGCGTCCGGTCGTGAATCTTGCCGATCTCGTCCTTGGCGTCGGTGGTGATAATGGCCGCCGACCAGTACCAGGCCCGCTCATGGTCCGCTGGCACCGACTCGTCCCGCCACAGCTCGTAAATGCCGGCGAAGGCGAGGATTCCACCGTCCGTTCGATAAATGTAATAGGGCTGCTTGACCTTTCCGGCGGCCTGCCACTCGTAGTAGCCGTCGGCAGGGATGATGCAGCGTCGCCGGCTGAACGCCGCGCGGAACGCGGGTTTCACCGCGACCGTCTCGGCGCGCGCGTTTATCATCCGGGCGCCACCTTGGGTGCTCTTCGCCCAGGACGGCACCAGGCCCCAGCGGAGCAGTCGGAGCTCCCGTTTCTGCTCTGCTTGCTCCCGGGGGGCGACCCCCCGGTCACCCGCTTGAGGAGTGTCGTCGTCCCTGCGGTCGAGTACCGCGTAGATCCGCTTCGTAGGGGCCACGTTGTAGTCGGGGTCACGGTCTTCGGTCACGCGGTCACGCTCGACGGCGAACTCCTCAAGGAGTTCGAGCCGCTTCCGAGCGGAGACGAACCGGCCGCACATGCCTCTACTTCCCTGTTGGCGAGAACCAGCCGACTTCCCTTATGGCACGGTAGAAGCCGGATTGGCACTTCATAACCAGAAAACGCGCCCGTCAAACCCCGCAGCGGACCGTGGCACAACCCACCTCAGCCGATACCCTCAACCCATGGACTCCGGACGCTGGCGCTCGCCCGCTGCCAAGGGACCGGTGCGCGCCCGGTTGCGGCTCCCCGGTTCGAAGTCGATCACCAACCGCGCGCTCGTGCTCGCGGCCCTCAGCGATTCGCCAAGCGTGGTCCGCGGGCCGCTCAAGGCCCGTGACACCCGGCTCGCCGTAGCCGCGCTGCGGGCCCTGGGGTGTTCGATAACAGAATCCTCATCCGGAACGGAGCTCACCGTCTCTCCCAGGTCCGCCGTCCGCGGCACTGTGCGGGTCGACGTCGGCAACGCAGGCACGGTCATGCGGTTCCTGCCCGCGGTCGCGGCGCTGACCACGGCCTCGGCCTAATTCGACGGCGACCTCCGGGCGCGGGAGCGGCCGGTCGGCGCGCTGCTTACCGCGCTGCGCGCGCTCGGCGCCCAGATCGACGACGGCGGGCGGGGCGCGCTGCCGTTCACCGTCCTTGGCTCGGGCGCCGTCCACGGTGGCACTGTCACGCTGGACGCCTCGGGCTCCTCTCAGCTTGTGTCGGGCCTGCTGCTCGCCGCCGCGCGATTCGAGCGCGGCGCGCAGGTGCGGCACGAGGGCCCGCCCGTACCGTCGCTGCCGCACATCGAGATGACAATCCGCATGCTGCGCACAGCGGGCGCGGAGGCGGAGGCGGGCGGCGGGACACGGCCGAGCACCTGGCTAGTACGGCCGGGGCGGCTGAACCTCGGCGACTTCGCGGTCGAGCCGGACCTGTCCAACGCGGCGCCCTTCCTCGCGGCCGCACTGGTCACCGGCGGCTCGGTCACGATCCTCGACTGGCCGCGCGACAGCCTCCAGGCCGCCGACGCCATCCTCGACGTACTCACCAGGATGGGCGCGCGGTGCGCGCTGGGACCGGATGGGCTGACCGTCACCGGCACCGGGACGATCCACGGCATCGAGGCGGATCTGCGCGACATACCAGAGATGTGCCTGCCGCTGACCTCGCTCGCCGCGCTCGCCTCCGCGCCGTCGTCGTTCACTGGCGTGGGGCACACCAGGGCGCAGGAGACCGACCGGCTGGCCGCGATCGCCAAGGAGATCAACGCGCTCGGCGGCGATGTCACCGAACGGCCAGACGGTCTGGAAATCCGGCCGCGCCCGCTGCGGGCCGACGGGGACGCCTTCGAGAGCTACGACGACCACCGCATGGTGATGGCCGCGGCGGTCCTCGGCCTCGCCGTGCCCGGCATCGAAGTGGTGAACGTGGCCACTGTCGGCAAGACGTTCCCCGATTTCACCGCGCTCTGGGGCGAGATGCTCAGTAGCCCGGGGGACGACCCCCGGAGCCCTGCTAGCCCGGGGGACGACCCCCGGAGCCCTGCTAGCCCGGGGGACGACCCCCGGAGCCCTGCTAGCCCGGGGGACGACCCCCGGAGCCCCCGTATGGGGGGCCGGCCCCCCATACCCCCCGAGGGAGGCCGGCCCCCCATACCCCCGTTCGCAACGGAGCCAGGCTCCTGAGAAACCGGTCGGATCGCCTCGACGAGGACGACGTACGGATCCGTGCTGGACGTGGCTCGCGGCCGCGCACCCGGCGGCGCCCCGCGCACGAGAGCGCGACCGAGGCGTTCGTCGTCAACGTGGACCGCGGCCGGTATGGCTGCCTGATCAGCGATCACAGTGAGGGTGGCGGCCGGTCGGTCACGGCGATGAAGGCCCGCGAGCTTGGCCGCAATTCGGTGGTGGTCGGAGACCTCGTGGCGCTGGCCGGAGACACCTCGGGCATGGCAGGAACGCTGGCGCGCATCGTGCGGGTGGCCGAGCGCACGAGCGTCCTGCGCCGCTCACCTGACGACACTGATCCACTGGAACGGATCATCGTGGCGAACGCGGACCAGATGGTCATCGTCTGCGCGCTCGCGGATCCGGTGCCGCGGCTGCGGTTCGTCGACCGCTGCCTGGTCGCCGCATACGACGCCGGCCTCGACCCGCTCCTCGTGCTGACCAAGTCGGACCTAGCGTCCCCGCGGCAGGTTCGGGCGTTCTACCGGCCACTTAACCTGCCGATGCTCACCACTCGCCAGCCGTTGCCCGCGCAGACTCTGACCCGGCTGCGGCGCGCGCTTGACGGCCGGGTGAGCGTGCTGATCGGCCAGTCGGGGGTCGGCAAGTCCACGCTGGTCAACGCGCTCGTGCCAGACGCGGGGCGGGCGGTAGGCGCCGTCAATCCGGTAACCGGGCGTGGCAGGCACACCTCGTCTTCGGCGATCGCCCTGGCGCTTCCCGCCCCGCCCACGGTCCGCCGTGGCAGCCCCGAACCCGGCTGGCTGATCGACACCCCAGGCGTGCGCGGCTTCGGGCTGGGACACGTCGCCGTGGACCGCGTGGTGGAGGCATTCGGCGACCTGGCGGAGGGCACCGCGGCCTGTCCGCCGGGCTGCGACCACCTGTCCGAGGGCTGCGCCCTCGACGAGTGGGCAGCCACGCATCACGCGCAGGCTCGCCTTGACTCCCTGCGCCGCCTGCTCACCAGCCGCGAATCCCCCGACTAATAGGGGTTACTGGGTCGCCGGTGCGGCAGACT
>Ga0126381_100002621_pt1 | contig 19492 bp, 18 predicted proteins | sample PanSoiMetPlot_28_FD_96465 | JGI IMG/M metagenome (GOLD analysis project Ga0126381, IMG submission 96465) | Tropical forest soil microbial communities from Panama - MetaG Plot_28 | ecosystem: Environmental > Terrestrial > Soil > Tropical forest > Bulk soil | place: Panama | collected 2016-02-17
TATCGGCATCAGCTCGGCGAAGTCTTTGCCGCATCGTTCTTCCTGCAGCTCTTTGCGCTGGTCTCGCCGCTGTTCTTTCAGGTCGTCATCGACAAGGTGCTGGTCCACCGCAGCATGAGCACGCTCGACGTGCTGGTGATCGGCCTGGTGACCATCTCGGTGTTCGAAACAATCCTTACCATCCTGCGAACATATGTATTTGCCCACACCACGAACCGCATCGACGTCGAGCTTGGCGCTCGCCTGTTCCGCCACCTGCTGGCCCTGCCGATCGGCTATTTCCAGGCGCGCCGCGTCGGCGATTCGGTTGCTCGCGTGCGCGAGCTCGAAAACATCCGAAATTTCCTCACCAGCTCTGCCCTTACCCTCGTCATCGATCTGTTCTTCACATTCGTGTTTCTGGCGGTGATGTACGCCTACTCGCCGCTTCTCACGTTCCTGGTACTCGCATCCTTCCCGTTTTATGTCGGCATTTCGGCGCTCGCGACGCCGCTGTTCCGGCATCGCCTCGACGAAAAATTCGAACGTGGCGCCGAGAACCAGGCGTTTCTGGTGGAGAGCGTCAGCGGCGTGGAGACGCTCAAGTCGATGGCGATCGAGCCGCAGATGCAGCGCCGCTGGGAGGATCAACTCGCCGCCTACGTCACCGCGAGCTTCAAGGTCCTCAGTCTTGGGAACACTGCAAGCCAACTTGTCCAGCTGGTCAACAAGCTGATGACAGCAGGAGTGCTGTATTTCGGCGCCCGGCTTGTCATTGACGGCGACCTCTCCGTCGGCGAGCTCGTCGCCTTCAATATCCTTGCCGGCCGGGTGAGCGCGCCGGTGCTGCGGCTTGCCCAGATTTGGCAGGACTTCCACCAGGCCCGGCTCTCGGTGGCGCGACTGGGAGATATTCTCAACACCAAGCCGGAGCCGATCTACACGCCGGGCCAGACTGCGTTGCCGGCGGTCCGCGGCGAGGTCACGCTCGAACACGTCACTTTCCGCTACCGGATCGACGGGCCGGAGGTGCTGCACGATATCAGTTTTCGGATACCAGCCGGACAAATCGTGGGCATTGTGGGCCCGTCGGGCTCGGGCAAAAGCACACTCGCCAAGCTGATCCAGAGGCTTTACGTGCCGGAGAGCGGGCGGGTTCTGATCGACGGCATTGATCTCGGCATGATCGATCCATCCTGGTTGCGTCGCCAGATCGGCGTGGTGCTGCAAGAGAGCATCCTGTTCAATTGCTCGGTCCGCGACAATATTGCGCTGGCGGACCGCTCGATACCGATCGAACGGATCATCGCTGCCGCACAAATGGCCGGTGCCCATGATTTGATCCTTGAGCTCCCCAATGGTTACGACACCGTTGTGGGCGAGCGCGGCTCCAGCCTGTCGGGCGGTCAGCGCCAGCGTCTCGCCATTGCGCGCGCGGTCGTTACCGACCCGCGCATCCTGATCTTCGACGAGGCGACGAGTGCGCTCGACTATGAGAGCGAGCGGGTCATCCAGCAAAACATGCCGCGACTTGCCGAGGGCCGCACCGTCTTCATCATTGCGCATCGGCTGTCGACCGTGCGGCATAGCGACCGCCTCATCACGATCGACCGCGGCCGCCTGGCTGAGGACGGCACCCATGATGACTTGGTCAAGGCAAGCGGCCGCTATGCGTCACTGTACCGTCTGCAGGCAGGTATCCATGAAGTCGGCTAGCGCTTTCGTTGAAGGGGCTCGTTTGCTGAAGATGCAGCCAACGGGGGCTAGGGTCAGTCTCATCGCCAAACGCTCTAAGGCTGCCCTCGCGGGTCTGTACAAACCGTCGGCTCGCAGAGAAGAACTCGCCTTCCTGCCAGCCGCGCTGGAAATCGTCGAGACCCCGCCACCGCCAATGACGGGCACCATTGGCGGCACCGTCATCGCATTGTTCTGTGCCGCTCTCGTCTGGGCGTGCCTCGGCAAGGTCGATATCGTCGCCACGGCGTCTGGCCGGATCATTCCGAGCGACCGCACCAAGGTCGTTCAGCCGCTGGAGACCGGCGTCGTTCGCGCGATCCACGTGCGGGACGGACAAAGCGTCAAGGCCGGCGAGGTTCTCATCGAGCTCGATCCGACTGTGGCTGAGGCCGAACTTCATCACCTGCAAAGTGACCTGATGGAGGCGCGGCTCGAGGCGGCGCGCCTGCGTGCTGCGTTGGCTTGGCGGGAAGACCCGATGCCGGTGTTCCGTCCCCCCGAGGGGGCAAGCCCTGAAGCGATCGAGCTGCAACGCCGGCTTTTGATGAGCCAGGTTGCTGAACAGAAGGCGAAGTTCGAAGAGATGCGGCAGCAGGAACACCAGAAGGAGGCGGAGCGCGCGACCACCAGGGCGACAATCGACAAGCTCAAAGAGACCATTCCGGTGGCCGAGGAACGGGTGAAGCTGCGCAGATATCTCTTCGACAAAGAGCTGGGATCCAAGCTTGTGTACTTGAGCGAGTATCAGGAGCTCGTCGGCCTGCAGCAGGACCTTCTGGTGCAGACGAGCCGCTATGGCGAGGCCGATGCGGCTGTCCGAGCACTCTTGGAATCCCGGTTGAGATTGATGGCGGAGTATCAGCGAACGCTGCTAGACGAGCTGGCAAAGGCGGAACAGAAGGCGGCCGGGCTGGCGCAGGACGTGGTCAAGGCTGTCCAGCGTGCGCAGTATCTGGTCCTTGTTGCACCGGTGGAAGGGACCGTGCAGCAGCTTTCCGTGCATACCGTCGGCGGTGTAGTCACGCCAGCCCAGGGGCTGATGGTGGTGGTTCCGGCCGACAGTGGTCTTGAGATCGAGGCCATGGTGCCGAACCGCGACATAGGCTTCGTCCGCCCCGGCCAGGACGTCGAAGTCAAGATCGACACCTTCAATTTCACCCGCTACGGGCTCATTCACGGCAAGGTGCTGAGCATTTCGCAGGACGCTATTGCACACGACAAGCCACCGGCCAATGACCGAGCGGCGGGCGCCACGACAACTTCGAGCGAGCCCAAAGGCCAAGAACTCGTCTATGAGGCGCGCGTCTCGCTCGACCGCACGCGGATGCAGATTGAGGGGAACCGCCTCAATCTCTCTCCCGGAATGGCGGTCACCGCGGAGATCAAGACAGGCTCGCGCACAATCATTTCCTACCTGCTTTCGCCGCTACTCAAATATGGGCAGGAAAGCCTGCGGGAGCGGTGAGGGGCGGCTGTTTGACCAACAATCCCGGGAGGCAGCGTAGCCTATGAATTCGGTTGGCCTTCATTCCGGCTTCGCCACTGCCAAGGAGCTGCAGGGCGAGTTAGGTCCCCGGTCGGCTCAAGATGCCCCGGGCTCTGCCGCGCCTGCGGCCGTTGCGTCGAGCGCGGCCACACCCGTCAGTGCGACACCGGCCGATCATGCGGATCAGGCTTCTTCATCCAATAATTCCTCGCAAGCTCCCCGCAAGCGCCCATATCCGGCGCCAGCGGACCTTCCGACCCAGCGCGGTCCGCAGGGACTGCGCTTCGATTTCAATGACGGCTGCCGCGTAACGTTGCCGGAAAGTGGGGGACCATGGCGGGTATGCCTGAGCGATCTCGATACCGGCAACATCTTATTCCAGACTGAATTGAAGGCGGGTCGGATCAACAGCATTAAGCGCTACTTCATCCGCTTCCGGCTTGAAGTCTGGCAAAATGGCGAGAGCCTTCTTGCCCATGATTATTCTGCCCGGGATCGCGATGTTCTGATCCAGTTCCCGGTGGGGACGCTTGGCGATCCGCTGGGCTGGTTTCCCTATGCGGTGAAGTTTCAGGAGCGCCATGGCTGCAGGCTGACCTGCGCCCTGGGCGACAAGCTGATTGCGCTGCTGCGCGACGCCTACCCCCAGATCACGTTCCTCACACACGACGAAGTCAAACCCGAGAACTACTACGCGACTTACTCCATCGGGCTCTTCTTTGACGACAAGGATCAAGTCTTGCAACCCTGCGATTTCCGCCATGTGGGGCTGCACCGCACCGCCGGCTATATCCTGGGCGTCGATCCAAGCGAGAAGCCGCCGCGCATCTCGCTTCGCGATGACCGCCGGCCGGTCACCGAACCTTATGTCTGCGTCGCCGTGCAGAGTACGACCCAGTGCAAATACTGGAACAATCCTAACGGCTGGCGCGAGGTCGTCGCCTTCCTGAATCAGGCCGGGTACCGCGTGATCTGCATCGACCAGAAGCCGACCCATGGAACCGGCTTGATCTGGAACCACATCCCCAACGGCGCCGAGGACGATACCGGCGACAAGCCGCTGCAAGAGCGGGCTCGCTGGCTCAAGCATGCCGAGTTCTTCGTCGGGCTATCCAGTGGTCTGTCCTGGCTTGCCTGGGCGGTGGGAACTCCGGTCGTGATGATCAGCGGTTGCACGCATCCCACGAACGAGTTCGAGACGCCCTATCGCGTGATCAACTATCACACTTGTAATTCTTGCTGGAATGACGTGCGGGTGCGATTCGATCACAAGGACTTTTTGTGGTGCCCGCGCCACAAGGACACGCCGCGGCAGTTCGAATGCACGCGCTTGATCACAGCGGAACAGGTGAAGGCCGCAATCAAGACGATTCCGGGATTTGGGACCCACGCCAGAACGCAGACCTAAAAATCAACTCAAGCCACTGCTGGCCAAGCCGCGCCATGGTCGGGATGTGCACATCGATCACCTGCATGGCGGCGCACTTCTCGAGCACGGTGCGCGAATCCATCCGGGTGCCGTGCAAGCGTCGCTTTGAGGGTGACATGTTGCTGCTGCCGTCGTTGAATGCGAACATGCGCTTGGTCGCAGCATCATCGATTATCGCATTAGGATCTTCGCTGATGAGCTCTGCCTCGCCATCTTTCGAAGGCCTTGAGATCGAAGATCGTCGATGAGCCGCGCTCGGCCGCACGTGCTCGTCACGAACCGGCTCCGTTATGATCGCCTGACCGCGCGCGCGTGAGTTAGATTGAAGAGGTACGCGTATGCACGTTCATCCGTTTTGGTTCCGGCCGTATGGAAAGGAGATCCGGGAAGCTCGGACGAACGCAATCGCTGAACCGTCGCTTGGGCTCCTGTTTTACCAGCTGAGCGTAAGCCGTCTGATTACGATTGCGCAAATCGAGGGTCCGGGTCTGATCGGTCATTGACACTGGGTTCGCATGTGATCGTAGCGCGCAATAGGAAACGCAATTCTGCACCACGCCCCGTCTGCTGCGAACACGAGATCGACTGTCCCTCCGAGTTCGTGAGGAATGAGGTTGCGTATGAGATTGGTGCCGTAGCTGGATTGGACCTCGGATGCCACCGGGGGACCGCCAAGCTCGCGCCACTCTAGGATCAGGGTTGGGGCCTGTCCGCTCGGCTCACGATCCCAGCTGACCGATACTTGGCCGCTGGGGATCGATAGCGCACCATATTTCGCGGCGTTCGTCGCCAGCTCGTGCAGCACCTTCGCAAGCGCCTGGGTTCCGGCGGGGGCGAGCATAACGTCTGCCCCTCTGATCTTGACATTGGTGTCCGTCATATAGGGCGCAAGCTCGGTACGAACGAGGGCGTCCAGTCCGACGCTCTGCCAACCACTTTCGCTCAACAGGGTATGGGCGGCTGCCATGGATTTGATGCGTCCATTGAGCGATCGAACAAAATCATCGATTGAGCCACCACCTCGCCGCGTAGAAGTGGCGACCACGGCAATCTGCATCAGAATGTTCTTTACCCTGTGGTCAAGTTCTGCAGTCAACAGTCTCTGGCGCTGCTCGGATCGTCGCAGTCGCGTGTAGAGAAGCATCGTTTCGGTAAGCAGCACAAACAGTAGCGATGAGCCGGCGAGCAATGCATAAACCCGAGCAATGTACCAGCCCAAGGTAAAGCGATTGACGATAAACAAGCTCGCTACGACAAAGTTCGGAACCCACGCAAGCAGCGTCACGATCAACCATTGATCAAGAATGGTTTGTCTGCGAATGAACAACAACACGATCGCCGTTGTGTTCACCAGCATGCAAAATAATGCCACCCCCCTGCTGAGAGCTGCCTGTTCGTAAGCATTTTTGTGAAGGCTTGGCAGATACGCCGCACCTTCCGTCGCGCCCCATGTCAAAGTGGCTGTCGCGGCGACCACGCATCCGATGGTGATGCCAATGGCAACCCAGCGCGGTCTTTCGGAGTCGTTAGCGGCTTCACCCACATCCGTTAACAGCGAATAGACGATGACGGCGAGCGGGAACGTGGTGTGCCAACACAGAAACAGCCAGCCCGCACTACTCAGATCATCGCCGATCAAAACCCCCTCGACATATGCTCCCGGGTACGCAAGGGTCTGCGCGAAGGCAAACAGTCCACTGAAAACAAAGCCGCTTGCCAGCGCCAGCAAGGCACGCCGGGGTTGGACCCAGTATTGGGCGAACAGAAAGGCCGCCGTCAGAAGGTTAGCGACGCACATCACAATTTGTACGATCGGTACGAACGAGTAAACGTGAGCTACCGGGATGTTCGTGACCATCATGATCGCAACGACGACCACGAGTATCGCGAAGCCGCGAAATGCAATTTTGTGATGCCGGGCGTTCGCCGGCATCGCTGTGATCACGATCGGAAAATCATCAGCGCCGGTGCCGGCATCTAGATCGCCAGTAAACGTCTTCTGCATGAGGTTCTATCCGTATGTAGGCTCCGTACCACTGTTGGGTTGTCGCCCGTTGATCTGGATCAACACGTTTTCAGGAGCGCACAACCCACTAAGAGGACACACGCTGAGGACACACGCAATGGTCGCGGTAGCGACGAGGATTGCTCCTGGCCCCCCGCACAGATCCCGAAGTGCGCTACTAAGGCACCGCTCCCTCGGGCCGAGCGCCGGACGTGACGCGGCCTGAGGCCGCGGGCGATCCGACGCATAGCCGTCAATCGGTTCGACGTGGCGACTCGGCGCAGTGTTCGAACCACGGCCGCCTGCCGGCTGTTCCCTTGGGTGGGGCCCCTTCCCTCCACGACCTCCGCGGAAGGTCATCGGTGGTTTCGACGGTACTACATCCGACTTCTCATCCGCGTGCGTGCTCGGCGGATAGCTTGTGCCTTCCCGAGCCGGCCCGGCACGCGTCCGGGCATGGCTGAGACCTGCCAGGTTCCGAGCAAAGAACTTCTCCACGCGCCCAAGATCTCCGACTGCGCGAGGTTCTCCCGAGGTTCTCCCATGCCAGCCAGTATGCCATCGGGCGATGTTGCCTTCTCTTCAGCAGAACGAGATCGGTATCTCGGAATTTGACCCGTTTCGCAGCTCAATACTCGGCCCGCCATCTTCCTGTTGAACGCTTCACATTGGCCCTCACGGAACGCCGTGCATCACTCGGGGGCCGGGGTGGTTGGCTGGACCTCCCCGGTAGAAGACTTTCACCTCCCATTCTTTGCCAGCTTGCCTGCGCACGCCGGTTACGGTGAAAACCGGCTAAGCTCAGAGTGAGCACAACAAGCCCCAGAAAGCCAACATGGAGCGGACATCCCCCTTTCGCATCGCCGCGAGACTGATGTAGCGTCGTGAGTTCAACCGGGACGCGCCGAAGTCCGTTTTTCCATGGCCGGGCTGTTGCGTCTGCGCTTTGGCTCGAACTCCAATTTTGCTTCGCCTAGCACCATTGCCAGGAGGATCGCTATGCTGAACAGGACTCCGATCGGTACTGTGGCGCTCATCGCCGCGCTGGCAACAGCGGTGACCAGCGCCGCGGCATTCGACGAATCCAAATACCCAGACTGGGGCGGCCAATGGTTGCGGCCGCGCGGAGTGGGAATCCAATGGGATCAGGGCAGGCGTCCGGGGCTGGCGCAGCAGGCGCCGCTCACGCCCGAATACCAGAAGATACTCGAGGCCAGCATGGCCGACCAGCGCAACGGTGGACAGGGCATCGACAACCGCTTCACCTGCATGACCAACGGCATGCCGCGGATGATGGCGGCGATCGCGCCGATCGAGTTCGTTATTCTTCCAGCTATCACTTACGTCCATTTCGAGGCGTTCATGCCGCGCCGTATCTATACGGACGGACGCGAATTTCCCAACAATGAAGAGCCGAGCCTCGCGGGCTATTCGATCGGACACTGGTCGGATACCGACCGCAGCGGCCGCTTCGACACGCTCGAGGTTGAGACCCGCAACTTCAAGGGTCCACGCACGGTCGAATCCACCGGCATTCCGCTGTCCGAGGACAATCGGACCATCGTTAAGGAGAAGATCTATCTCGACAGGGCCGATCCCGACATCATGCACAACATCATCACGATCATCGACAACGCCTTCACGCATCCCTGGACCGTGGACAAGCACTATCGCCGCGACCGCAACGTCATCTGGTTCGAGGACAATTGCAACGAGAACAACCATCACATCGTCATCGGCAAGGAAAACTATTACCTGAACGGCAGCGACGGCCTGCTGATGCCCGCCAGGAAGGACCAAGCGCCTCCCGACTTGAGATATTTCAACAGCCCGCCGAAGTAGCGACAGACCGGCCGGCTCCGAGCACCAGACAATTCAGGGAGCGACTCGGCGGTTGTCGCAGCCGCAGCCGCCCACCGCCTCGCCGGTGGGGTGATTCAGCATCGCAGCGCCCCAAGCCGGGGACAGCAGCTACGGTGCATTGAGAACGAACGCGCGCCCGCCGCCACGGCCGCCTCAGCTACGCCTCCCCGTGATCTGCGGGGACGCGCTAGCGACGCGGCCAATCGCGGGCCGACAATCGAATGGTCGTCCCGCCTACAGTCGCTACGACCCGGTGCCGCCGTCTATACCGGCCCCGACTGGATCGCGAAGCCAGCGACGATGTCGGACTGTTGCGGCGCGCAAGGCGCCCAAGCTAGCGGCATCGAGCCCATGTGAGGGCGTTCGGCATTTGTGCCGCTGTTTAACATTCGCCATTTGTTCGAACTTGCACGGCACCCGCCTAAGCCCAGCGCAGGAAACGACCTAGGCCCAAACTCGATAAGCCGGGGAGAAGTAGCTAGTTGCCGGCCACTTCGATTGCAAAAGCGCACGGTTTTTGTCTACATCCGGGCTATGCCTGCATTGCCTAGCCACACCGACCGCCGCCGCTCGGTGACATTGCCCGCCGGCTTTATTCACCCCTGCCTGCCCATGGTTGCCCCTCGCCCGCCATCAGGGCCGGACTGGCGGCACGAGATCAAACAGGACGGCTTCCGCATCATCGCCCGCAAGGCCGGCGACCGCGTCAAGCTGTATAGCCGGCCGGGTAGTGACCTCACCGATCGCTTCCCACTTATCGTGGAGGCGATGGCGGCATTGCCATCTTGCACAATCGATGGTGAGGCAGTCGCATGCGACGACCGCGGGATCCCGTCGTTCGATCTACTTTGGCGTAGCAAGCGCGACGACCGAGTGTTTCTCTATGCCTTCGATCTGATCGAGCTTGCAGGCGACGACAGGCGCCGCGACCCTCTCGAATTGCGCAAGCTCGACCTTTGTAGGCTGATTGCTGGCGCTGCGCCCGGGTTAGTGCTGAACGAATGGGTTGATGGCAAGGAAATGGACGGCGCGACGGTGTTCGAGCGCGCGTGCTCGCTCGGCCTTGAGGGTATCGTTTCGAAGCGCAAGGACTCGCGCTACCTCTCGGGACGATCGCCGTACTGGCTCAAGACGAAGAACCCGGCGAGCGAGGCGGCGGAGCGGGAGGCGGCGGTCGATTGGAAATAGCGCGCCGTTTCTTGTCAGACGCGAGCAGCGCCAGACGTACCGGGACCTTGAAATGAAACGCCCTCAAGCCGCTTCGTTCATCGCGCGGTCGCCGGCGGGTTGAGGCTCGGACTTCGATGTGACCTTTGTCGCCTTCCTTACATAGTCACGCCCGATGCCGCGAAGCGTGACAGCGTGGCGCACTCCGCGGGCTCGGTCGAAGCAGCCGAGAGCCAGTAGCAGATAGAAAAACGATGTTTGCTCTGCTCGTTTCATGGAGGAAGCCTCCAAGTCGCAAGTCATACCATCCACTAATCCCGCGGCAGCCGTATCGGCAATCATTGCCGGTGTGTCTTGTTGTAACGTGCCAACAAGTTGATTAGTCGCGCGGCGAGTATTCACGCTTGCGTGACACCCGTCTTAACCCAAGTCTAACCTCGCTCTTCGCGCCAAAGCAAAAAGGGCCGCTCGCGGTCAGTCCAAGCCCCAGACCCGTCACCTGAGACCTGCACGTGTTGCCGGCGTGTCACCGGCCGGGACGTCGGTGCACGGCGTCTTTGGCGGGGGGAGCCAGCGGCGCCGGCACACCAACAGGAAAGCACGCCGTTGCCTTGCCGGGCATTCCTATTCCCACAACAAGGCCACTAGCATCAGCGCCATTCCGAGTGCCGCGACATTCCACACCAGCGAACGAACGAAGGGCACGCCGAAGGCGTAGAGCGGAAGATAGGCGAGCCGTGCCACAAAATAGAGAACCGCACCGGATTCGGTTAGCCCATTGTGTCGGTCGACCGCCTGCGCGGCGAAGACCAAGGCTGCGAAGAGAGGAAAGGTCTCGGAAAAATTGCGCAGAGCGCGGTCGAGCCGACCGGCGACGCCGATGAGCCGTACCACCTGCTGATCCCGCGCGCCGGCGGCCCAGCGATAGCCACGCTGCACGCTGGCCGCGTGGGAGGCGGCGACAATGTGCACCAGTCCGAGCACCACGCTCCAAACCAACATGCTGAGTTCGATATTCAAGTTTCTCCTCCTGGCGCTGTACTGCAATCTCGTAAGTTGCCGTCGCCGGTCCATAGCGTCGCGCGCGGGCGGGCTCGAGGACCGAGCATGACGGACAGGCCCCCGTGTGTACCTTCTCCACGCCGGGCGGCGCTCTCCGTCCTACCCCTCTCCGCCATCCGCTCCTCCGACTTGACCGCGGTCTCGGGGCCAACATGGAAAAGGCCCCGATGATCGCCGGGGCCGTCTGTCATGCGCCGTTTAGGGCCGGCCGCGGTTGACTTGCCGTAGTTTCTGCAAGGCAAGCTCTTCCAGTGCCCGCCGCTCGGAGTCGTCAAAGATGGCCCGGGCCGGCAAAAGCGGAGAGGCGTTTGTCGGATGTCCGGTTATGCTCCAAGGGCGGCGCTAAAGCGGATGCATCGCGCAGAAGGCCTCCGATTCCAAGCCATCCATTCGGATGCCGACAACCAAGTGCTGCTCGGGACCGCATTTCGGCAAAACGCTCCGCCCGCGGTCCGCGCTCCGCACAATGGTGCTCCCCCCAAATCGACCCATAAGGAGGTATTCGAACTTCGCCAGGCCGACGTACCGTGCGGCGAGTTCGATGGTTATCCCGCCATCGGGACTACGACATTCACGGTGACGAGATGGACCCCGTTTGGCTACTCATTGCACTCGGCGGACGGCTGCCGCTGAAGTCCTTTAGGCATCTGCAGCACCTGCGTGAGCCAAGACACTGGTCCATACAGCTTCAAGGGGACCAGCAATAACTTAAGGTAGTTGCTCTCATCCGGCAGCTGCCCACCGGGGTAACCTATGAGCTCCGGTTGTTCAGCCACACCGTTCTTTTCCGGCAAGTAAAAGGTTCCAAATATGATGTCCCAGAACGAGAACTCGACGCCATAATTGCAGGAGTATCCGTATCCCTCAGGAACTTTCGCCGAATGATGCCAGCGGTGCACCTCCGGGGTCACGAATAGGTAGTTCAGGAGTCCTCCTTTCACATCGCCGCCGCAATGAGAAAAAGTTCCGCTGATATTCGTTGCCGGCACGGCGATAACGATAGCGAATGGATTGAAGCCGATCACGCCAAGCACAAGAAATATGATCACGTTTCGGAGTGCGAAATCAAATGGGTGGGAGACGTATGTGTTTGTGGCCTGTAGATCCGTGACCCGGTGATGGTACGAATGGAGCGCCCATAGAAACGCGATCGAATGTTGCGCGCGGTGCATCCAATACCGAAACAGACTGACAGATAGCAAGATCACGGGCACTTGCAGCCAGACCGGGCCCAATTGTTCGGGAGAAGCCAGAATCACCTTGCGTTCCAAAAAGTGCTCCGGAAAAAACAGCAAGACCGGTAAAACGATCATGCCAGTCACGGCGCCCGTGACGTACAGGTTGACCACGTTCGAGATCACGTCCCTCGCCAGCACCGACCTTTGCGAGACCGCGAGTCTGTATGTGTAGATTCGTTCGACAATGATCATTGTCAGCAGAATCAATAACGTATCCCATTTTGGCAGCCATTGGTCGACAGCGTAAACTCGCCCTACAAGTCGAAGGACATAAAACAGTACAAACAAGACCGGAACGAGCACCAGACTGCTAATATAAAAGGCACTCTTGTTCGTCATTGATAGCCCCTCCGATTTGAAGCAGGAAAGCCTTGCCGACAATCCCCGTCTTGTCTTGTAGCCAGCACGTCCGCTCGTAGCTCGCGCCGCCGCATACGGCGCCCCAACCGCAAACAATCAACGCTACCACATCGTGCGCGATGGGTGTGACGCAAATCACCTTGCAGAATGGACAGTACTGCTGACCTTTGGCGATCCCGACGGTCGCTTCCGGTCTGCCTCCGAGAGCAAACAGTACCACGCACGAGCCTGCCTGAGCAGGCAGGAGCCGCACAACTCATCAAGGCCAAGGCGCAAGCCCTCCTTGACGGTAAGGACCGCACGCTAGGCCGTGCTATTCTGTCTGAAGGGGTTGCCTAGCACGGGAGGGACGGATGAGGATATCCTCTCGCACCCCGAGCCATTGGGTTACGAAGTAATGATTCCGCGCCGCATAAAGCCTACTGAGATCGTTGCCGTCGCCATGTGGCACAGAAGCTCGGTTGGCGCACAATCCCTGGAACCCAAAAAGCCTCGATTTGCCCGTGCCCTGTGTGCGTGCCACGAGGCACCGTCAAGTCGTCCCGCTGGCGCGCCCAATTCGAGGAGGCGCAGGAACGCAGACTGATGGCCAGTTTGAACGCTCACGAGCAGCGCGGGGGATGCCGCCGGCCGTATTCAAATAGAACGATGTGGCATTGTTCGACCGAGAACCTGTCGGGGCCGACAATTTTTGTGCAAAGGACCGTGGAATGTCAGCTCATGGCCGATATCGTTGCAAACGCGGAGATAATCGCCGCGCTTACTACCGCTGCGCTGCTTGGATATTTGTGATTCGGCCTTGATCGGCGACGGGATAGCTCAAGCCTGGACTCACTCGAGCCGCGTATTCGTGCCATTGCCATCCGCCCCTCCAAACGCAGGGAGGTACCGGCCGAAGTTCAATTCGAAGTCGCTGCGAACGCCGTAACCGACATCACGGAGCCTGGGACGGCGCGCCTGCGCACTGGGCCAGCTCAACATTGGGAAGATCATGTCGTTGCTCGACTGAAGCTCGCTAGCTGTTGGCGTGCCGAACCGATTGATCTGCGCCTTGGCCGCGGCTAGCACTTCGCGGTCGAATGAGGCCAAGCGCCGGACGAGCGTATCGACAAACGAGTCGAGGTCGTCGTCGTCCAGCGCGCGGTTCACCCAGCCATAGCGCTCAGCGATATCAGCATCGAAATCGTCGGCGCTGAGGACGATCTCAAGTGCGCGCGAGCGGCCAACCAGGCGCGGGAGCCATTCCAGCGCTCCGCCGCCCGGGATCAGTCCGACGCCGACCTCAGGATTGCCGAATAGCGTGTTCTGCCGGCCGGCGAAACGCATGTCGCAGGCCAGTACGAACTCGTTCCCAATGCCGCGCGTGCGGCCGCGAATCTTGGCGATGCTCACGACTGACGCAGACGAGAGGCGCAGCACAATGTCGCGCCAAAGGCCCAGCACGTCTGGCTGTGCAGCTGCCTTGGCTACCTCGAGATGGGCGATGAAAAAATCGGGGTTCGCCGACTGGAACACTACGACCTTCACGGACGGGTCCGCCTCGAGCTCGCTGATGAGCGCTCCCAATTCGACGATCGTTGCGGGGACAAACATGTTGATCGGCGGATTGCTGAAGGTGACCGTCCACCGGCCCGGATGGGTGCGGTCGGTGTTGAACTGCGAAGGACCAGGCATGGCGCATCTCGTCCTCTCTTGTGATGAACAACCCTACCGCAGCGATCTGAAGCCCGCGCGAACCTCTTCTGAAAAGAGTCGCGGCTGTTCCCAGGCCGCATAGTGTCCCCCCTCGCCAACCTTGTTGTAATAGATGAGCTTATGATATGCGCGCTCTGCCCAGCTCCGCGGGGCTTCATAGTTCTCGCCAGGAAAGACGCTCACGGCAGCCGGAATGGAGACGTTGGCGGCGTTGTAGAGGTTGAGCTTGCTCTCCCAATAGAAGCGAGCCGCGGAAATCGCCGTGTTCGTCAACCAATAGAGGGTGATGTCATCGAGGAAATCATCTCGAGTAAGATCGCCTGCGGGGTGTCCATTGATGGTGCGCCCGACCACCGCTGAGGTGACCGCCGCCGCCGGCTGGCCATAACCGTCACCGTGGTCAAACATCCAGGCTGCGAGGTCGACGGGCGAATCCGCCAAACCATATAGCGTTTGTGGGCGCGTGCCCATCATTTGTGCATAAGCGCGTCGCTTCGCAAATAAGACCGAGAGCTGCTCGTACGCGCGTCTTTCGTCGCCTGAGAGACCGGGTGGCGGTGGGTCGCCGGCCTGCAGCGCCTTCGCGATGTCGGATGGTATTGTTCCAGGGAAGTTGGTGTGAATGGCCAACAATTCCGGAGGCGCCTGTTGAGCCATCAGGGTACAGACACCCGCGCCCAAATCGCCGCCTTGCGCTACAAATTGCGTGTATCCAAGGCGCTTCATCAGGACGAGCCAGGCACGTGCGGTGCGGTCCGGCCCCCAGCCCGTAGTGGTCGGCTTTGCTGAAAACCCGAAGCCCGGCAGCGACGGAATCACCAAGTGGAAAGCGTCCGATGCGCTCGCGCCATGCGCGGTGGGATTGGTAAGTGGATCAATAATCTTCAGCTGCTCGATGACCGAGCCGGGCCATCCGTGCGTGACGATGAGCGGCAACGCATTTTCATGTCTCGAACGAACGTGAATGAAATGAATGTCGAGTCCATCGATGCCGGTGATGAACTGCGGCAAGGCATTGAGTCGCGCCTCCACCTTGCGCCAGTCGTAGTCCGCCTGCCAGTAATGCACGAGCTGCTGGATGGTCACCAACTGCACGCCCTGTGACTCGTCAGCGACGGTCTCCGTCTCGGGCCACCGGGTCGCCGACAGGCGTCGTCGCAGATCGACGAGCGCCTCTTCCGGGACATTGATGCGGAAGGGGCGGATTGCGCTGTCTCCTCGCGCGGCGATCGCGGCTGGCGTGCCCGCAAGGGTGAAGGCGCCGGCGGCTGCCGCAGCCGCGAGGATGGCGCGCCGATCGGGTTCGGACATGATATCCATGGCAAGTCTCCTGAATTAGGTTGTGCCTGGGGGGTCCGACTTCTAAGAGATTTGGTCCTCGCTCCGTTTCGCCGGGAACGTGACCGCGCGACTTGACCTAGGTCAAAATTCCAATCCCGCATTTGGCTAGCTGATGAACCCGGCTGAGAGGCGTCGCTGAAAGGAAATCAAACATGTTCACGAAGACGAAGTTTGCGATCTCGGCGGTCGTCATTATTGCAGCAGCGGCTGCTGCCCTGGCTGCGGCCGACAACTCTGGTGAGTACGCAGGTGGCTTCGTGATCGAGGGCAGCACCGCCGGGGTCAATCCGGTCTACCACCCGATGATGATTATCGGTGAGGATGGTCACGTCAGGGCTGGCGCTCGGCCGACGGAGCCTAGGACGGTGGAGATGATGACGCGTGGCCGCGGGCACGTGATGGGGCGCTCCATGGTGTTGTGGCGGGATGACAAGGGGATGATTCACGCCTGCTCGGACTGCGAGGGCTAGAAGGGCGCGAGGCCCGCCGGCCCGGCGGAGAGGATGCGGGTCCCTGCTATCTATCACTTATAGCGCTACCGGCTGACCATCCAGCTGTGGCCCTACGGTAGGCAAGTCTCCAGGCAGGCACTACAGCAGCTTGAGCCGCGCCACTTGGGCGCATTCGTCGGACGTCTTGAAATATCGCTGTACCGCGTCGCGTCCGAGGTCGAAAGGATGCGGTTCACCGGGCCTGCGCGCCGCCAGCGTCTTGATCTTGGTAACCGCGTTGTCGAATTCCGAGTGATTCGACATGATCACGCTCGCATTCGCGCTGGCGGCGAGCGCCGCCATCTTGCGCTGAGTATAAATGTAGGTGTCGAAATGCGGCACGTCGTTCGGGAAGTTGAACGCGGTTCCGCCCGAATACGCCACCATCAGGGGCATGCCGTTATCCCTCACCTGAAAGAACATCGATACCGTACCGGCAGTGTGGCCGGGCGTGAGGGCGAGTGTCACCGCCGCATCGCTTAGCACGATCTGCTGGCCGTCGAGGGCAACGATGTCGCGCTTGGGCTTTCCGTTCGGGTACCGATTGACTGATTGTTGGATCCTGTCCCAATCGGGCCCGCCCATGATGATGCGGGAGCCGAAACGATCCTGCATCAGCTTGGCTCCGCCGTCATGATCGGCGTGAGCATGGGAGACGATGACGTATTTGACAGCGGTGGGATCGAGACCGAGCTTCCTCAAGCCGCCAACGATCGCCTCGTCGGAGGCGTAATCGTACAGCGTATCGAGTAGGATGATTCCATCGCGGCCCGTCATCGCCCACGCGGAGTGAAACTTGGTGCCGACGAAGTAGAGGTTGTCGAAGACCTTGGCTGGCTCGGTATACCAGCTTGCGCGATCAGGTGGCGGCGGCGGGGCAACATCGGGGCCCTCGGCGGTTTGCGGCGCAATGCAGTTACGCGCCAGCAAGCCCGGAAAATCGAATCCGGCCGCCGCCTTTGCGGCCGCAAGATGCGCTTCGATCGCATTGGCGGCCGGCTGAGCAACCGCCGAGGTGGCGCCCCAGGCCGCCATGACGCCGTATGCCGCCATGATGGCAAGCGCAACGGTGACATGACGTTTCATCGCGAACTCTCCATACCGATGCTGCCAGGTGAGATAAACCCGCGACCGAAAATTATACCACTTGCCGGGCAGGAGGAAGGGCGCGGCCCTCTGCCGGAGTCGGAATGAGGCTCTAGAGCAAAATCATTCCGGACGATTCAAGTTATCCTCGTTTACGTCGGCCGCTTCGGCTTTGCGTTCGGCTGCGGGTCACCTGGCTCCTGGCTCAAAAGTGGCTAGGCTCAGAGCGAGCAAAGCGAGTCCGGTTTGCGCCGAATAGCCGACATGGAGCGGACATTCCGGCATGTCGCAGACGGGCCCAGGCTGTGTGAAAAGCACACAGCCTGGGCCATGAGCCGACATCGCCTGCGCGCAGCACAGCCGTGACCAGCATTTTTATCACACCATCGAACAAATCGAGGACCGGTCGCAGGACACCGGGTTATGCAGGCTCGTCTGCCATAGTCTTACGCATTGTCATTCCCGGTATGTTGCTGCGCGCGGGCGACGGCTTGTTGCCGATTGTGATATTGCGGCCAGTCGCCAGCCCTTAATCTCCTCCGCAAGTTTCCAGGGCATGCTCATGGTGGTGGAATATCGCATTCACGCTGACGAAGGTTATTACGTCACCGCCCGCGCAAGGTACATGCGGCAACTCTGGTGGTGGCACTGGGTTCGTCCGGCCGTGGTGCTTGTCTGGATTGCGTTGGCGACATTGATCTACCTTTCCAAGGGCGCTCCCGCCGACTGGCCCTCCATTGGGCTCTTCCTTTTTCTGCTTCTCGGAGTAGCCGCTTGGATATTTTTCACCCCATTGAGCCGTGCGGTTTCCCGCCGGCGCATACGCAAAATCCCGACACTCAACGATGATTGGGTAATGCGTCTTTCCGACGACGGCATGTCTTCGAGCAGCAAGCGCGGTGAGAGACGGCTGGACTGGAGCGGCTTCTCCAGGGCGCGGCGCTTCGCCGACGGCCTCTTGCTGTTTCAAGGGCCCCATCGGGTTCACTGGTTTCCCGACAGCGCCTGCACCCAGCCGACACTGCCTTCAGACGTGGGCGATCTGGTGAGGCGTCACGTTTCCGACTACCGCGACGTCGAGCGGCGCGCTTCATCAGACGCAACACAAACGGCGCGCGGCTCGACGCAGGGGACGCGTAGCGGAGCCGCCTGATGACGGCGGGCCAATTCGCGCAGCTTCGCGATCCTTTGGGGGCCGGCCGCCAGAGCGGAGCTCGAGAATGCATTCGCCACCGCCAGCCAGCAGCATGCTGCCGCCGTCCTGGGAGGGTGCGGACACCTTCTTCCTCGTAGGCGGGACCAGATTGCGGCCCTCGGCGTGCGCTCAGCGATGCCCACGCTCGGGTCGGATCGTGAATCAGTCGCGTCGGGCGTGCTGCTGGAGTACGGGACTAAGAAGCGGACATTGCCGAAGCCGCAGGCGCGTCCGCTCTTGGTGGGAGCTGACAGCACATGCTTGGCCCAAGTGATGTTATTGGTTGTCTTTCCTGGCCGTGCGCTGAATGAGGTCGAACACGCGACGCGCATCGTCAATCGCGAGGAACTGCGGAGTCGGATCGAACGCCGGGCTCATACCTTGGTAACCCATGCGCACGCCGGCCGCTGGCTGTCCGAAACGAATTGTGCCCCGCCCATTTGCCCGCTCTTTCAAATTGACTTCGGGAAGCCGATCTAGACTGAGCGCGGTGAATCTACTGAACGGGGCCGGCCGAGCGATGAGAATTCGCTTGTTAGTGACTGCGTAGCTCAGGTCGCGTCGTATCCAGGCGTCGAGGAGGAAGCGCCCGCCAAGATTATAGAGGCCGAAGCTGATAAAGATCGCGCCAAACAACAAGGGAGCGAGCCCAGCTGCTTGGCTTGCGCCGATCGTCCAAAAGATGAAGAACCCGCACCACAAGAGGGTGAACGGGATCGCGAAAATGTCTCGCTCCGTTAGCAGCAGACCTTGGCCGGGCCTCCCAGACCAGAGGATGCGCTCGCCGCTCAACAACCGGCTCGTGAAGAGGTCGTCGGCCATATGCGCCCTCGGATATTCGATAAAGGCATTATGGACCCTCGACGAAGGTCTGAAAATGTGCAGTCGGGCGCGCCTTCCACCATTGCCGCAACAGATTAAGGACCTCCGCCGGCAGCATCACGTGTCGGTCCTCGCGGACTGACAGTGAAAGCGTCGTGTCAAGGTGCTGCCCTTTGCACGGCTTGCGCTTGAAAGATGCAGTGGGCCGGTTCGCGAGGCGGGTACATCGAGAACGGATCGGGGTCGCGGATGTTTTCGCGCAGGTCGTGCGTGTTCGTGGGGGTCGGTCTCGCCGGGGCGTGCGCGCCGTGACTGGGCGCAACGGGCCGCGGACGGGGTCGATGGCGAGCCGATCAGGCGCGCGCGGCCGATTCCGGCTCCGTGCCAGAGGCAGCGCGGGATGCGCGAGACATCCACGGACATGAGGTGCTGACGCCTCCGCAAGCGTCTGCGTGCCTGGTCTTGGCTGGCACGTCTTCGTGGAACTGCCGGTCGCAGAGGCTGATACAACCGTTCCATGACGCGCGATCAGGGGA
>Ga0126381_100002622_pt1 | contig 19480 bp, 14 predicted proteins | sample PanSoiMetPlot_28_FD_96465 | JGI IMG/M metagenome (GOLD analysis project Ga0126381, IMG submission 96465) | Tropical forest soil microbial communities from Panama - MetaG Plot_28 | ecosystem: Environmental > Terrestrial > Soil > Tropical forest > Bulk soil | place: Panama | collected 2016-02-17
GTAGGATGCGAAGCGGATGCGCCCCCGTTTGGCGCGCACAACGCAGCGGCCAAGACCGACTGCATCAAAGAGATTCCGAAAATGCGGCTGCAGCGTGGCTTTCGGCATCCAAGTACAGCGTTCGCGTGATCGAACAAATTTATGCAGCATCAATCCGTGCGCATGCGCCGCCGTATGCGGCCCCCGATGATCACAATGAGAGCCCCGAGCAAGCCGAAGGCGATATGGCCGGCGTCGAGCCCGCCCACGGCGTGAGAATCCGTGCCGAAAATCGCGTCCATCAGCGCCACCATGTGCGGTGCAAGAAGCGGATCGCTGACCAGCAATTCCCCGGCGACCCAACCGAGGATCGCGCCGCCGATCCAAATGATGATCGGAAAGCGCTCGATCAGCGCGAGCACGATCGCGCTGCCGGCGACCACGGTTGGAATACTGATCGCAAGACCGAGCGCGAGTAGTCCATAGCGCCCATTGGCGACCGCGGCGACCGCGACCGCATTGTCGAGGCTCATGACGACGTCGGCGGCGACGATGAGCCACACCGCGCGCCACAGGCTCTCCGCCGGCGGCAGCGTATCGGCCGGCCGCCTCGACTTTGGCCCGAGCAGCCTGACGGCGATGAACAGCAGCGCGCCGGCAGCGACGATCCGCAGCCCGGGCAGCTGGATCAGGGCCGACACCGAGAGGGTGAAAATGACCAGCAGCGCCGCCGCCGCGCCCGCCCCGATTATCATGCCCCAGCGCCGCTCGCGCGGGCGCAGATCGCGGCAGGCCATCGCGATCACCACCGCATTGTCGCCGGACAACACGACATCGATCCAGACAATCTGGACCACGGCCACCCAGAATTGCGGCTGAGAGAGCTGATCCATGACCGAGGATCGTATCAGCGGTCAGGTCGCGGGCTCAGCTCTCCGACTGTCGACGGCTGATTCCTGATCATCCGACGATCTCGTTGCCGGCGAAGAACTGCGCGATCTCCTTGGCGGCGGTCTCGGCCGCGTCCGAGCCGTGCACCGAGTTCTCGCCGATCGAGCGGGCATGCACCTTGCGGATGGTGCCCGCCGCCGCCTTGGCCGGATCGGTCGCCCCCATCACCTCGCGATACTTGGCGATTGCATTCTCGCCTTCGAGAACCTGCACCACAACCGGGCCGGAGATCATGAAATCGACCAGCTCGCCGAAGAACGGCCGCTCGCGGTGGACGGCGTAGAAGGTCTGCGCCTCCTCGCGCGTGATGCGCACGCGCTTCTGTGCGACGATGCGCAGGCCCGCCTGCTCGAGCATGGCATTGATCGCGCCGGTCAGGTTGCGCGCGGTGGCATCGGGCTTGATGATCGAGAACGTGCGCTCAACCGACATCAGGTTCATCCGGCGTTGGGAGTGCGGTGGGAAGGCGATGGCGGCGGCTTATAGAGCATTTCCAGGAAAAGTGGAGTCCGGTTTTCCGGTTCGGAAATGCGAGCAGCAAAATGAGCATACGACTAGCACCCATCGGCCCGCGACCGAGGGCCGTCCGCGATTAACGATTGCAGGTAGGCGGCGCCGGTTGTCAGGCGGGCGCCTTCATGCAATGCTTGCGAAGATGATCCGGGGGGCGTGATCACCAACATCGTCGTTAACTTTCAATCATTCGCAACCTGGAATTAGGCCAAGCTGACGGTGCCGGCCGGAAGCGAGGCGACCCCGGTATGGTTGTTGGGGCAATTCGCTATCATGCAACCGGCCTCAATCACGCTCACCCTGGACTACTCCTCCCGCCATGCCGCGGGTGGCCACGCCGACGCGTCGCCGAGACGGCGGCATCTGGTACCAGGTCAGGCGTAAGATAATGGCGAGTGATGCGTATGCGTCCGAGATCCCGCGGCACCCTGTCATCCAATCGAGCGCGGCGCGCGACCTGCAGCGCGCCCTGATCATCTCGCTCGTCCTGCTCACCACGCTCGCCGTCTTGTCCGCCATCGGGCCGCTATACCGGGCCCAATTCCTGGCGGAGGTCGATGTCAACGAGGGCTGGAACGCCTATCACGTGGACGCGATCCTGCACGGCCTGCCGCTTTATCCTTCGCCTGATCTCCTGATCACGAACAACTATCCTCCGCTCTACTACTACCTGCTTGCAGGGCTGAGTTCGATCTTCGGCGACACGATCTTCATAGGACGTGCTCTCTCCTTCATGGCCGTCCTTGCCGTCGGCGTCGAGAGCTTCCTGATCCTGCGCCGGCTCGCGGTCGGGCAGCTTCCCGCGTTTGCAGCCGCCGTCGCCTACTTTGCGACCATGTGCCGCCTGTTCGACGGCCGCGTGGCCGTCAACGATCCGCAATTGCCCGCGCAGGCGATCATGGGCCTCGGTCTGCTGCTGTTCCTGATCGAGCGCGAGCGTGGTCACCGGTGGTTCGTGCTGTCCGCGGGCACAATGGTGCTGGCTGGCTTCTTCAAGCACAACGTCGTGGCCGTGCCGGCGGCGACGTTCCTGTTCCTGCTGCTCGAGGACCGAAAGAGCGCGGCACGGTTTGCTGCCGTAGGAGCCGGCATGGCGCTGGGCGGTTTGTGGCTCTGCGCGCTCGCCTATGGCCCGAGCTTCGCCTTCAACGTCTTCGAGCCGCGACCCTATCGTCTCCTGCGTGGCTTGAAGTCGCTCGAGGATCTTCACCGCGTCCCCGTGCAAATCATTCTTTGGGTCGGCTACGCGGTCGGGTGCAAGGACGCGGGTCGCGGCCGCTTGATCAACTTGCTCTGTCTGGCGGGCCTTGCCGAATCGTTCGGCTTTCGCATGGCCGAGGAAGTCGACCGGAATGCCGGCTACGACCTGCTGTTTGCCCTCCATCTGGCGTTCGGCGCGGTGCTCGAGCGCGCAGGCGATATTTACCCGCGCGCGCTGAGCGCGAGCGCGTATCGGGCCGTGCTGCTCACCGCCACCAGCATACGGCTTCTCTTCGGCGAGCCGATGGATTCCTTCAATGTGCTCATCGACCCCGCAATGGTGCACTACTTCCGCGATGCGGAGGCAGCCACCATTCCGGACGTTGCGCGCGTGCGTCGCATACCGGGGCCGGTGTTCTGCGAGAGCCCGTACACGTGCTTTATGGCCGGCAAGCCGTTTGCGGTCGACGGCATCAATTTGCAATTCCGGGTCACCATGGGAGGAGAGCCGTGTGACGTCATCGACCGGCAGCTCGCATCCGGTGAGCTCCGCTATGTGCCGAACCGGACCGGCAGCCCGAATCTGCGACCTTATCGGTTCGTGCTGCCGCTCGAATATCGATTGGACGCGACCGGCGAGAAACTGACCGCGCCCGTCTCCCAGATATCTTGCGGGAAGTGACCGCGCGACCTGCAAATCCGAACAGGATTAACCATAGCTCGCCAGCCGCTCGCCAACCGCCGTACCAGTCTGACCCGGCATGGCCTCTCCGGAAGGTTCTGGTCAACGTCAGCCACTAATCCCTCCGCTTCAATCCCTCCGGTCTCAGGCGACTGGCGCACGACCCCGGTCCCGCTCTGCGAGCCGGGGGTCTTCTTTTGTGAGGTGGTGAGCATTTGCATCCGCGCGCGGCTTCGATGAAAATCGTCAGAACTATTCCTGGCGCATGATCTTTTCATGTCTTGTCCGCGAGCCGGATGCGGGAAATCTGCTAGTCCGGTTCGACGAAAGCCAGTATCCATCCCCGATCGCGGGATCATGCTCAGAGGCAAGGCTCCCCCGAAATGCTCGTAATCGACGACCTCGCGGTGCGCGTCGCCGGACGACTTTTGATCGACGGTGCGAGCGCGCATATCCCGACCGGCGCGCGCGTCGGCTTCGTCGGCCGCAACGGCAGCGGCAAGACCACCTTGTTCCGCGTGCTCGCCGGCGAGCTCGCGCCCGAGCATGGGGACATCAAGCACAGTGGGAGCATCGAGCGGCTGGCGCAGGAGGCACCGGGCGGGCGCGAAAGCCTGCTCGAGGTCGTGCTCAAGGCCGACCGCGAGCGCACCGCCCTCATGGCGGAGGCCGAGCACGCCACCGAAGCTGAGCGGATCGCCGAGATCCAGACCCGGCTCGCCGATATCGGCGCCCATTCGGCGCCCGCGCGGGCCGCGGAGATCCTGGCGGGCCTCGGCTTCTCCCATGTGGACCAAGCGCGTCCCTCGGCCGAATTCTCCGGCGGCTGGCGCATGCGCCTTGCGCTCGCCTCAGTGCTGTTCGCGCAACCTGATCTGCTGCTCCTCGACGAGCCGACCAACTATCTCGACCTCGAAGGCACGTTGTGGCTGCAGGCGCATCTCGCGCGCTATCCGCGCACGGTGATCATCATCAGCCACGACCGCGATCTGCTCGACAAGGCGGTCAACTGGATCATGCATCTCGCGCACGGCAAGCTCACTCTCTACCGCGGCGGCTACTCGGCCTTCGAGCGGCAGCGGCGCGAGCGGCAGGCGCTCGACCGCAAGCTCGCCAAGCAGGAGGAGAGCGAGCGGACCAGACTCATGGCCTTTGTCGAGCGCTTCCGCGCCAAGGCCACCAAGGCGCGTCAGGCGCAATCGCGCCTCAAGCTTCTGGCCAAGCTCGAGCCGACGGCGGCAGCCGTCGCCGAGGAGGTGTTGCCGATCACGTTCCCGCCGCCGGCAAAGCCCTTGTCGCCGCCGATTATCGCGCTCGAAGCAGCCGCAGTCGGCTACGAGGAAGGCAAGCCGATCTTGCGGCGACTCAACCTGCGCATCGACGACGACGATCGCATCGCGCTCATCGGCGCGAACGGCAACGGCAAGTCCACGTTGGTCAAGCTCCTCTCCGGCCGCCTCGCGCCGATGAGCGGGCGGATCACCCGCGCCGACAAGCTCGAGATCGCCTATTTCGCCCAGCACCAGCTCGACGAGCTCGAGGAGAACGCCGGCGCTTATGACCATTTGCGCCGGCTGATGCCGGATCAAGCGGAGGCGAAGGTGCGCGCACGCGCGGGTGCCATCGGCTTCCCGGGCGAGAAGGCCGACACGCCGGCCGGGCAGCTCTCCGGCGGGGAGCGGGCGCGCCTCCTGCTTGGTCTCGCGACACTATCGGGGGCGCATCTCATCGTCCTCGACGAGCCGACCAATCATCTCGACATCGACAGCCGCGCCGCCTTGATCAGCGCCATCAACACCTATCCGGGCGCCGTGATCCTGGTGTCGCACGACCGCTATCTGGTCGAGGCCTGCGCCGAACGGCTGTGGCTGGTGGCCGACGGCCAGGTGACGCCGTTCGCGGGTGATCTCGACGAATATGGCGCCCTGGTGCTGGCCGAGCGCGGCGGCGCGCAAGCCGCGGAAGGCAAGGGACGCAAAGCAGCCGAGGCGCCGCGCGGCCGCGTCGAGATCCGGCGCGCGGCCGCCGAGAAGCGCAGCGAGCTCGCCCCCTTGCGGCGGCGCGTCGCCGAGGCCGAGAGTGCGGTCAAACGCCTCGGCCAGCAGATCGCCGGCATCGACGCGGCGCTCGCCGATCCCGGACTCTTCACCCGCGATCCGGCGCGGGCGGCGGCGCTCGCCAAGGGACGGGCGGACGCGGTCAGCGCGCTCGCGCGCGCCGAGGACGATTGGCTCGAGGCGAGCGCCGCCTTCGAATCCGCAATGGGATGAGTGCACCAAGTTAAGGCAACAGGGTCTCGCACCGCCGGGCCCCCTCCCCCATCGCTACGGAGAGAAGGAGGCGATGGCGGCGCCGCCGCGGTGATAATGGGTGCCGGGCGGCTCGGCGAGCCGCGCTCCCTCTCCTGAAGGGAGAGGGTTGGGGTGAGGGGCTACTGATGAGTTTCAATAGATCGATCGCGTACCAATTGCACCGGCGAGCGGCGGAGCGCGCGCTTACGCCGATTTGGGCTTCTTGGCTGCGGGCTTCTTCGCCTTGGTGTCGGGCGGCGGCGCCTCGACGCGGTCGATGTCATAGAGGCGCCCGCCAGCAAAGTGATAGATGCCGGGACGCGGGCCGCCACTATAGGTCAACGTCACCGCGCGCTCGCCGCGCTCGTTGGTGCCGACCTCGACATTCTCGGGCGGGCCGGCGCGCTTGACGACCTCGCATTCGGTCATCTCCAGGGCGATCCCGCCCTGCGCGGCGTCACCTCCAGTGCCGGCGCATTGTCCCTGCGGCCCGACCAGGTCCGCCTGCGTCACCGGCCGCAGCTCGCGGTTCGGCGCCGCGCTCGCGACGCTCAGGGATTCGAGCTTGGCGAAGCCGCCGAAGTTCGGCATGACCTTCATGTCGTTGAAGTCGAACTGCGAGCACGCCGCCGCGAGCGGCGCCACAGCCGCAATCGCCAGGAAGCGCAAGCGCATCGGCTCGGGTTGTTGCAAGCTTATCCCCCGAAGTTCGAATCATGCCTCGACGTAGCGGCGGGCACGGGCATGATTCTGCCGCCTGCCCCGACCGGGATCAACTGATCATTTGCGGCAGTACCACGGCAAAATCGCGATGGCGACTGGTTAAAAGTGCGTTATCAAGCCTTGCGCTGCCAGCGTCCGCGCTCGTCCGGCTGCCAATAGGTGACCTCCGAGCCATTCCGCTTGGCCTCGCTCCAGCGGGCGCGGGCGGCGTCGACCGCATCGGGATCCTCGCCGTTGAATATGAGCACGATGCGGTCATAGGCCGCGACGTCCGCCGGTAACGGCGCGCCGTCGATGAGGAAACGCACGCCCGCGCCGTTCAGATTGTCGTCATGCACCGTGAGCAGGATCGGCTGGTCGCGCACCTCGCTCTCGCGCCAGGTGCCGTGCGGCAGGAAGCTGTCGTCGCGATAGGTCCACAGATGCGCGTCGAGCGCTTCGGCACGCTCCTCGGATGCCGTCTGCACCACCACGCGCCAGCCGCGCTCGAGCGACTTCTCGAGCAAGACGGGGAGCACGCGTTCGAGCGGCTGACGCTGCAGATGGTAGAAGAGGATCTCGGTCATTTCTCGTAGTAATCCGCGACCAGCCGGTCGAGCAGGCGCACGCCGAAGCCCGAGGCCCAGCTCTTGTTGGTGTCGGTCTGCGGGGAGCCCATGCCGGTGCCGGCGATGTCAAGATGCGCCCACGGCGTCTTGTCGACGAAGCGCTGCAGGAGCTGCGCGGCCGTGATCGATCCGCCGTCGCGGCCGCCGGTGTTCTTCATGTCGGCGAACTTGGAATCGATCTTCTTGTCGTACTCGGCGCCGAGCGGCAAGCGCCAAAGCCGCTCGCCGGTGGCGATCCCGGCCTTGAGCAGGCGATCGGCGAGCTTGTCGTCATTGGCGAAGAGCCCGGCATGCTCATGCCCGAGCGCCACAATGATGGCGCCTGTCAGCGTCGCGAGATCGATCATGAACTTCGGTTTGAAGCGCGTGTTGACGTAGTGCAGCACGTCGGCGAGCACCAGGCGGCCTTCCGCGTCGGTATTGATGATCTCGATGGTCTGCCCCGACATGGTGGTGACGATGTCGCCGGGGCGCTGCGCTTTGCCGTCGGGCATGTTCTCGACGAGGCCGATCGCGCCGACCGCATTCACCCTGGCCTTGCGTGCCGCCAGGGCCTGCAGCAGCCCGACCACGCAGGCGGCGCCCGCCATGTCGCCCTTCATGTCCTCCATGCCGCTCGCCGGCTTGATCGAGATGCCGCCGGTATCGAAGCAGACGCCCTTGCCGATGAAGGCGACCGGGTCGCTGCCCTTCTTGCCGCCGTTCCAGCGCATGATCACGAGCTGGCTCTCGTGCTCGGAGCCCTGCCCCACCCCGAGCAGCGCGTTCATGCCGAGCTTCTTCATCGCCGCAACGTCGAGCACCTCGACCTGGACCCCGAGCTTCTTGAGGTCGCCGACCCGGCGGGCGAATTCTTCGGGATAGAGCACGTTCGCCGGCTCGTTGACGAGATCGCGCGCCTGGAGGACGCCGTCGCCCACCGCCTTGCGCGAGCCGAAGGCCTTCTCGACCGCCGCGACACCTGCGACCGCAACCGTGACCTTCACCTCCTTGGCTTGCTCCTCGTCCTCCTTGCGCTTGGTCTTGTAGCGGTCGAACGCATAAGCGCGCAGCCGTACCCCGAGCGCAAGATCGGCCGCGTCCGCGGGCTCCATGCCGCCACCCGCGAGATCGGCGATGATCGTCGCCGCGCTCGCGGCTGAAGGAATCTTGCCCATGGCGATGCCACCGAGCTTCACGAAATCCTGCTCCTTGAGGTCGCGCCCCTTGCCGACGCCGAGCACCACCAGGCGCGTCAGATCAATGCCCGTCGGCGCCACGATCTCGAGCGCCGATCCGTTCTTGCCCTTGAAACCGTCGGCCGCGGCTGCCCGCGCCAAAAGATCCTCGCAAGGCTCCAGCACCTTGCGGGCGGCGGCACTGTATTTGAGGCCCTCCTCGCAGAGCACGATGAGGACGCCCTTGGGGGTCGTGGTGAGCGGCGCAAATTCGAGCTTCAGGGCGGTGGGCATCGGCAGTCCTCTGCTGCGGGGGGCCGCGCCCTGAGGCGCGTCGTAAGTAGTTGAAGCTATTTTCGAAATATCGCAGTATCAACGCCGGGGCAATGCTTAATCACATGAGCGCTTGGCGTTTGGCCAATGGCGAGGCCGCTGGTGTGAATCCGCGGCCGTCGGCAAGTCTATTGCCGCAGCCTGAAGGGAAACCTGGTGCAGCGTCAATTCAAAGACCTCATCCTGATCAACAATTGGACCCTCTCGCTCGCCATCATCGTTGCCGCCTGCGTCGTCTCGTTCATGCTGTTCGGCTATTGGTGGCCCTATTGGCGCACCGCCGACATGGATTTCTGGATGGTCAACGACGGCTGGCTCGTCAATGATGGGGCCTCGCAAGAGCGCTTCGAGCATCCGGCCTATCTCAGCATCCTGCTGCTCGGCCACTGGTATGGTCTCTTGCATCACCTTGGGCTCCTCGATGTGCACGCGCTCTCGCTCGTGCCGGCGCCGGTTGCGGCGGAGCATGCCTGGACCGCGGCGGTGCGAGCTGGGCGCGTCTTGTCGCTTCTTCTCAGCCTTGCCTTCGTGCTCGGCTTCGGCGTCCTGTTACGCCGGCTGATCGGTGATTGGCGCGTTGCGGTGCTCGCTACGCTCTTCCTTGCCTTCTCCGGCGGGGTTGCAATGGAAGCTCGCGTCCTGCGCACCGAGCTCGTCGCCGGGGGGCTCGTGATCATCGCCCTGCTCATCCTGCTCAACGCCGTGCGCAGGCCGCAAACCCCCTGGCGTCCGGCGCTCGTGGGACTGGCCGCGCTCTTGGCGACGCTCGGCCTCACCAACAAGGTTCAGGTCATCTTCCTGATCTGCGCGTTCCCGCTCATGCTGCTGCCCTTCGGCTGCGCGTCCGACGATCCGGCGCTGTTCTGGCGGCGCTCGCGCCTCGCTTTCCCGATCGCCGGACTCTGCGCAAGCGCCGGCGTCCTGCTGGCGCTCGCGGCCGCGCCTTTGGTCGGCTTCGGGATCGCGAATGCGGCGTCGGCCTTTCCCAAGCCCTTCCTCTTCGGCGCGTACGGCGCCTATCAGGCGGGCATCGCGATCTGGATCGCGCTGGCGATGCTCGGCTTTTCGCGCGTGTGGCGCGTCCCCCTCGCCGAGACGCTCGCCGCGATGGGCGCGGTCGCGGCAGGCGTTGCACTCGGGCTCTTGGCGCTCGAGCTGCGCTGTGAGCCGCAGAACCTGATCATCGTCATGAACCCGCTCGAGAAGCTCGCCACCTTTGCGAGCGATCCGAGCGTCGGGCAAGGCAACCTCGCCTATTCCCTGCTGCACGGCATCGTCGTCGTCCTCACCACGCGCACCTTCGTGCTCGACTCGTCCGCGCGGCCCGCCATCTTTCTCGAATGGATGGTGATCGCGGCCACGATCCAGGTCTGGAGAGCAGGCGATCGATGGCTGGCCCTGCAGGTCGCGACCCTGATGTGCATTGCCTGGGGAATGGACGCCATCTATGCGGCGCGCAGCCTGGGGCAGCAATATTTCACCCTGACCGATCCCGTGGTGATTATCGCGGCGGCCTGGCTCGTGGCCAAGGCTCCGGCCCTGCAAGCGCACAGACGCGCCTATCAGATCGGCGTGGCGCTGATCGTGGCGCACTTCGTGCTTGGCCTGGCGGAGCCGGTGAAGCACACCTTCCAGACCAGCAAGCCGCTCCTCTTCTGCACCGTGCGCTCCAACCAGCCGCAACACATTGAGAGCTTCTCGTTCTGCCCTCCCGGCGCTTGATCACCCCACCTCGGCGTGAACGATCAGGCGACCGGATTGCGGCACGTTGGTGATGCCGGCGGCGATCTTCTTCAGCCACTTGAACGAAGGTGTGTAGACGAATCGGTGGCGGGGAAAGCCCGCGGTGGTGAGCGCGTAGGACACCCAGCTCTGCGTCGGGAAGGCACCCCAATGCCAGGGGAAGCGCTTCTTGTCGGCGATGACCCGATCCTCATCGCCGGGGAAGAACGTGATCAGCGGCGCGCTTTCGTGCAGAGCGGGAATGAGCGAGTTGGTCTCCAGAATCAGCTTGCCGGCGGTTACGCTGCGGATGCGGTCGAGCGTGAGCAGCGGATGCCGCAGGTGGTAGAGCACGCCGGCGCAGAACACGAGGTCGAAGGTGCCGACCGCCTCCGGGCTCAGATGTTCGGCGTCGAGGCGCTTGTACTCGATATTGCTCTTGAAGTGCTCGCGGGCGAGTAGGAGGCAATCGAGCGCCTTGCCGTCGCCACCCCAGGTGTCGATCGCGAGCACCCGCTTGGCGCCGCGCCGCTCGAGCTCAAAGGAGAAGAAGCCGTCCCAGGCGCCGATGTCGAGCACGGTCTTGCCGGTGAGATCCTGCGGTATCTGCATGAGCCGCAGCCGGCGGCGGAAGCGCCGCTGCACATGCGCCGGCTTGGTGAGGATCCCGGCGCCGAAATCGAACGGGGAATGAAAGTTTGGTCGCAGCGCCTCGACCCGCGCCCTCAGCTCTTCGACGTCCACGTTGCCATCTCCGACCGCAAGCGCCTCGCAGGGCCGCGCGCGAGGCAACGGCGCCCCTCGGCGGCCCGGAATGCGCCAGATACTGCACTGCCCGCCCCCCAATGCGTGCATGCGGTGCGGCAGCTTACTGCCTCAACTCGGCGGTCGCTGCAATGCGTGTCCGGGGCCAATTTGCCGCGACGAGCGGGCAAGTTGATTCCGCAGACCGGATGACGCACCTTGCGGCGCGCAGCGCGCCACAACGGCAAAGTGCTGGCGGAGCAACCGACTTCACATGACCGATTCCATATGGGGCACGCGCGCTGCAGGCCTGCTCGACCGCCAGCTATTGTCGCGCGCGACCGATGCGTACGCGGCCTTGGTGGCGGCGTCCTTGCCGTGGTCGACGACCGCGACCTCGATCCTGATAGTCCCCTGGCTCCTCACCCTGCTCGCAACGCTCGACGTCGCTGCCCTGCGCCGCGAGGTCATGACGGCGGCAGGCGGCACCCCGCTCATCCTGGTGGGGCTCGCGGTCCTCGGCACGCTGTGGGCCGACCTCGCCTGGGGCCAGCGGCTCTGGGGCATCGAAGGCTACCTCAAGCTGCTCCTCATTCCGTTCCTCTTCGCTCAATTCCGCCGCTCGCCGAACGCGCACTGGCCCGTCCTCGCCTTCCTGGCGGCGGCGCTCGTGCTGTGCGCCTATTCCTGGTTCCTGGTGCTGATGCCTGGTCTCACCTGGCGCGGCAAGCTGCTCGAGGTGCCTGGCATTCCGGTCAAGGATCACATCACGCAGAGCGGGGCGTTCGCGCTGTGCATCTTCGGCGGGCTCGGCTACGCGCTCCACGCCTGGCGCAACGGCCAGCGCGCCCTCGCCTTGGCGCTGGTCAGCGCGGCCGCGGCGTTTGTCTCCAATATCGCTTATGTGGAGACCGGACGCACCACATTGGTGGTCGTCGCCGTGATGGTACCCATTTTCGGCTTCCGCGAGTTCGGCTGGAAGGGAATGCTGGCGGCGGCAACCACCGCCTGTATGCTCGCCGCCACCCTTTGGGTGTCGTCGCCCTATCTGCGCGACCGCGTCACGATCGTCGCGCAGGAAGTCGAGCGGTACCGCACGCTCAATGAGCCGACCTCAACCGGCGCACGGCTCGACTTCTGGCGGAACTCGGCCGAATCGATCGCACGCGCGCCGATCATCGGGCACGGAACCGGATCGGTGGCGCAGCAGCTGCGATCCGTCATCTCGCCGGAGACCGGCCTGCCCACCATCGGCACCGTCAACCCGCACAACGAGATCATGATGGTGGCGATCCAGCTCGGGCTGATGGGCACCATTTCCCTTTTCGCGATGTGGATTTCGCATCTGCTCCTGTTCCGCGGCGCGGGCCCCGTCGCCTGGCTCGGCTTGGTCGTGGTGATCGAGAATATGGTCAATTGTCTCGCCAACTCCCATCTCACCGACTTCACGCAAGGGTGGATCTACGTCTTCGGGGTCGGCACGACCGGCGGCTGGGTGCTCCGCCAACGCGCTCCGTCGGTCGACGGCACCCCTCCTGACGCACCACCGGCGGGTAGCCGGGTGGCACATCGCGAAAATTAACCCCTACCCGGCGGTGGGACCGGTCACTGTCGTTAACCGACCGTTGTACATATGCAACAGGTTTGCCTTGGCGGGGCCATTTTGTTGCACGATCAAGTGGTTTGGAGGTTGGGGCGGTTTCACCATTGGCGGTATCGCGGCAGGCCGAGAGGGGGGCCTGCGGCGGTCGCTATCATCCAATGGTGCGGCCGAGTTTTGGGGTAGTGGGACCTGATGGGGTCGATCGGGCGTTATATCTTCCGCACCACGCTCGGTGCCTTCCTGGTGGTGCTCATCAGCGTCACGACGCTGATGTGGATCACGCAGGCATTGCGCGATATTGACCTGATGACCAATGAAGGTCAGGGCCTTCTCACCTTCGTCGCCTTGACCGCGCTCATCATCCCGCTGCTGGTGATGATCATCGCGCCCATCGCCTTCATGGTGGCGATGGCCTACACGCTCAACAAGCTCGCGACCGACTCCGAGCTCATCGTGATGAATGCCGCCGGCATGCCGCCCTGGCATCTGTTCCGGCCCTTCCTCGCGGTCGCCGCGGTGGTGTCCATCCTGGTCGGCAGCATCGCTGCCTATGGCTCGCCCAAATCCCTGCGGATGCTCGCCGAGTGGATCAACGACATCCGCGCCGACCTCGTCACCCGCATCGTCCAGCCGGGCCGTTTTGTCTCCTTGACCGGCGGCCTGACCCTGCACATCCGCGAGCGGCTGCCGAGCGGACAATTGCTCGGCATCTTCATCGATGATCAGCGCGATGCGAAGGAGCGCGTGACCTTCCTCGCCGAGCGGGGCGACATCCTCACCCACGACCGCACCTACCTCCTGCTCGCCGACGGCAGCGTGCAGCGCCAGCAGGCCGGGAGCCACGACCCCAACATCGTCCAGTTCGATCGCTACGCCTTCGATCTTACGCAGCTCGCGCCCGCGAGCGGCGCCAGCACCACCCGCAAATTATCCTCGCGCGAGCTCTATTTGTGGGAGCTCTACGGACAGCGCGCCGACGACCCTTCCGTCGGCGACCGGGCGGAGCAGCTGCGCGCCGAGCTGCACGACCGGCTGATGGCGCCGGTCTATCCGCTGGTGATCGCGGTCTTGACCTTCGCCTATCTCGGCGCACCACGCACGACCCGCCAGAGCCGCAACCTGTCGCTCTTCTCCGCCATCGCGGCGGTGGCGCTGCTGCGCGGATCGGGCTTCGTCGGCCTGCTCGCCGGAACGCGCGTGCCGGCGGCGCTCGCGGTCCCCTACGTGGCGGCAGGAGCGGCGCTCCTCTTCGGCTATTGGGGCATCTCGCGCTGTGTCATCATCGAGCCGCCCGCCTTCATCGTCGACGGCATAACGCGGCTGACCGAGCGGCTGGCCGCGCGCGCGACGCATCTCGCGGGGCAGGCGCCATGATGAGCGGCACCCTGTCCCGCTATTTCGGCCTGCGGTTTCTCAACGCCGTGTTCGCCGTCTTCATCAGCGCGATGACGCTCGTGGCGATGATCGATTTCATGGAGATGCTGCGGCGCACCGGCGACATGAAGGACGTCTCCTCCTTGCTGGTCGCCAAGATCACCGCCTTCCGGCTGCTCTTCGTCACCGAGCGGATCATTCCGTTCGCGGTCCTGATCGGCGCGATGGCCTGCTATCTCAATCTGTCGCGCCGGCTCGAGCTCGTGGTGGCGCGCTCCGCCGGCATCTCGGCCTGGCAGTTCATTGCGCCGGCTTTGCTCATCTCGCTCCTGATCGGCACGCTCGCCACCACCGTCTACAATCCGCTCTCCGCCATCCTGCGCGAGCGCTCGGTGCGGCTCGAGGACGCGCTGTTCAACGGTGGCGGCGGGCAAGGCGCGGGCGGACATTTCTGGGTGCGCCAGCGCAGCGACGAGGGCCAGGCGATCGTCAGCGCCAAGGCTAGCCGAAACCAAGGCATTGAGCTCGGCGGCGTGAGCATCTTCCGCTACGACGAGGCCGACCACTTCCGCGACCGAATCGAGGCGAAGAGCGCGACGCTGGAGAGCGGATACTGGCGCCTCGATGGCGTGCGTATCCATGCGACCGGCACGCCGCCGGCCGAGCTCGACACCCTCAGGCTCAAGACCACGCTGACGCCCGAGCAGGTGCGTGAAAGCTTTGCCACGCCGGAGACGGTGCCGTTCTGGGAGCTGTCGTCCTATATCCAGCTCGCCGAGAATGCCGGGCTCGCGGCCTCGGCCTATCGGCTGCAATACTATCAGCTCCTGGTGCAGCCGTTCTATTTCGCCTCCATGGTCCTGCTCGCGGCGGCGGTGAGCCTGCGTTTTTTCCGCTTTGGCGGCGTGCAAAAGATGGTACTGGGAGGGATCGCGGGGGGCTTCTTTCTCTTCGTCCTGGCCAAGATCACGGGCGACCTGAGCAAGGCCGACCTGATGCCCCCGCTGCTCGCGGCGGCACTCCCCGCATTGTTCGGTGGAGTTACCGGTCTCGTGGCATTGCTCTACCAGGAGGATGGGTGATGGCGGCGCCGGGTTGCCCTTCCCCGCCTTCCCTGCACCGCCGCCGTCATGGCGGTGTTGCCGTCCTGTTCGCGCTCGCCGCGATGGTGCTCGGCCTTGGCTGCGACATCGAAGTCGCGCGCGCCCAGCAGCAGCTCACCTTCCCGCCGCGGCCGCCGTTGCGCCCACCGCAACCCGCCGATCAAAAGGCCAAGGGCGATCCGCAGATGCTGGTGCGCGCCGATGAGGTCGACTACGACTACACCAACGACCGCGTCTCGGCCGTGGGCAACGTCCAGATCTATTACTCGGGGGCGACGCTCGAATCCGACCGCGTCATCTATGATCAGAAGACCAAGCGCCTGCACGCGGAAGGCAATGTCCGCCTGACCGACCAGGACGGCAAGGTCACCTACGGGCAGATCATCGATCTCAGCGACAATTTCCGCGACGGCTTCGTCGATTCGCTGCGTCTAGATCTGCCGGAGCAGACCCGCGTCGCCTCGAGCCGCGCCGAGCGCTCGAGCGGCAACTTCACGACCTTCGAGAACGGCGTCTACACGGCCTGCGAACCCTGCAAGGACAATCCGCTCAAGCCGCCGGAATGGCAGGTGAAGGCGGCGCGCATCATCCACGACCAAGACGAGAAGATGATGTATTTCGAGGACGCCCGCCTCGAGTTCTACGGCGTCCCGCTCGCCTACATGCCCTACTTCTCGGCGCCCGATCCGACGGTCAAGCGCAAGACCGGCTTCCTCATGCCGTTGGCCTCGACGAGCTCGCTCTACGGGGTCGGCGTGACCGTGCCCTATTACTGGGCGCTCGCACCAGATTACGACTTGACGGTCGCGCCGATGCTCACCAGCCGACAGGGACCGCTATTGCAAGGTGAATGGCGCCAGCGCCTGATCAACGGCTCTTACACCATCCGGGCGGCTGGCATCTACCAGCTCGACCGGTCGGTCTTCGTCAATGCCGGCGACGTGCCCGGCAACCGCTTCTTCCGCGGCAGTCTTGAGTCGAACGGGCAGTTCAGCCTGTCTGACAAATGGATCTGGGGCTGGGACGGGACCCTGCTGACCGACAAGACGTTCCTCTCCGACTATCGCTTGTCGCAGTTCTCTGGAAAGTACGACACGGTGAACATCGTACTGCGGCAGCCGGACTATGCGCTCTCCCAGCTCTACCTCACCGGCCGCGGCGACCGCAGCTATTTCGACGCGCGCTCGATGTACTTCTACGGTTTCTCGAGCTTGGATGACCAGAAGCAGATCCCGATCGTGCTGCCAGTGATCGACCACGACTACACGGTCGACCAGCCGATCTTTGGCGGCGAGCTCGCGTTCCACAACAACCTGACCTCGATCACGCGGCAGAACGCGAACTTCGACCCGATCTCGGCGACCGCGTTCAACACCGGCCTGTGCGGACTCACCACCGCCGATCCCGCGGCCGTGAACAAGACCAACTGCGTGCTGCGCGGGGTCCCCGGCACCTATACCCGCTTCTCGACCTCGGTCGACTGGCGGCGTACCTTCGTCGATCCCTTCGGCGAGATGTTCACGCCGTTCTTCTCGCTGCGCGGCGACGTGGCGTCGGTGAACGTGACCGGCCAGCCGGGCGTGAGCAACTACATCAACACCGGCAACACTGACATCGTGCGCGGCATGCCGACCGCCGGGCTCGAGTACAAATATCCCTTCATCAGCGTGCACTCGTGGGGCACGCAGACGATCGAGCCCGTCGCTCAGGTCATCCTGCGGCCGAGCGAGAGCCAGTACAACGCGCTGCCCAACGAGGACGCGCAGAGCCTGATCTTCGACGACTCCAATCTGCTCAAGATCGACAAATTCTCCGGCTGGGACCGCGTCGAGGGCGGCAGCCGCGTCAATGCCGCGCTGCAATACACCGCGCAGTTCAACCGCGCCGGCAACGTGAACTTCTTGTTCGGTGAGTCCTATCAGATGTTCGGGGTCAACTCCTTCGCGGTCGGCGGCCTCACCAATACGGGCATCAACAGCGGCCTCGACACCACGCGCTCCGACTACGTGGCCCGCGCCTCATATCAGCCGAACGCGGCCCTGATGTTCACCTCGCGCTTCCGTTTCGACCAGGCGACCTGGGCGGTGCAGCGCACCGAGCTCGAGACCACCGCGAACTTCGGGCGCTGGACTACGCAGCTGATGTACGGCGACTATGCCGCGCAACCCGCGCTCGGCCTCGATCATCGCGAAGGCATTCTCGGCACCGGGCGCTACAAGATCAACGAGAACTGGGTCTTCCTCGGCGGCGCCCAATACGACCTGCGCGCCGACAAGATCAGCCAGACCCAGATCGGGGTCGGCTATATCGACGATTGCCTTATCTTGGCCTTGAATTACATGACATCCTATTCCTACAGCGGGTCCACCTCGGCCAACAACACGGTGTTCCTGCAGATTGGCCTGCGCACGCTCGGTGGCATCACCATGGGCCAGGGGACCTCCGGATTGAGCAATGGAATTCCCGGCCTGAACTCGAACTCGCATTGACGATTGCGCCGCCGGGCGGCGCTTCGCGCCAGCCACCTGACATGGCGACCGGCGAAACGGCGCACCCGCTGAAAATGGCGCACCGCGAATCAGCCTTCAACGAGGATCGGACGCCAGTCGGGACGTTAACCCTCGTGCCGCGAGCTCCTGCCCGGGCGCGCGTTGACGAAAGCGAAAGGGAAAGGCCGGAAAATGCGGGGCCCGGGTCGCGGGCGGATTGCAATACGGCACCGGGAGGAGGAAGATTGCAGGATCATGAGAAGCCGCCCGGTTGGATGAGCTAAGGCGTTGGATGAGCTAAGGCAATGGCAGCAACTCTCTGCTACCCGTCCCAATTCCTCCGCGGCTGCCGGCGATGGGCCGCCGCGGCCGTTCTTTGCCTCGCGGCCGCGACCGGCGGCGCGCGGGCGCAGAACGTCGCCGCCTTCGTCAATGGGGAGCCGATCACCCAACTCGACATCGATGCCCGCAGCAAGCTCATCGAGCTGTCGTCGCCGACCCACAAGGCCCCCTCCCGGCAAGAGGTGCTCGACGAGCTCATCAACGAGAAGCTGGAGATCCGCGAGGCCAAGCACTGGGGCATCGAAGCCACCAGCGACGACCTCGATCAGGCCTTCACCTCGATGGCGCAGCGTCTGCATATGACCACCGACCAGCTCACCCAGACGCTGACCAAGAACGGCGTCACCCCGCAGACCTTCCGGGCACGCCAACGCGCCCAGATCGTCTGGCCATCGCTGGTGCGGGGGCGCTACTCATCGAGCCTGGAGATCAACGACAAGGATATCCTGCCGGAGCTGCTCAACAAGAAGACCGAGGAGGACAAATCGAACTACGACTATACGCTGCGGCCCGTCCTGTTCATGGTCCCACCCGGCTCACAGCGACAGGCGTTCGAGGACCGCAAGCGCGAGGCGGAGGGATTGCGCAGCCGCTTCCAGGGCTGCGACCAAGGTCTGTCCTACGCACGCGGGCTGCCGAGCGTTGTGGTGCGCGATCAGATCGTGCGCAGCTCCGCCGACATTCCGCCGGAGCAGCGCAAGGAGCTCGACAGCGTCCCGGTCGGCCAATTGACCGCCCCGGAGATCACCAAGCTCGGCGTCGAGATGTACGCGATCTGCACCAAGGACGCCGCCAAGACCGACAACTCGCCCGAAAAGCGGCAGGCGCGCGAAGCCCTCTTCAGTCAAAAATTCGAGCAGCTATCAAAAAAATATCTGCAACAATTGCGCCACGAGGCGCTGATCGAATATCCGCCCCAAGGCAGTGCTCCGCAGGGCAACCCGCCGCCAGCACGGCCGCAGGCACGGCGATGACTACCCTCTTCGAATGATCGAATACATATAGTGCGGATGTCTCGCTCTTTGGCGCTGACGCTGGGTGAGCCGGCGGGAATCGGTCCGGACATCACCTTGGCGGTCTGGCGGCGGCGCGCTGAGCTCGCGCTGCCGCCGTTCTACGTTCTGGCCGATCCGGGATTCGTGGAGCGGCGAGCCAAGCTTCTCGCGCTCGACGTTCCGATTGCGCTGGTGGAACCTTCCACGGCCGCAGCGGCCTTCCGCACCGCGCTGCCGGTCGTCGACATCGGCGTCCGCATTACTGCCGAACCCGGCCGTCCCGACCCGACCAGCGCGCCGGCCGCGCTCGCCGCCATCGACCGCGCCGTCGCCGACGTCGGTGCCGGTCTCGCCAGCGCCGTGGTCACCAATCCGATCGCCAAGAACATCCTCTACCGCTCGGGCTTCGCGGAGCCCGGACACACCGAATATCTCGCCAAGCTCGCGCAGGCCGCGACCGGCAAGCTCCTACGTCCGGTGATGATGCTGTGGTCGCCTGAGCTTGCGGTCGTCCCGGTCACTATTCACCTGCCGCTGCGGGATATCTTCGCGCATCTGTCGACCGACCTCATCGTCGAGACTGGGCGGATCGTCGCACGCGACCTCACCACCCGCTTCCGCATCGCGCGCCCGCGCCTTGTCATCGCCGGCCTCAACCCGCATGCCGGCGA
>Ga0126381_100002623_pt1 | contig 19478 bp, 3 predicted proteins | sample PanSoiMetPlot_28_FD_96465 | JGI IMG/M metagenome (GOLD analysis project Ga0126381, IMG submission 96465) | Tropical forest soil microbial communities from Panama - MetaG Plot_28 | ecosystem: Environmental > Terrestrial > Soil > Tropical forest > Bulk soil | place: Panama | collected 2016-02-17
ACCTCCGGGCGGGTGTCGTACCTGCTGGGCCTGGAGGGCCCGGCGGTGTCGGTGGACACCGCCTGCTCGTCGGCGATGGTGGCGCTGCACCTGGCCTGCCAGGCGCTGCGGGCCGGTGAGTGCTCGCTGGCCCTGGCCGGCGGCGTGATGGTGCTGCCCACCCCGGCGGTCTTCGTGATGATGTCCCGGCAGCGGGCACTGGCCAGCGACGGGCGGTGCAAGTCGTTCTCGGCCGCGGCCGACGGGATGGGCATTGCCGAGGGCGCGGGGATGCTGGTGCTCGAGCGGCTGTCTGACGCGCGCCGCAACGGGCACCAGGTGCTCGCGGTGGTGGCGGGCAGCGCGGTGAACCAGGACGGGGCGTCCAACGGGCTGACGGCGCCCAACGGCCCGTCGCAGCAGCGGGTGATCCGGGCCGCGCTTGCCTCAGCAGGGCTGGCGCCTAGTGAAGTGGACGCGGTGGAGGCGCACGGGTCGGGCACCCCGCTCGGGGACCCGATCGAGGCGCAGGCGCTGATCGCGACCTACGGGCAGGACCGGCCGGACGCGCGGCCGTTGTGGCTGGGCTCGGTGAAGTCCAACATCGGCCACCCGCAGCAGGCCGCCGGCGTGGCCGGGGTAATCAAGATGGTGCTGGCGCTGCAGCACCAGGAGCTGCCGCGCACGCTGCACGCCGATGAGCCGTCGCCGTACATCGACTGGTCGTCGGGGACAGTAAAGCTGCTGACCGAGCCGGTGCCCTGGCCCGCCGGCGAACGCCCGCGCCGGGCCGGGGTGTCCTCGTTCGGGATGAGCGGCACCAACGCCCACGTGATCCTGGCAGAGGCGCCCGCGGCAGGCCCTGCGGCCGGGCCCGAGGAAGACGGAGAAGGCGCAGATGCCGTAACGGCGGAGGCGGTGGTGCGGGAGCCGCTGATTTCGGGGTTGGTGCCGTGGCTGGTGTCGGGGCGGTCGGCGGCTGGGGCGGCGGGGCAGGCGGGGCGGCTGGCGGCGCATGTGGCGGCGCGTGCGGGGCTGGATCCGGTGGATGTGGCGTGGTCGCTGGCGACTACCCGGTCGGTGTTCGAGCAGCGGGCGGTGGTGCTGGGCGCCGACGGGGCCGAGCTGGTGTCGGGGCTGGCGGCGCTGGCAGCGGGGCAGCCGGTGGACTCGGTGATCAGCAGGACGGCGGTGGACAACGGCAAGGTCGCGTTCGTGTTCCCGGGGCAGGGGTCGCAGTGGGAGGGGATGGGGCGGGAGCTGGCGGGCTGCTGCCCGGTGTTCGCGGCCCGGCTGGCGCAGTGCGGGGCGGCGCTGGCCCCGCATGTGGGCTGGGACCTACTGGAGGTGATCAGCGGGACGGAAGGCGCTCCGGGCATTGAGCGGGCTGATGTGGTGCAGCCGGTGCTGTGGGCGGTGATGGTGTCGCTGGCGGCTGTCTGGGAGGCGGCCGGGGTGCACCCGGAGGCGGTGGTGGGCCACTCCCAGGGCGAGATCGCGGCGGCGACGGTGGCCGGGATGCTGAGCCTTGAGGACGGCGCGCGGGTGGTGGCGGTGCGCAGCCGGGCGCTGTCCGAGCTCGGCGATGCCGGCGGGATGGTGTCGGTGGTGATGCCGGAGCAGAAGGTGCGCGAGCTGCTGGGCCGGTGGGGGCAGCGGCTGTCGGTCGCCGCGGTGAACAGCCCGGCCGGCACGGTGGTGTCGGGTGAGCTGGAGGCGCTGGGCGAGTTCGAGGCCGAGCTTGCGGCCCGGCGGGTGATGCGCTGGCGGGTGCCGGAGACCGATTTCGTGGCGCATTCCCCGCGGGTGGCGGGCTTGCAGGAGGCGCTGGCGGCCGAGCTGGCCGGGATCCGGCCCGGTCCGGGGCGGGCCCGGATGATGTCGACCGCGCTGAACCGCTGGGTGGAGGGCACGGAGCTGGATGCGGGGTACTGGTATGCGAACGTGCGGCAGACCGTCCGGTTCATCGACGCGGTCCGGGAGCTGGCCGCCGACGGGTACGGCACCTACGTCGAGGTCTCCCCGCACCCCACGCTGGAGGCGGCGGTCGCAGAGACGATCGAGGATACTGGCGCGGCGGCTGAGCCGGTGGTCAGCGGGTCGCTGAACCGGGAGGCGGGCGCCGCCTCGCAGTTCTTGTCGGTTATCGCCCGGGCGTGGGCGCGCGGGGTGGCGGTGGACTGGGCCGCCGTGCTCGGTACCGGGCGGGCGGTGGACCTGCCGACGTACGCGTTCCAGCGGCAGCGGTACTGGCCAGCGGGCACGCTTTCGCTGTCCACGGTGATGGCGGCGGGCGGCGACGGGGCCGCGACCGAGGCCGAGGCGCGGTTCTGGGCCGCGGTCGAGGGCGGCGACCTGGCCGCGCTGGCCGGCACCCTGGCGGTCGACGGGCAGCAGACGTTCAGCGAGGCGCTGCCGCGGCTGGCGGCGTGGCGGCGCCGGGAGCAGGACCGGTCGGTCACCGAGAGCTGGCGCTACCGCATCGCCTGGGTAGCGGTCGCCGACCCGGACACGACCCGGCTGACCGGGACCTGGCTGGCCGTCCTGCCCGCCGGCACTGGCGCGAACATCGCCGGCCAGTGCGTGCGGGCCCTGCGCGACGGCGGCGCCGAGGTGGCCACGGCCGAGGCCACGGCCGGGACGGCGGACCGGGCTGCGCTGGCCGGCTTGATCAGCCAGGCGCTGGCCGGTGCCGACGGCCCGCCCGCCGGGGTGCTATCGCTGCTGGCGCTGGACGAGACCCCGCTGCCCGGACAGCCGGCGGTCCCCGCCGGGCTGGGTGCCACGCTGGCGCTGGTGCAGGCGCTGAGCGACGCCGGGATCGACGCGCCGCTATGGACGGTGACCCGCGGGGCGGTCGCGACCGGACCGGGCGAAGACCTGCCCAGTCCCGCGCAGACGATGATAGGCGGCCTCGCCCGGTGCGCCGCCCAGGAATACCCCGAGCGCTGGGGCGGTCTTATCGACCTGCCGCCACTGCTGGACGAGCGGGCCGCCGGGCGGCTTCGGGCGGTGCTGGCCGGATGCGGGGAAGACGAAGTCGCGATCCGCCAGGCCGCGATCATGGGACGACGGCTGGCCCGCGCCCCGCTGCCGGGCCGCGACCGGCCCGAGTGGACTCCCTCCGGGACGGTGCTGGTCACCGGCGGCACCGGGGCGATCGGCGGGCACGTGGCCCGGTTCGCGGCGAGGCGCGGCGCCCCGCGGATCGTGCTGACGTCCCGGTCCGGCCCGGCCGCGCCGGGCGCGGCCGGCCTGGCCGCCGACCTGGCCGCCGCCGGCACCCGGGCGGAGGTCACCGTCTGCGATATCGCAGACCGAGGTCAGGTGGCCGGCCTGCTGGCCCTGATCGCGGTCGGCGGCCCAGGGCTGTCATCGGTGCTGCACACCGCGGGGGTGCTCGACGACGGGCTGCTGGACGGGCTTGGCCCCGACCGGCTGGCGTCGGTGCTGGAAGCCAAGGCGTCCGGCGCGGTCCACCTGGACGAGCTGACCGCGGACCTGGACCTTGACGCCTTCGTCCTGTTCTCCTCGATCGCCGCGATGTTCGGCACCCGTGGGCAGGGGAACTACGCAGCGGCGAACGCGTTCCTCGACGGGCTGGCCCAGCAGCGGGCCGCGGCCGGCCGGGCGGGCCTGTCGGTCGCGTACGGGCCGTGGGCCGGCGAAGGCATCGCCCGCTCCAGTGACGCGGTGCGGCAGCGCCTTGAGCGCGGGCCGCAGCCGCCGATTGACCCGGACCTGGCGGTGCTCGCGCTCGGCCACGCGATGGCCGGGAACGACAGCCTGCTGGCGGTGATGGACGTGAACTGGCCCCAGTTCACCGCCGCCCCAGGCGCCACCGAGCAGCCGTTCGTGCGGGACCTGCCCGAGGTTCAGGCCGCGGCCAAGGCCGCGGCGGCGGGGAACATCGCCGAGATGCCTGTCGGGGGAGAGCTGGCCCGCCAGCTTGCCGGGATGAGCCGGACCGAGCAGGAGCGGACGCTGACCGAGCTGATCCAGGCCCAGGCCGCCGAGATCCTCGGGCACGCCTCGTCGGCGGCGGTGGCCCCCGACCGGGCCTTCGCCGACCTGGGCTTCGACTCGCTCACCACGCTGGAGATGCGGCAGCGGATGAGCATCGGAAGCGGGCTGCGGCTGCCGTCCACTCTCCTGTTCGACTACCCGACCCCGATGGCGCTGGCCAGCTTCCTGCGCGGCGAGCTGGTCGGCGACCTGGTTGCGGAGGAACTCCCAGCCCTCACCGTCCCGGCGACCGGGAGGCCGGCGGTCGCCGACGAGCCGGTGGCGATCGTGGCCATGGGCTGCCGGTATCCCGGCGGCGTACGCAGCCCCGAGGAGCTGTGGCAGCTGCTGTCCGCCGGTACCGACGCAATCGCGGCGTTCCCCGCCGACCGGGGCTGGGACCTGGAAGCGCTGGCAGGCCAGACGGACGCCGACTACGTGCGCGAGGGCGGGTTCGTCTATGACGCGACCGAGTTCGACGCGGGGTTCTTCGGGATCAGCCCGCGCGAGGCGCTGACGATGGACCCCCAGCAGCGGCTGATGCTGGAGACCTGCTGGGAGGCGCTGGAGCGGGCCGGGATCGACCCGCGGTCGCTGCGCGGCAGCCGTACCGGGGTGTTCATCGGCGGGTACTCCTCCGGGTACGGGATCAGCCTGAGCCTGGCGGCTCTCGCGGCACGAGGATCGGCCGAGCAAGGGCCGCAACTGCAGGAGGTGAGCGGGAACGCGGGCAGCGTCCTGTCCGGCCGGGTGTCATACACGCTGGGGCTTGAGGGGCCTGCGGTAACGGTGGACACCGCCTGCTCGTCGGCGCTGGTCGCGCTGTACATGGCCTGCCACGCGCTGCGGGCCGGTGAGTGCTCGCTGGCGCTGGCCGGCGGGGTGACGATCATGGCGAACCAGCAAGGATTCGGAATCGGCGGCAGGCGTGGGCCGGGACAATCGGCCGACGGGCGATGCCGGGCGTTCGGTGCCGCGGCCGACGGCATGGGCCAGTCCGAGGGCGCCGGCGTCCTGGTGGTAGAGCGGCTGACCGACGCACGCCGCCACGGGCACGAGGTGCTGGCGGTGGTGCGCGGCATCGCGGTGAACCAGGACGGAGCGTCTAATGGGCTGACCGCGCCGAACGGCCCGGCGCAGCAGCGGGTGATCCGCGCCGCGCTGGCCAGCGCCGGGCTGACCCCGGACCAGGTGGACGCGGTGGAGGCACACGGGACCGGGACCGAGCTTGGCGACCCGATCGAGGCGCACGCGCTGCTGGCCACCTACGGGCAAGGCCGGCCCGAGGGCCAGCCGCTGTGGCTGGGCTCGGTCAAGTCCAACATCGGGCACACTCAGGCCGCCGCGGCCGCCGCCGGGACGATCAAGATGGTGCTCGCCCTGCGGCATCAGGAGTTGCCGCGCACGCTGCACGCCGAAGAACCGTCGCCGCACATCGACTGGGAGTCAGGGGCGGTCCGGCTGCTGAACGAATCAGTGGCATGGCCGGCCGGCGCCCGCCCGCGCCGGGCGGGGGTTTCCGCGTTCGGGATGAGCGGCACCAACGTGCACGTGATCCTCGAGGAAGCTCCCGCGTTGGAAGACGAGGCCCAGGCTGGTGACGGGAATGACGGCGATGAGGTAACGGCGCGGGCCGCCGTGGCCGCGGAGCCTGTGCTGTCGCCGGCTTCCGGCGTGGTGCCGTGGCTGGTGTCGGGGCGGTCGGCGGACGGCCTGGCGGCGCAGGCGGGACGGCTGGCGGCGCACGTAGCGGACCGCCCCGGCCCGGATGCGGCCGATTTGGCCTGGTCCCTGGCGACCACGCGGTCGCTGTTCGAGCATCGGGCGGTCGTGCTTGGCGCGGACGCGGCGGAGCTGACGGCAGGGCTGAGCGCCCTGGCGGCCGGCCGGCCCGGGGCCGGCATGGTGTCGGGACTGGCGGAAAACGCGGGCAAGATCGTGTTCGTGTTCCCGGGACAGGGCGCGCAGTGGGCCGGGATGGGCCGAGAGTTGCTCGCTGCCAGCCCGGTGTTCGCGGCCCGGCTGGCGGAGTGCGGGGCGGCGCTGGCCCCGCACGTGGACTGGGACCTGCTGGAGGTCATCACCGGAGCCGGCGAGACCCCGGCGCTAGAGCGGGCCGATGTGGCGCAGCCGGCGCTGTGGGCGGTGATGGTCTCGCTGGCGGCCGTCTGGGAGGCCGCCGGGGTGCACCCCGACGCGGTGGTCGGCCATTCGCAGGGGGAGATCGCGGCGGCGACGGTCGCCGGGATGCTCAGCCTTGAGGACGCGGCGCGGGTAGTGGCGGTGCGCAGCCGGGCGCTGTCCGGCCTTGGCGATGCGGGCGCGATGGTGTCGGTGGTCATGCCTGAGCAGAAGGTCCGCGAACTGCTCGGCCGCTGGGGGGAGCAACTGGCGGTCGCGGCGGTGAACGGCCCGGCGCAGGTCGTGGTCTCCGGTGACTCCGAGGCGCTGGGCGAGTTCGAGGCGGAGCTGGCGGCGCGGCGGGTGCTGCGCTGGCCGGTGCCCGCCAGCGATTTCGTGGCGCACTCGCCGCGCGTGGCTGGCCTGGAAGAGACGCTGGCCCGGGAACTGGACAACATCCAGCCTGGCCCCGGACGGACCCGGATGTTCTCCACCGTCTCGCTCGGCTGGACAGACGGGGCAGAACTAGACGCGCGATACTGGTACGCCAACGTCCGGCACACGGTCCAGTTCGCCGGCGCGGTCGGCGAGCTCGCCCAGGCCGGGTACGGCACCTACATCGAGGTGTCGCCGCACCCGGTGCTCACCGGCGCGATTACCGAGACGATCGAAGAGGCCGGGGCCGGCGTTGAACCAGCGGTCAGCGGGACGCTGACCCGGGAGGACGCCGGGGCCCGGGCGCTGCTGGCCGCCCTCGCCAGGGTGCACGTGCGCGGGGTGAAGGTGGACTGGGCCGCGGTGCTGGGCACCGGGCAGGCCGTGGAGCTGCCGACGTACGCGTTCCAGCGGCAGCGGTACTGGCCGGCCGGGCCGCTTCGGCTGCCCGCCGCGGCCGCCGTGACCGGCGGTGACGGGTCCGGGACTGAGGCCGAGGCGCGGTTCTGGGCGGCGGTCGAGGACGGTGACCTGACGACGGTGGCCGGGACCCTGGCCATTGACGGGGAGCGGCCTTTCAACGAGGTGCTGCCGCGGCTCGCGGCCTGGCGGCGCCAGGAACACGACCAGACGGTCACCGAGGGCTGGCGCTACCGCATCACCTGGGCCCCCGTGCCCGACCCCGACCCGGCCGCCCTGACCGGGACCTGGCTAGCCGTGCTACCCGCAGGACCGCCGGACGCGGACCTGGCGGACTGGTGCGTGCGGGCCCTGCGGGACGGCGGCGCCCAGGTGATCGTGTGCGAGGCCGCCGCCGGCACGGCCAGCCGGGACGGGCTGGCCAAACTGATCGGCGAGGCGCTGGCCGGGACCGACGAGGCACCCGCCGGGGTGCTATCGCTGCTGGCGCTGGAGGAGGCCCCGCTGCCAGGGCAGCCGGGCGTGCCCAGCGGGCTGGCCGCCACGCTCGCCTTGATTCAGGCGCTGGGTGATGCCGGGATCGGCGCGCCGCTGTGGGCAGCGACCTGCGGGGCGGTCGCAACCCGGCCGGGCGAGCGACTGCCCAGCCCGGTGCAGGCCATGACGTGGGGCCTAGGCCGGGTCGCCGCACTTGAACACTCTGGCCGGTGGGGCGGGCTGGTCGACCTGCCGCGCGCGGGAGATGAGCGGGCGGCGGCGCGGCTGCGCGGGGTGCTCACCGCCGGGGGCGACGAAGACCAGGTCGCGATCCGCCCGGCGGGCATCACCGCCCGGCGGCTGGCACGGGCCGGGCAGCCGCGCGAAAGCCAGCCGTGGACGCCGACAGGAACCGTGCTGGTCACCGGCGGCAGCGGAGCGATCGCCGGGCACGTCGCCCGGTGGGCGGCGCGACGCGGGGCGCAGCGGATAACGCTCGCCTCCCGCTCCGGCCCGTCCGCGCTCAGCGCCGCGCGGCTGGCCGCCGAGCTGGCCGCGGCCGGCACCGGGGTAGAAGTGAGCGCCTGCGATATCGCGGACCGGAGTCAGGTGGCCGGGCTGCTGGCCAGGATCGCGGTCAGCGGGCCGCCGCTGTCGTCGGTGTTGCACACCGCTGGTGTCGTCCGCAACGTCGTCCTCGATCACAACACCCCCGCCGACCTGGGCGCGGTGCTGGCGGCCAAGGCCGGCGGAGCGGCGCACCTGGATGAGCTGACCGCGGACCTGGACCTGGACGCGTTCGTAGTGTTCTCCTCGATCGCCGCGACGTGGGGCAGCGGCGCGCAGCCCGGGTACGCCGCGGCTAACGCGTTCCTCGACGCCCTGGCCGACAGCCGGCGGGGCCGGGGCCTGCCCGCCACCGCGGTTGCCTGGGGCGCCTGGGCAGGCGGCGGCATGACCGACGCCGAAGGCGCCGAGCAGTTGCGCCGCCGCGGGGTGCTGGTGATGAATCCCCGGCTGGCTCTGCGGATGCTGGGTCAGGTGCTGGACGCCAGCGAAGGCCCGGTCACCATCACGGACCAGGACTGGGCCCTGTTCACCGCCGCGTTCACGCTGCTGCGGCCCAGCCCGCTGATCAGTGACCTGCCCGAGGTCGCCGAAGCCCTGGCCGCCGCTGCTGCCGCTGCCGCTGACGACGGGCCGGGTGACGCCAGCGCGATGGCCAGGCAACTGGCCGGACTGCCTCCGGCGGAGCAGGACCGGTTCCTGGTGAACCTGATCAGGGCTGAGGCCGCGGCGGTCCTCGGCCACGCCAGCCCGGCCGCCCTTGAGACAGGAAGGGCGTTCAGCGACCTGGGCTTCGACTCCCTGACCGCCGTCGAGTTGCGCAACCGGCTCAACGCCGCGACCGGGCTGCGGCTGCCCGTCACCCTGATGTTCGACTACCCCGATCCCGCGGCGCTGGCCGGTCACTTGCGGACGGTCATCGCCGTCGACGAAACGAGCGCGCCACTGCCCGTACTCGCAGAACTCGACAAGCTGGAATCAATGCTCGACGGGGCGGCTGCCGGTGATGCCGAGTCGGCTAGGATCACCGCCCGGCTGGAAGCCGTGGTGTCGAAATGGAAAGAGACCCAGGAGCGGGCAGACGGGGCCCGGACCGTAACCCGGGCCGCTCTCGCCGAAAAGATCGAGTCTTCATCCGACGATGAAGTCTTCGATTTCCTCGGGAAAGAACTCGGAATTTTTGGACCCGAATAAAGCCGCGGTGATTGTCCCGGCCCGACGATATAAGCGAGTGACTTAGAGAGGTAAACCAAGTGAGCGATGAGAAGCTCCGCTTCTTTCTTAAGCGTGCAGCAGTCGATCTGCACGAGACTCGCCAGCGTTTGCTCGCTCTCGAGGCGGCGTCGGCGGAGCCGGTGGCGATCGTGGCGATGGGCTGCCGGTTCCCGGGCGGGGTGCGCAGCCCGGAAGAGCTGTGGCAGTTGCTGGCGGTCGGCACCGACGCGATCTCCGCGTTGCCCACGGACCGGGGCTGGGAGCTGGGCGCGCAGTACGACCCGCTGCTCAAGCCCCAGGATGACCAGGAAGCACAAGACGGTGAGGCCGAACCCGAGTATGTGCGCGAAGGCGGGTTCGTTTACGACGCGCCCGAGTTCGACGCGGAGTTCTTCGGCATCAGCCCAAGGGAGGCGCTGGCGATGGACCCGCAGCAGCGGCTGGTGCTTGAGACGAGCTGGGAGGCGCTAGAGCGGGCGCGTATCGTCCCGGCGTCGCTGCGCGGGTCACGGACCGGGGTGTTCGTCGGGGCGGCGCCATCAGGGTACTCAAGCACCATCGGGCTAGCGGCCAAGGTTGGCGTCATGCAGGACGACCAGGGGCTCGGGCACGCGACCACCGGCAACGCGGGCAGCGTGCTGTCCGGCCGCGTGTCGTACACCCTTGGCCTTGAGGGCCCGGCGGTGACGGTGGACACCGCGTGCTCGTCGTCGCTGGTGGCGCTGCACCTGGCGTGCCAGGCGCTGCGGGCCGGGGAGTGCTCCCTTGCCCTGGCCGGCGGGGTGACCGTCATGGCCGCCCCCGAGGGATTCGGATTCAGCGCTCCCCGGCAGCGGGGCCTAGCCGCCGACGGGCGGTGCAAGGCGTTCGGCGCCACCGCCGACGGGATGGGCATGTCGGAGGGCTCGGGCATGCTCGTGCTCGAGCGGCTGTCGGACGCGCGCCGCAACGGGCACCAGGTGCTGGCCGTGGTGGCGGGGTCGGCGGTGAACCAGGACGGCGCCTCCAACGGGCTGACCGCGCCGAACGGGCCGTCGCAGCAGCGGGTCATCCGGGCCGCGTTGGCCAGCGCCGGGCTGTCGGCCGACCAGGTGGACGCGGTCGAGGCGCACGGGACAGGCACCGAGCTTGGGGACCCGATCGAGGCCCAGGCACTGATGGCAACTTACGGGCAGGACCGGACGGAAGACCATCCGCTGTGGCTGGGTTCTGTGAAGTCCAACATCGGGCACCCGCAGCAAGCGGCGGGCGCGGCCGGGGTGATCAAGGTGGTGCTGGCCCTGCAGCACCAGATGCTGCCGCGCACGCTGCACGCGGACGAGCCCTCTCCGCACATCGACTGGGAGTCCGGCCAGGTGCGGCTGCTGACCGAGCCGGTGGCCTGGCCGTCCGGCGGCCGGCCCCGCCGCGCCGCGGTCTCCGGCTTCGGCCTCAGCGGGACCAACGCCCACGTCATCATCGAGGAGCCGCCTGCCGGGAACGCTGCTGCGGCAAACGAGGGCGATGAGCAGCCGGCGGCGCCGGTGCTCATCTCGGAGATGGTGCCGTGGGTGCTGTCCGGGCGTTCCGCGGAAGGGCTGGCGGCACAGGCGGAGCGGCTGGCGGCACACGTGGCGGCCCACCCGGGTCTGCCGCCCGGTGACGTGGCCTGGTCGCTGGCGCGGACGCGGTCGGCGTTCCGGCACCGGGCGGTGGTCGTCGGGCGGGACCGGGGGGAACTGGCGGCCGGACTGGCCGCCGTGGCCGGGCGCGTGCCCGCGCCTGGGGTGTCGTCGGATGTCGCGTCGGCCAGGGGGCTGGGCCGGGTGGTGTTCGTGTTCCCGGGTCAGGGATCGCAGTGGGCGGGGATGGGCCGGGAGCTGGCCGGGTGCTGCCCGGTGTTCGCGGAGCGCCTGGCGGAGTGCCGGGCGGCGCTGGCCCCATACGTGGACTGGGACCTGCTTGAGGTGATCGCGCAAGCAGAAGGCGCTCCTGACCTGGAGCGAGTCGACGTGGTGCAGCCGGTCTTGTGGGCGTTGATGGTGTCGCTGGCCGCGGTATGGCAGGCGGCCGGAGTAACCCCGGACGCGGTCGTCGGGCACAGCCAGGGAGAGATCTCCGCCGCGGTGGTGGCCGGCATGCTGTCACTGGAGGACGCCGCGAAGGTAGTGGCGCTGCGCAGCCAGGCGCTCGTGGCGGTGGCCGGGCAGGGCGCGATGATCTCGGTCGCCGCGTCGGCCCCGCGGGTGCGGGAGATGCTGTCCGCGTGGGGAGGCCGGCTGTCGCTGGCGGTAGTCAACAGCCCCGAGGCCACCGTGGTGTCAGGAGAAGCGACTGCGGTCGAAGAGTTCGCCGGCACCTGCGCGGCCGCGGGCCTGAGATCCCGGATCCTGCCGGTGAGCTATGCCTCGCACTGCGCCGAGGTGGAGCAGTTGCGGCCGGAGATCTTGGACGCGCTCGACGGGATCGCCCCTCGTCCGGGCCGAGTCCCGATGGTGTCGGCGATGACCGGGGAGTTCCTGGCCGGGCCGGAGCTCGATGCCGAGTACTGGTATGCCAGCCTGCGCGCGCCGGTGGAGTTCGACCGGGCGGTGCGGGTGCTGGCCGAGGCCGGGCACGGGGTGTTCGTCGAGGCGTCCCCGCATCCGGTGCTAGTCACTGCGGTCACCGAGACGCTGGAGGACGCGGACAGCAGCGCTTGCGCCGGGTCGGTCGTGAGCGGGACATTGCGCCGGGACCAGGGCGGCCCCGAGCGGCTGCTGGCCTCGCTGGCCGAGGTGCACGTGCGCGGAGTGGCGGTCGACTGGCCCGCGGTGCTCGGCGGCGGGCAGGTGGTCGACCTGCCGACCTACGCGTTCCAGCAGCGCCGGTACTGGCCGGATGTCGCCGCCATCTCGGGCGCGATGGCGCAGGCCATCTCCGCGGCCGGCGGCAGCGGCCCGGGTTCGGCCGCGGAAACGCGGTTCTGGGCGGCGGTCGACGACGGTGACCTTCAGGCGGTGGCGCAGACCCTGGATGTCACCGGACAACCTTGGCTCGGCGAGGTAGTGCCAGCCCTGGCGTCCTGGCGGCGCAGGGAACGCAAGCGCATCGAGGCCGACCGGTGGCGGTACCGGATCTCGTGGGCGCCGGTGACCGAGCCGGGCCTGGCTGCGCTTGACGGTGCCTGGGTGGTGCTAGCCCCGCACGGGGCGGGCTGCACGGACCTGGCCCGCGCCTGCGCAGCGGCCATGACGGCACACGGCGCCCAGGTGATGGTTATAGAGGCGGGCACTGCCATCGCGGACCAGGCGCTCATAGCCGCCCTGGCTGAGCGCATCGAGCAGGCCATGACCGGGCGAGCGGCCGCGGACGGCACGGCGGCCCGCGAGGTGGTGGCCGGGGTGCTGTCGCTGCTGGCCCTGCAGGAGGCCCCGTCACCCGGATTCCCTGGGGTGACCGAGGGACTGGCCGGCACGCAGGCGCTGCTGCAGGCGCTTGGCGCCGTCAACAGGTCCAAGGCACGGCTGTGGGTGGTCACCAGCGGCGCGGTGGCCGCGGGCGAGCGGGAAGCGGTGACCAGCCCGGTCCAGGCGCAGGCCTGGGGCATGGGCCGGGTCGCGGGCATCGAGCACCCGAACTGGTGGGGCGGCCTGGTCGACCTGCCGCGGGAGCTGGACGAGCGGGCCGCGAAACATCTGGTCACGGTCCTCGCCGGGTGCGGCGAGGACCAGGTCGCGATCCGGGCGGCCGGTATCTTGGGACGGCGGCTCGAGCGGGCGCAGACCCCGCGCGGCGGCCTGGCGTGGGCGCCGCACGGCACCGCGCTGATCACCGGAGGCACCGGAGCAATCGGCGGGCACGTGGCCCGCTGGCTGACGGGCCGCGCCGCGCCGCGCGTCGTGCTGGCCTCCCGGTCTGGCCCGTCGGCGACGGGGTGGCCGCGACGGCGGCCGCGCTGGCGACGGCAGGAACCGAGGTGACCGTGGCAGCCTGCGACAGCGCCAGGCGGGCGCCGCTGGCCGGGCTGGTGGACTGGATCGGGCGCAGCGGGTTGCCGCTGACGGCGGTGATACACGCCGCCGGGGCCGGGCAGTCAACCGCGATCGCCGACACGACGCTGCCCGAGCTGGCTGCTGTGCTCGCGGCCAAGGCGGGAAGCGCGGCGCTGCTTGACGAGGTGACTGAGGGGACCGACCTGGATGCGTTCGTCATGTTCTCCTCCGCTTCCGCGACGTGGGGCAGCAGCACGCAGCCGGCGTACGCGGCGGCGAACGCCTACCTGGACGGGCTGGCCAGCGCGCGGCGGTCCCGTGGCCTGGCGGCGACCTCGGTCGCCTGGGGCCTGTGGGGCGGCGGTGGCATGGGCTCTGGCGAGGTCGGCGTCCAGCTTGAACGGAACGGGCTAATGGCGATGGACCCGGAGCTCGCGATCCGGGCGCTCGGCCAGGCTCTGGACGGCGGGGAAACGCAGCTGACGGTCGCGGACGTGGACTGGGCCCGGTTCGCCCCGCCGTTCACGCTGCGCCGCCCAAGCCCGCTGATCGAGAGCCTGCCCGAGGCGCGCCGGGCACTGGCCGAGGTCGACCCCCGCGGTTCGCGGCAGACGGAAGCGGCCGCTGAACTCGTCGAGCGGCTGGCCCGCCTGCCCCGGGCCGAGCAGGAACAAGAGCTGCGAGACCTGATCCGCCGGCACTTGGCCGAGGTGCTCGGGCACCCCTCACCGGAGGGAGTCGACGTCACCCTGACATTCATTGAGCAGGGGGTCGAGTCCGTGACAGGAGTCGATCTGCGCAGGCGGCTCACCGGCGCAACCGGGCTGCATCTGCCCGTCAGGCTCATCTTCGACTGCCCGAGCCCGGCGGCACTGGCCCGGCAGCTGCACATTATGCTCGCCGACTCCATCGCCGCGGCCACCGAGGCGCGGAGCTTTCCACTCCGGACCTGAGCGGCCAGGACGTTCAACTGCCGCAATTCCGCCGTTGACCGCCAAGGCTTAGAGTGAGACCGGGGCGATCATTTCGCCGCGTAGCGTGCCCGCAATTGAAAAGGAACCGCGCTCGGAGGATCTAATGTCCGATAAGCCAGCTCTCGTTAAATGCCTAGTCTGGGACCTGGACAATACCTTGTGGCAGGGCACGCTGCTGGAAGATGGCGACGTGCAGCTGCCCGCCGAAATCCGGATGGTAATCAAGACGCTTGATGACCGGGGAATTCTGCAGTCGGTCGCCAGCAAGAACGATTACGACGAGGCGTGGGAACGCCTGGAGCAGCTCGGGGTGGCCGAATACTTCGTCCACCCGCAGATCGGCTGGGGGCGTAAATCCGACTCCGTGACCAGGATCGCCGAGCAGCTGAACTTCGCGCTTGGCACGATCGCGTTCATCGATGACCAGCCAGCGGAGCGCGCGGAGGTCGCCTTCGGCGTGCCTGACGTCCGCTGTTACGCCGCCGAGCAGGCGCTGTCGCTGCCGGAACTGGCGGAGTTCAGCCCGAAGGTGGTCACCGTCGATGCCCGCCGCCGGCGGCAGATGTACCAGGCCAGCTTCCGCCGGGACGCCGAGCGGGAGTCGTTTCACGGGCCCGATGAGGAGTTCCTTCGCTCACTCGAGCTGGTGATGACGATTAAGCGGGCCGACGAGGAGGACCTGTCCCGGGTCGAGGAGCTGACCTTGCGGACCAGCCAGATGAACGCCACCGGGGTGCACTACCCCGATGAGGTGCTGCGCGCGCTGCTGACCGATCCCGGTCATGAAGTGCTGACGGTGAACCTGTCGGACCGGTTCGGCCCGCATGGCGCGGTCGGCGTGCTGCTGCTGGCCTATCACCCGGCCGTGTGGCACCTGAAGCTGCTGGCGACCTCCTGCCGGGTGGTCTCGTTCGGCGCCGGGGCGGTGCTGCTGAACTGGCTGATCGACCAGGCGGCCCAGGCCGGCGTGCACCTGGCCGCCGATTTCCGGCCGACCGACCGCAACCGGATGATGGACATCGCCTACCGGTTCGCCGGGTTCACCGACGAGGCCTGCTCGTGCACGACCGGGCTCGAGTCGGCGGCCGACGGCGCCGGCATCCAGTGCCTGCACCTGGCCGCGGCCCCCCGTGAGGCGCCCGCCACCATGCGCCTCACCACCCCGGACCTGGCCACCAGGCGCATCCCCGAGGAGGCGGGCCGGCCGCGCTGATCAGAATTAGTTGGCCTTAAACGAGTAACCACCCTCCGTTCCGGATAAATTTCAAGATCTTTCATATCCGGAACGGAGGGTGGTGCTTCCGTCCCGTGAATCAGGCTTTTCTCCCGGAGTTTGAAGCAGCACATGAGTGAATTCCAGCAGGAGTATGATGCCATTGGCCCGCTGGCGATTATCGGCATGAGCTGCCGGTACCCCGGTGGGATTTGCTCGCCCGAGGACCTGTGGCAGGTGGTGGCCGGCGAGCGGGAAGTCATCGGCGACTTTCCCGAGGACCGGGGCTGGGACGTGGAATCCCTCTATGACCCGGACCCGGACATTCCCGGAAAGACATATGTCAAAAGGGGCGGCTTCCTTGCGGGGGCCGCCGACTTTGATCCGGCCTTCTTCGGCATCTCGCCGCGCGAAGCCCTGTCGATGGATCCGCAGCAGCGCCTGCTGCTCGAAGCGGCGTGGGAGGTGCTTGAACGCGCGGCCATTGACCCGGCCGCGGTCAAGGGGACCCGCACAGGAGTGTTCATCGGTGCCGAGCCGCGCGAGTACGGGCCCCGGCTTTACGCGGCGCCGGACGGCCTGGAAGGTTATCTGCTCACCGGCACGACGACCAGCGTGATGTCAGGACGGATCGCTTACACGCTGGGGCTGCACGGGCCGGCGGTCACGGTGGACACCTCGGCCTCGAGTTCGCTGGTGGCCATCCACCTGGCCGCCCAGGCCCTGCTGCGCGGTGAATGCTCCCTGGCGATCGCCGGCGGCGTTTCCGTCATGGCGACGCCGGGGAACTTCGTGGCTTACAGCGGGCTTCGCGTGCTATCCCCGGCTGGCCAGTGCCAGCCGTTCTCCGCGGCGGCCGACGGAACCGTATGGTCCGAGGGCGTCGGCCTGGTCGTGCTGGAACCGCTGTCCGCCGCGGTGCGGAACGGGCATCAGGTCATGGCCCTGATCCGCGGCTCGGCGGTCAGTTCCGACGGCAAAAGCAACAGCCTGAGCGCGCCGAACCGGATGGCCCAGCACGCGGCCATCCGCGACGCCCTAGCCACGGCCGGCCTGGCTCCAGACGATGTCGACGCGGTGGAGGCGCACGGCACCGGCACGCCGCTCGGCGACCGGGTCGAGATACAGGCCCTGATCGACGCCTACGGCCGCGGACGCCGCGCGGAACGCCCGCTGCTGGTCGGTTCGGTCAAGTCCAACATCGGGCACACCCTGGCGGCGGCCGGGGTCGCCGGAGTGATCAAGATGGTGATGGCGCTGCGGCACGGCGTGCTGCCCAGGTCATTGCACACTGACGAGCCCATGACGCAGGTCGACTGGCCTGCCGCCGGGGTGTCGCTGCTGACCGAGGCTACGCGGTGGCCTGGCACCGGACGCGCACGGCGCGCCGGTGTTTCCTCATTCGGGATCAGCGGGACCAACGCGCACGCCATTCTCGAGCAGGCCCCCGATCCCGACGACAATGCAGGCGCGGCCGCGGACGGCACGCCGCCGCTGCTGACGTCCGGGGTGGTGTCGTGGGTGGTGTCGGGGCGGTCGGCGGAGGGTCTGGCGGCGCAGGCGGGGCGGCTGGCGGGGTTCACGGCGGCCCGCCTAGGGCTGGCGGCGGGGGATGTGGCGTGGTCGCTGGCGACCAGCCGGTCGGTGTTCGAGCACCGGGCGGTGGTGCTGGGGGCGGACCGGGCGGAGTTGGCGGCGGGGCTTGGGCTGGTGGCGGCCGGTGAGCCGGGTGCGGGGATGGTATCCGGGGTGGCGGCGCCGGGCGGGGCGGGCCGGGTGGTGTTCGTGTTCCCTGGTCAGGGTGGTCAGTGGACGGGGATGGGACGGGAGTTGGCGGGGTGCTGCCCAGTATTCGCTGACCGGCTGGCACAGTGCTCGGCAGCGCTGGCCCCGCACGTGGACTGGGATCTGCTCGATGTGATCGGCGGGACGGAAGGCGCTCCCGGCTTGGAGCGGGCGGATGTGGTGCAGCCGGTCTTGTGGGCGGTGATGGTGTCGCTGGCGGCGGTGTGGGAGGCGGCCGGGGTTACCCCGGATGCGGTGGCGGGTCATTCGCAAGGGGAGATCGCGGCGGCGACGGTGGCGGGGATCTTGTCGCTGGAGGACGGGGCGCGGGTGGTGGCGTTGCGCAGCCGTGCGCTGGGTGCGCTGGCGGGGCGGGGCGCGATGGCGTCGGTGGCGGAGCCGGCCGGGGCGGTGCGGGAGCGGATCGCGGCGTTCGGGGGGCGAGTGTCGGTGGCGGCGGTGAACGGCCCGTCGCAGGTGGTGGTCTCCGGTGAGCCAGGTGCGGTGGAGGAGCTGGCGGCGCGGTGCGCGGCGGATGGGGTGCGGGCGCGGGTGCTGCCGGTGGACTACGCCTCGCACAGCGCGCAGGTGGAGGGGCTGGGGGAGGAGATCGTCGCTGCGCTGGCGGGGATCACGCCGCATCCGGGGTCGGTCGCGATGGTCTCGGCGGTGACGGGGGAGCTGGTGCGGGGCCCGGAGCTGGACGCGGGGTACTGGTACGCGAGCCTGCGTTCGCCGGTGGAGTTCGAGCGGGCGGTGCGGGCGCTGGCGGGGGCCGGGCACTCGGTGTTCGTCGAGGTGTCCCCGCACCCGGTGCTGTCCACCGCGATCACCGCGACCCTGGACGACGCCGGCGCGGCCGCGGGGGGCGGGCCGACGGCGGTGGTGAGCGGGACGCTGCGCCGTGACGACGGCGGCGCGAGGCGGCTTCTGAGCGCTTTGGGCGGGGTGTTCGTGCGCGGTGTGGGGGTGGACTGGGCTGCGGTGCTGGGGGCCGGGCGGCTGGTGGAGCTGCCGACGTACGCGTTTGCGCGGCAGCGGTACTGGCTGGCATCCGGTGCGGCAGGCGACGCGACCGGACTGGCCGCCGACCGCTCCGCCGCCGTCGCGGTGCCCGCGGCCGGGTCCGGCGGCCTGGCCGCCCGGCTCGCCGCGCTCCCGCCCGCCGCGCGCGATGAGGTAGCACGGAAAATAGTGCTGGCCCAGGCCGCCGCGGTACTCGGCCTGTCCCCCTTGGCAGACGACGACGCCGCCCGCTCGTTCCGCGAGCTGGGCTTCGACTCCCTCAGCGGCGTCGAGCTGCGAGACCGGCTCAACACGGCCCACGGGCTGCGGCTGCCTCCCTCGGTGATCTTCGATTACCCCACGCCCGACGCGCTGGCCGCTCATCTGCTGGCGGGTCTGCTGGGCGAGAGCGCCGGCTGGGCGGAGAGTGCGGCGGGCGCGGGCGCGATGGTGCCGGGCGCGGGTGATGACCGGCTGGTGATCGTGGGGACAGGCTGCCGGTTCCCCGGAGGCGTGGGCAGCGCGGAGGAACTGTGGGAGCTGGTGGCTTCCGGTGGGGAGGGGCTGTCAGAATTCCCGGCCGACCGGGGGTGGGCGGAGGACGTTTTCGATCCTGAGCGGGGTGCGGCGGGCAAAAGCTACACGTGTGTCGGCGGGTTCCTGGCCGGTGCGGGGGACTTCGACGCGGCTTTCTTCGGGATCAGTCCCCGGGAAGCTTTGGCGATGGATCCGCAGCAGCGGCTGCTGCTGGAGACGAGCTGGGAGGCGCTGGAGGACGCGGGGATCGACCCCGGGTCGCTGCGCGGGTCGGCGACCGGGGTGTTCGCCGGGCTGATGTACCACGATTACGGCGCGGACGCGGCGGACGCGGAGGGGTACCGGGTGGGGTCCGGGGCCGTCGTGTCGGGCCGGGTGTCGTACACGCTGGGCCTGGAGGGTCCGGCGGTGACGGTGGATACGGCGTGCTCGTCGTCGCTGGTGGCGTTGCACCTGGCGTGCCAGGCGCTGCGTTCGGGGGAGTGCTCGCTGGCTTTGGCGGGCGGGGTGACGGTGATGGCGACCCCGGCGACGTTCGTCGACTTCTCCCGCCAGGGCGGGCTGGCGGTTGACGGCCGGTGCAAGGCGTTCGCCGAGGGGGCGGACGGGACGGGGTGGAGCGAGGGGGTCGGTGTGCTGGTGCTGGAGCGGCTGGCTGACGCGCGCCGCCTCGGGCACCGGGTGCTGGCGGTGGTGGCGGGCAGCGCGGTGAACCAGGACGGTGCGTCGAACGGGCTGACGGCGCCGAACGGGCCGTCGCAGCAGCGGGTGATCCGGGCGGCTTTGGCCAGT
>Ga0126381_100002624_pt1 | contig 19470 bp, 18 predicted proteins | sample PanSoiMetPlot_28_FD_96465 | JGI IMG/M metagenome (GOLD analysis project Ga0126381, IMG submission 96465) | Tropical forest soil microbial communities from Panama - MetaG Plot_28 | ecosystem: Environmental > Terrestrial > Soil > Tropical forest > Bulk soil | place: Panama | collected 2016-02-17
CTTGGCGATCTGCAGGAGCGCCTGCTGGGCCTTTGGGGCGCTGCTCTGCGCCAGCACGTACACGGTCTGCTCTTTCAGGCGCGGAGAAACCGGGGCCTTCAGAAGCTTTTCGAGGTACGGGAAGGCGCGATCAGGATCGGACTGCATGAGGCCGTTGAGCGCCAGCAGTTTGATTTCGTCGTCGTTGGTGCTGTCGGGCGCCACGTTGCCGCCGGCGCTCTGCTTCACCTCGACTTCGAGCGCGTTGGCGTCGTCCAGCCAGCGGCTGGAGGCGTAGGTCTTGCGCAGATCGGCGATGGTGGCGAGGGCATCGTCGCGGCGGCCGAGCTTTTCGAGGGCGTAGGCTTTCCAGTAAAGCGAGGCATCGGCGTGGGCGCCGGCACGGCCGGCCACTTCGGAGAAGTTGGCGACGGCCTGGTCCCATTCGCGGGCATCGAGCTGGCGGCGGCCGCGTTCATAGAGGCCGTCGACGTTGCCGGCTTTTCCGCGCGGAGCATTGACGAAGACACGCGGCTGCGGTGCGAACAGCGGGCCCTTGAGATTGAGACCTAAATCGAAATCGAGGTTGAACGGCTTGGCGGCGGCCATGTCGGCCCAAGCCTTCGACTGGGCTTCCAGCACCCTGTCTTGGGCCTCCATGGCTCTTTCCGCGGCGCGTGCGGCGGCTTCGTTTACGCGGTCCTGCCAGTCCTGATCAAAAATCTGCCATGCCGCGGGATCGGGCGGCTCGGGTGGAAGCGGAGCCGCGGCCGGCGCCGGCGCGGCCATGGGAGCCGGCGCGGCTTGCATCGCAAGCGCCGCCGGACGAGGCGAACGGGCAGGCGGGGCGGGACGCGCGGGCCGGGCGATCGGCGCCGCGGGGGCGGGGGGAGCTGGGGTAGGCTCGGGAGCGATCTGCGCATTCAGCGCACTGCCCACCCCAACCAGCAGCATGGTGCATAGCGTTCGTTCGAGTGAAGTCTTCATTTTTCTTGACCTTTACAGTTTTTTATTGGGAGCGGGGCCTGCAATATCCGCAGCTTCGCGGTTGCGCAGATTCGAACCCAGCACCCGAATCTTGAACAGAATGCCTTCCTCAGCGAGGTGTTTCTGCAGCTTTTCGATGTCGGCGGCGCGCACTTCCGAAGGAGAGTGAGCGATATCGAGCAGCACGCGGTCGATTTCATCGAGAGCGCTGGCCACGCCGGTATCGCCAGTGTGAGCGGCGGTCTGGCGGTACAGGCGGCTTTCGCTCACCAGGTCGGAGGCGCGCTCCTGCTCGGCGGAGATATCAAGCTTATCTTTGGGGGTGGCGTTAGCGAGCTCGATCAGAACCATTTGGGATCGCTCCAGGTAGTCGCCGACAGCCACAAGCAGGACGCGCTCGGAGGCCAGGGGATCGGAGGAGGCCAGTTGAGGCGACTGGTGACGCGGCGCCGGATAGAAGCGGCCCGCCCAGAAAGCGGCGACCAGCAGCCCGGCCATGGCGGCGGTAGCCACGAGCCAGCGGAAGGGCGTGAGGAATGGCAGACGGCGGAAACCGACCATCCGCCCCACGGGAAGCCGGCGATCAATGCGCTTCCACACTTCACTGCCGTATTCGGGCGAACGCTCCGGCGTGGGGACGCTGTCGAGGACATTCAGCACGCGCTGCAAACAGCCGTACAGCTCGCGGCATTCGTCGCAGGCTGCCAGGTGTTGGGCGGCCGCGGCTTGTTCGGCCTCGGCGGGGCCGTCTTCGCCGTAGTAGTAAAGGATCAGTTGCTCTTCACTCAGGTGGTTCATCTTGCTGGACTCACAATCGGCTCCAGAGCGCGGCGCAGCTTCTGCACGGCGCGAAAGACGCTGTGCTTGGCGGCCCCGGGCTGGCACTCCAGAATTCGGCTCACTTCCTCGATGCGCATACCTTCGTAGTGCCGAAGGACGAAAGCAACGCGCTCGGTCTCACTGAGTTCTTTCATGGCTTCCGCGACACGCTCGCGGACCTCGCTCGAAAGGGCGGTCCGCTCCGGCGTGGGATCGTAGGCCGGCAGATCCTGAATGGGATCCTCGGCGGGATCATCGGCGATCGGCGCGAGGTGCTCGGAGCGGCGCTTGCGTGCGCGCACGACGTCGAGCGAGCAGTTGGTGACGATGCGGTACAGCCAGGTGCCGAAGCTGGCGCGCTCGTCGAACCGGGCGAGCTGGCGGTAGGCGCGGAGGAAACTCTCCTGCACCACGTCTTCGGCGTCCTGTTGGTTACCAGTCATACGAAAAGCCAACCGGAATAGAGCACGGCTGTGGCGTTCGACGAGCGCTCTAAAGGCGTCGCGATCACCCGACCTCGCCTTGGCTACGAACGCTCGGTCGCTCAGCTCCATCCGGCTGTTGGTTAGACTGTCACACACGGCGGCGGTTAGGTATTTAGCTATGAGCTTTGAGCGGTGAGCTGTGAGCTAAAAACGCGGACCCCTTTGTGGCTAAGGGCACCGGGACGGCTTTCCCGAACGAACCCATTTGGCAGGTTAACGAACAGATAACAATCAGGTTAGTAGTAATAGGACGGACCCCTTTTGGCGGCTGGCGGCGGTTTGCCGGCCGCTTTTGCTATTCGAGGATACTATATACCCAGGCGTGCGAAAAAATCGGGGAAGCACAGTTATCGGGGAAGCACAGTTAAGGTTAACGGCGACTCCAGACGTTGCGCGCGTGTTTACAAAAGGATCGAGGCGGACCCTGTGGTAGGGCGGGATGATGGCCGGTTCACGAGCGCGTCGGCGGGGCGCGCGGGAAGCTGAGGACGCGGTGGCAAAGATTGCAGTGATCGGCGAGGTGTTGTGGGATCTGTTTCCGGATGCGAGGCGGCTCGGCGGCGCACCCCTGAATGTCGCGGCCCACGCGCGGAGGCTGGGATACGAAGTGCAACTCATCAGCGCGGTAGGCGACGACGACCTTGGGCGTCAGGCGCGGTCCTGCATTACGGGGATGGGGCTCGAAACGGAGATGCTCGGGGTTTCGAGCCGCTTCGAGACGGGTACGGCGCACGTACACCTGGGGCCAGAGGGGCAGGCGGATTTCACCATCGAGCGGCCGGCAGCGTATGACGATGTGCAGCTGACCGACGATCAACTGAAGCGCCTGGCGGATTGGGCGCCATGGAGCCTTTATTTCGGCACGCTGTTTGCGTCGGACGAATCGGGGCGAGCGACCCTCGGGCGGTTGATGGCGGCCAACCCAGATGCACGCCGGTTCTACGACGTGAACCTGCGGCCGGGGAGCGACTCGCCGGAGCTCGTGAGCGACCTGATGCGCCATGCCAACGTGGTGAAGCTGAACGAGGCCGAACTCGAGGCGCTGCACGGATACCTGGAGCTACCGTGGGAACCGGAAAGCTTCTGCCGGGAAGGCGCGCAGCGGTTCGGATGGGAAGCGTCGTGCGTGACGCTAGCGGAACGCGGCTGCGCAGTCGCGGTGGGATTCAACTATGTGGAGTCTCCGGGATTCCCGGTGACAGTGGCCGACCCGGTAGGCGCGGGCGATGCATTCGCGGCGGCGTTTCTGCACGGCCTGGACGCGGGCTGGCCCGCGGCGAAGATCGCGCAATTCGCGAATCGGCTGGGAGCTCTGGTGGCGAGCAGGCCGGGGGCGATTCCGGACTGGAATGTGGGAGAGATCGGGATGAGGTAGGGCTGGAGGGCGCGGCGGTCGAGTGAAACATTGGCCCTGAACCTTCCCGAACTTCGGTGACCGTTTACCCGAGACTCAACCCTACCGTAGACTGAAGCAGATGCGCCGCGCGTGTTATGTCGCATTGTCTTGTGCAGCGGCCTTGGCGATCCGCGGAAGCGGCTGGGCGGTGGGACCGACGTGGACTGCCGTGCTGCGCGCGGGAGATTTCATCGTCGGGGGGGATCTTCAGAAGTTGAATGCGCGGCACAAGTGGGCGTGGGCATTCAACGGAGGCGAGTTTGAGGTGGCCGTCAGGAAGACGGCGATTCCGGTTCCGGCGCCGCAATGTCGAATGGAGCACCTGATCCTCAGGATGCCGCTGTACTATCCGGAGAATCCCGCTCAAGCGACCAGAGAGGAAAGACGGGCGGTGTACGATGCGCTTGTCAAGATCCAGCGGGAGGGTAAGGGCAGCTTGAAAATCAGGTTCGATGCGCTGTGGTATTCGCGGCAGGGTCCGTCCGGGCCGGAGCTGACAACGTGCAGCATTTATTTTTCGCTTCCGTTGGATAGGGAGCCGGGGAGGGTGTTGCCGTAAGGTCCCAAGACTCCGCTCCCTTACGGTCGCGGCTCCGATATGGATGTGCACGTTGTAACGGAGCCGTAGCTTGCTGCTCGACCAAAGAGCGGTCAAGGCCCGACACATCGACAGCGTTTACGATCGGGCGGAGACTACGACCGAGGGTTTCCATTGGAGGTTTGGCTGGAAGGGCCAGGTGGGAGCGCGGTGCTTGCTCTCCAGGTGTTCGATGTCCTGATTTACGGAGCCGCCGGTGAGGGCCATGAGATTAGGATTTGCGATCGCGGCGATCTCGGGGACGAGGTAGCCGGCTTTCACAACCACGATCTTGAAGCGCGTCGGGTCGAGACCGAGGACAGTGAAGTCCGTCACCTGGTGGAAGGGTCGCCGCCGCGCGGTGAGAACGACGGAGATGCCATTCACGTCTACTACGGCCTGCCGCTCGAGGGGTTCACCGGTTGAGAGGAGATTGCTGACCTTGGCCGTGACGGGAACAGACGAAGATCCTTTCGGATCGATGGTGCCGCCGATGCGGAGTTGGACAGTCGCGCCCTTTCCAGCCTGATAGCAGGCGTCGGTTGCAGGGCGGTCGGCAATGCCGGCAATCACCGCATCCGTCACTTTGTGCTCGAGCAACGCAGCGAGTACGTCGGCGCGGTCGCCTGTGCCGCCGCCGGTGGGATTGTCGCCGGAGTCCGAGATGACGACGGGCCGAGTGGCCAGTCCGCCGGCTTTTTCTAGGCAGTCGGCGATGGTGCCGGTGAAGACACCGAACTTGAATTGCTTGCGAGCGTCCCAGTATTGCTGCGCCAGAGACAGCGCGTGCCGTTCGAGTACTTTCCTGTCGGTTCCCGTCAGGATCGCGCTGGCGGTGGCTCGCGGCTCGTCGGCCCAGACATAACCAACCATCAGCGATGCATCCATGACGCCCGCGTCGGAGTTGATCCCCGGCAGTTGCGCCCAGAGGTGTTTGGCCGGCTCATATACGGTGCTGGTGCGCTCTCCGGGCAGCAGGACAGGGATCGGCGCCCAGAGGATTGTGGGCCGGATGTGACGGTTCAGGCAGTTGACCAACATGTCGCCGGCGCGCCGCATGGTTTCTTCTCGGTCGATATGGGGCGCCGTGCGAAACGCCGAGAGCATGTCGAGGCTGTCGATGATGCGGCGGCTGAGGCTGCCATGCAGGTCGAAACTCGCGGTGATGAGGCAGTCTCTTCCCACCAGTTCGCGAACGGACCCGATCCAGTCGCCCTCGGCATCTTCCATGCCATCGACGTACATGGCGCCGTGCATGGCGAGATACACGCCGTCGAGCGGGAGCAGGGCCTTGAGGCGGTCGAGGAATTCCGCCTTGAGCTGGTCGTATGTTCCGCGCTCGACGGGATCGCCGGGGACTGCCTGAGCGAGGAGTGTCGGCTGGAACGGCCAAGGGTAAGTTCTCAGTGGGGCGAAAAACGGGTCGTCGGCTAGCGCCTGGCCGCGGCGCACGCGGAAATCGACCAACCTGGTAAGGTTGTGACCATAGGTGCTGCATTCGATCTGGATGCCGCCGAAGGCGATGCGCCGACGGGGAGCACTTTGTGCGAGTGCGACGGACGCGAAGGCAGCGGCCGCGGCGTTTTTCAGAAATGTTCTTCGCTTCAAGGGTAGCTCCTGGTGATGCCGGAAAGAACAAGTCTACCGCTCGCAAGCGCTTGTCGAGTTTCATCAATGATGGCAGGAAGGCGGTCTCCGGCCGCTGGACATCCAAACGGGCGACATCGCCTGTCCCACCGAAAACCTGCTGGAGGCTATTACTTTTCGGAAGCCGGTATGAGTTTCAAGCGTACGTTCACTTTCCGCCCCTCCTCGAGATCGACGGTTTGGCCCGAGGTCTCGAATGGCTTGCGGAAGTCGGCATCATAGAAAGCGGTGTTGGTGTCCACGTGCTCCCAGGCGAAGAGGGTGTAGCGCCCCGGCGCCAGCGCCGAAAAGGAGAAGTGTCCATCCGGATCGGCGGTCACCTCTTTCGCCTGACCCCGGGCAAGCTGGGGGCCGGCGGGTATGAGCGTGACTTCGGCCCCTGCGCCGTTCTCGACCGCTCCTTCCACGGTGGCTCCATTGGCGCTCAGCAAGATGTTTACTTCGACCGAGGCGGCGCCATCGCTCAGGTCCACAACGGATTCGGAGACAACGCGGCCGCCAATCGTGACCGATTTCAAGTAGAGACCGTCCGGGGGTTCGACCCCAAGGTGATAGACGCCAGGGGCCAAGTCGCGAAACCGGAACGCGCCGTCTTCGCCCACGCTGCCATCCGGTGCGTCGGCGCCGGCCTGCCCTCCAAAAACCGTGTTGTCCCGGTGCTCCTCCAGACCAAGCCGGGTATCGGCGATCTTGCTATTCGACTGCCCTTCGACCGCGACTTTGCCCGTGATGGTGGAAGGAGGAGCCGGGTGGAGTAAGAGGTTGTCCAGGCCGGGAGTTACAAGCTGAACCGGCGACTTGGCGGTGTACCGCTGATTGCCCACGATGCAGATGGCGGTCACCGTGTGGCTGCCCGCCGGAATTTTGGGAAATTCGAACTTCCCGTCCTTGCCGGTCTTCTGGCTTCCGGGGAATTCGAAATCTTCGGGACTAAAGGACGCAGCATTCCCGGACGTGGTCACCATAATGACGGTGCTGGAAAAAGCGTCGCTCATGTCTGGCGGGGCATCCGGGCCGCCGCCTTCGAGGAACACCCGGCAACTCGCTGCTCCGTCAGGCTTGATTACCCGTCCGCGAAGGAACCCGCTCTCGGTGGGATGCAGGGCGAAATCGATCCCCTGTTGTTCCTGGCCGCTGGTCAGAGCGATCGGCGTGGCCGCCGTCGGCTGCATCCCGCTTGGATAATAGAGAACAGCGTACGATTCGGCCGTGGGGTCGGCACCGGGCATTTGCGCCGACATCGGCCTGGCCCGCAGATAATACCTCCCGGGCGGCAAGTCGAAGATTCGGTACTCTCCCAACGCGTCGGTCTGGGAGCCGCTCTGCTGCTGCAAGGTTTTTCCGTTGGGCCCGGCGACGTAGGTCATTGCCGCCACCTCGACCTGGCGAACGGGATCGCCATACTCATCCAGAACGTGACCCATGATGGCGCCGAATGGCGTCATGGACACGTCTGCCTTGGTCTTGGATGAGCCCGGGCCGAGTTCGAGTACGGTGCCCTTTTGCTCCTCGCCTGGTTTGGACGCGCCGTAGACCTGCCCCATGTAGCCGTCGTGGTGGACGGTGAGGCGGTAGCCGCCCGATGTCGGGACTGAGAGGTTGTATTTGCCCTGCGAATCCGTGCTCCCGGTAATGGCTTGCTTCCAGTGCTCCTCTTCCGACCTTAACGCCCCCGGCTGGCCTGCCACTAAGATCAGGCTGAGCCGCGCTTTGCGAACGGGTTGTCCGGTGACTGCGTTGAGGACTGTGCCTTCGATGTGGCCGGGCCCGGGCGGCGTCTGGGCTTGTGCCACAGCCGCCGCCAGAGACAGGAGAAGCACGACGCCTGGGGACCCCATAGATGCAAGTATGCTCCAGGGTTTCGACGCCTGGACAGATGGAAGGTTTTACGAAGCTTCCTGGAGCTTGTGGCTGTCGGCTGCGGTGAGGGTAAGGCCGTAGATGGCGCGAAGTTGACGGATCTGTTCGAGGCTTTCGGCCGAGAACGGGGCTTTGCCTTCAAATGCATGAAGCACAATGCCTTCCAGCAGATCGCCGAGGGTGATGTCTTTCAATTCGGCGAACCCTTTCAGGACCTTGAGAAGGGTCTTTTCCATTCGGACGCCGGTTTGCACTCTCTCAATTGTTACCATGATATATATGTACCAAAATAACATAATGCAAGCAAGGCCCGAGTGAAGAATTCACAATAAGGTCGCCGGATCTTTTGCAAAACTCGCCTAAGTGGCACGGAGGCCGTTGTAGCGGCGGAACAGGAACCAGGCGGAGGCGATGATGGCGGCTGTGCCGACGAGCAGTTTGCCTTCGAACAGCCAGATGTTCACGATGCGGTCGGTGGGCACGATGGAAGTGAGGATGGCAATGGCGGTGACCAGCCAGCCGGAGAGCGCGCTGATGCGCTTGCCGGCTTTCCAGGCGCTGCCGAAGATATAGACGTAGGGCAGGAAGCCGGCGATCACCATGAGCGAGACCAGCACCTGGTAGGCGGCGGCGAGAGTGTCGCCGAGTTGCGCGATCAGGAGCAGGAACGAGGAGACGGCGCCGAACAGCAGCATGGAAATGTGCGGCGTGCCGAAGCGCGGATGCACGCGGCACATGGCGGCGGGAAGCAGGCCGTCGTCTCCGGCTGCGTAGGGAAGGCGCGAAACCGACGTGCCGATGCCGCCGAACTGGCCCACGGCGCTGGCCAGCACGAGCACTGCGAAGACCGGTACGAGCCATGCGGCGCCGGCGACCTGGCTGGCGGCCGCCGACGCCTGGGCGAGGCCGTTCATCTCACTGACGCGGGCCGAGGGCATGAGGACCAGCAGAGACACCGTGCCGGCCACATAAAAGAAGGTCACGAAGCCGGAGGCGATCCAGCCGGCGCGCGGCAGGGTGCGCTCGGGATCGTGAATCTCGCTGCCGATGATGCCGGCCAGCTCGACACCGGACATGCCGTAGGCGATGCTTGACCAGAAGTTGACGGTATCCCAGCTCCAGTGAGGGCGGATGTTGAGCGGAGTAGCGGAACCGTGCTGTTTCCAGGCTACGGCGGCAACAACCGCCAGCAGAGCGGCCAAGGCCCAGGCGGACGCGCCGCCGATATTTTCCGTCCACTTGCCGATTTTCATCCCGATGATGTTGGTGCCGAGGGCGAGCCAAATGGCCCCGAGAGAGACCACCATCAGGTAGAGACGATTTTCGCCCCAGTGGCCACCCGGCGGACCGAGAAGGTCGAGCCCGGAGCTCATGTAGAACATGGCGGCACTGGGAAACCAGAAGGCGAGGCCGATCCAATACACCCAGGAACCGAGGAAGGCGTGCCAGGTCCCGAAATCGTGGCGCGTCCAGAGGTAAAGGCCGCCGGCGCCAGGGTACTTGACGCTGAGGGTGCCGACGGCGACTGCGAGGGGCGCGGCAAAGAGAATGGCGGCGAGCAGCCAGAGAGTGACCGATCCGGGACCCGCGTGCGCGGCGGCGGGGATCCACCGCGTGCTCACCATGCAGGCGATGGCGAAGAGGGTGACGTCGCGCAGTCCTAGCTCGCGGCGGAGTTTGGCCATGGGGATTCATTGTGCCATATGCTGAAAACATGCGTGTGGAACAGATCGATACACCGGCGATGGTAGTGGACCTGGACATCATGGAAGCGAATTTGCGGCGCGTGGCCGACTACGCGGGCGCGCACGGGCTGCGGCTGCGGCCGCATACGAAGACGCACAAGTCGGTGCTGCTGGCGAAGCGGCAGCTTGCGCTGGGTGCGGCGGGCTTGACGGTCGCCAAGGTCTCGGAAGCGGAAGTGATGCTGGGCGCGCAGCCGGCGGATGTGCTGGTGGCGTTCCCGGTGATCGGGCGCGCGAAGCTGGACCGGCTGGTGGAGGTGGCGCGGCGGACGCAAGTGACGGTGGCGCTGGACAGCATTTTCGCGGCGCGCCAGCTCTCCGACGCGGCGCGCGGAGGTCAGGTGACGTTCGGCGTGCTGGCAGAAATGGACGCCGGGCTGGGGCGCGTCGGAGTGGCGCCGGGCGAGCCGCTGCTGGAACTCGCGCGGGGAATCGCGAAGCTTCCGCACCTGGAGTTCGAAGGCGTCACGTTTTATCCGGGGCATATTAAGGACATGGAAGAACCGGGCCGGCGGGCGCTGGCGCAGATCGGCGAGTTGTTGCAGCGCGTGCTGGGCGATTTCGAGAATGCGGGCATGGAAGTGCGGATTGTGAGCGGCGGATCGACGCCCACGCTGTTTCATTCGCACGAGGTCGACGGGCTGACGGAGATCCGGCCGGGAACGTACGTCTTCAACGATCTCAACACTGTTCGGAGCGGAGGCTGCGGGTTGGAGGAGTGCGCGGCGCGGGTGCTGGCGACAGTGGTCTCAACGGCCAAAGAAGGGCAGATGATTATCGATGGCGGGTCGAAGACGTTTTCGTCGGACCGGCCGGTGAACGGGCCGGACGTGACCTTCGGGCAGTTGGTAGAGGCGCCGGGCGCGCGCTTTCACAAAATGAACGAGGAACACGGATTCATCGACATCACACGAGCGGAGCGCGAGTTTTCGGTAGGGGACAGAGTGCGGGTGATTCCGAACCACGTATGCGTGGCGATGAATCTGCACGAGCGCGTGTACGGCGTGCGTGGAGACACAGTGGAGGAGGTCTGGACGGTGGACGCCAGAGGGAAGCTGCAGTGAACACACGACCGCTTCCTTTGGTAGCGGTCTAACCCAGTTGGCGGGAAATATCGACGATGTAGGGTGAGGCGAGATATTGAAGGCCGGCGGATTCAACGAGGGTGCGGGCGGATTCGAGGTCTGCGGCGGGAAGCCAGCAACCGGCGGGATTTTTGACGCCTTCCGCGGATAGGCCGGATTGGGTCCAGATGGCCTTGGCGCCGAGGCTCTTGGCCGTGTCGACGATGCCGGGCAGCTCGTGGAGGGGACGGTGGAAGTACACCAGATCGGCGCTTTCAGGAGCGCGGCCGGTGCGGCGGACGACGATTTCGCCGTTGTGGAGTCCGAACGAAGAGTAGTCTTGCGGGCCGGGGCCTCCTTTGACGATGACCTGGAAGCCGGCGCTGGCGAGCGATTCGGGGACGTCGCGGCTGGGCCAGTCGATGACGAGGATGGTCTTGACGGTTCGCAGCAGCTCCTGAGGAGTCATTTCGATATTCTGGCATGAGGGGGACGCATGAGGACAATCGCTGGATTTCTCATTGTGGCTGGGGCGGCGCTGGGCGTGCAGACGGCGGCGCGGCCGGCCTTCGACGCCTTTGAAGTGGCCACCATCAAGCCGACCGATCCCGGCGTTCAGGGGCGATGGATCCGGATGGAGACGGCACATCAGTTTCATGCGCGGAACCATGCGCTGCTGACGCTCATCGCGGCGGCTTACAATTTGAGTCCCAGGGCAATTTCGGGCTGGCCGGCATGGGTGGAATCGGAGCACTTCGACATTCTGGCCAAGGCGCCGGGCGAGATGCGTCCGAACCTCGACGAGCAGATGCGGATGCTCCGCAAACTGCTGGAGGAGAGATTCCATCTGGCGTTTCATTGGGAGCGCAAGGAACTGCCGATTTACGCGCTGACGATGGCAAAGGGCGGGCCGAAGCTGAAGGAAGCGACGATCGTGCCGGGCGGACCGGAAGGACCGCCGCCGCTGGTCTTCGTGCTCTCGCCGGACGGCGTCACTCTGCCGGGCCGTTACACATCGATGGCGGAGTTCGCGTCGGTGTTCCAGCGGGCGGCGCTCGATCGGCCGGTGGTGGATCAGACGGGGCTGACGGGCCGGTACGATTTCGATTTGCAGTTCACAGCGGATGAGTCGCTGTTTGGCGGCGCGCTGAGGGCACCCGATGTTCCTACCAAGCCTGATCTCTTCGCGGCGCTGCAGCAGCAGCTCGGATTGAAGCTGGAAGCCACGAGAGGGCCGGTGGATGCGCTGGTGATCGACCGGGTGGAGAAGCCGTCGGAGAACTGAGGGGCGGGAGAGAGAAGGCAGGAGTCAGGAGACAGAAGTCAGAATGGAGGCGCCGTGGGCAGCGGGGGTGCGAGGAGGACGACTTCGGCGTGTAGGCCGCGGATAATACCGACAGCTTTCACTGGCCTAGCGAATGTCAGCTCCGGATCTCCATGGACGTAGACCGGCCAGCTGGGTGGGCGCTGTTTGAGCTTGTCGTCCGTGAACTGAACCTCCCGGTGGAGCGCATCGTGAGCAGCAGGGTGCGGATGTGCGAGGTAATAGCGGCGATCAGAGCACGGTAGCAGAATCCGGCAACGTGTCGAAACTGTTCGACCTTCTTTCGCCACAAGTGGGCTTCAGGATTTCCGTGATGGCGAACCTCGGCCCCATCCATTTAGGCACCGGCGGAGCCGAAGAATGCCCGAGGCGTCACAACGGGAGCCAAGCCTACCGCATCTTCGCGGCTTCGGTCTTCATGTTTTGGGCGTTCAGCCAGGCTTGACGGGCGACCGGGGTGTTGATTTTGGCGGCTTCGTCGCTGAATTGGGCGGCTTCGAGAATTTTCTTCTTGTCGAGCGTGGCTTTGCCGACCTGGTAATTGACGACGCCGAGGTAGAACAAGGCCACACCGGTGCGGTAATCGTCGCCCTTGATAAGTGGCAGGGCCGCGCGGAGGTTCTTATCACCGGCGGCATAGAGTTGCTTTTCAGCGCTGAGGGCTCCGGCGATCCAGTATCCGTGGCCGAGCCAGGTGGTGCGGCTGCGCTCCCAGTCGGCGGCGGGGACGGCTTCCGGCCTGGCGCGTTTGCCGGCGGCCGCGACCAGGCGGTTGGCATAACCCAAAGCGCGGTCGTTTTGCTTATGGCCCATGGCGGATTCGGCCAAGACCAAGAGCAAATCGGGGTTCTGGGGAAAGTTGGCGACGGCTCTTTCCGCCAGGGGCACAACCTTGGCATCCTCCTTATTGCGGGCGAGTGCAACCAGGTACGCGCCGTACCCCTGATCGAGGTATTGGCTCTTAGGGTTCTGCGCTTCGAGCGCCGACATGAGATCGATCATGATGGCGGGCTCTGACTGGACGGCTACAGCGTAGACGGCATATTCCGTGTACGACTCGACGTGGTTCGCGTAGGCCACGCGGTGTTTCCATGCGTCCTTCTCATCGTCGGACGCAGGTTCGGGCTCGGATGCGGCCTTACGTGCAATGACGGCGGTGTCGGCGGACAGTTTTTTGACTAGTGGGGCGTCTTTTTTGGCGACGGCTTCTTGGAGGCTCTGGTAGGAACTTTCCAGATCGTCGGCTGCGACGGCGGCGAAGCCGGTCCCTGAAAGAAGGGCCACGATAAGTACGACTCGGGTCATGGCAACCTCCCGTTGCGGGTTAGCGTTCAGCAAGATTATATGACCGGGATCACGTGTTGGGAAGGGGGTCGGGCTTTTGAGTCGGCGTTTGAGCCCTGAGCCCTGGCAGTGTGCGGTATTGCGAGGCTAAGCTGCCCCGAAGGTTTCTCGTGCGCCGCGGCCATATGAGCCACACAGCTAATGCCGAAGGTCACCTTGCGCTAGGCTCTGGAAGCGGGTGATCGGTGTGGAAGTACCTTTTATATGCCTCGATCCAGTTGCTGGCAATTTCGCGTTGAGCGTCTGACAGGTCTAGCCTGCCGTCGCAGACCATTTCCCGCAGCCGATCCTCGAGGGCGTCCTTCACGCGGGCGTTCCATAGGCCGGAGTAGGAGTGAGGCCAGAGATTTCGGATATCGTCCGACCCGCCCAGGGCCGGGGTGACGAGATAATCAACTTCATAGGAACGAGGTTGCACTTTCGCGAGTCCATACTCTTCAAACACTAATCGCTGAATAGATGCAGGGACATCCTTGTTTTTGACGTTCGCCTGAGAACAGACAGCGCTCCGGCCCAGCAAAATCGTTGCTCCAGGCGTCAGGACCGTGTTGGGAGTCGAAATGGCTAGATCGCCCGCTGCGAGGGATCTCTCCCTACGAGTGACTGGTTCCCGCTTTTGCCATTCGACCCTGGTCGCTACCCAACCGATGATCAACAAGCCAAAGATGCACAGTGGAGCCGCCCAAAGAGACGAGTGCCAACCAATGAACCGGGACCCTGCCTCGTTCCTGTCTCCTCCGGCACCTTGAGCAAACTTTGCTCTTAGCATCGCGCGTGGGCCTGGAGCCGGGGGCAATCGCTGATCGAATTCTTGCTGGTAGGCCTGAATGAAGTCCGCGATTGACCGTTCCAGTTCCTGTCTCCTGACGCGGCATCTCCAGCAGGCATCGAGGTGCGCGCGCACCAAACTTGCCACGCGCGGTGAGAGCTCACCATCCAGATCCATTAGCAGAAGCTCGTCGGATGCATGCGAATCTTGGCTGCGCATATTCTTGCCTACTCATCTTTGGAAGAGACCACTATGGTTCGCCTCCTGCACGCTAACACCGGCGCCGGGACTAACACCAGAAACCTCAGGTCTATTGCCGCTGTCCTCATCGCGTAATCTCAGAATCTCATTCTTAGTTCGACCCACGCCCGCAATGGCGCCCCAGGCGCGTAGAAGATCACGCTCTGTGCGGGGTAACTGCCCGCATAGGGACCGGTTGTGTATGGAGAGAAGGGCCGCGTGGTTACCGCGCCCTGAGCCGTGAGCCCGGTGTGGGCCAACTGGCCTGCGGTGTAATAGTGGTGGTCGAACAGGTTGTCGATCTCCGCCGCCAGTTGCAGGCGCTTCGTCAGGTCGTAATGCGCGCTGATATTCGTGGTGGCATAGCCGGGCACAATTCCGGGTCCGAGATAATAAACGCCGTCGGGCTGGTAAGCGTTATTCTCGTTCCCGCGGGCGTACGCACTCGATGCAACCACTTCATCGAGATCGAACATAAGTCGGGAGCTGGCGCGGATATCCATGTAAGCTTTTCCGGTGTGTTTTGGAATGAGCGGTATACGGTTGCCGGGATGGACGTAAATGTTGCCGTCGAGGCCGGGATACCCGGTGAGCGCACTGTCGCTGGTGTTATTGGCGCCGCCATCCAGGCTGTCGGTACTTTGGAACGTGGCGCTCAAGAACGTGTAGCCGAGACCCCACGTAACCCGGCCATTCGTGCCACTGAGGTCGGCGTCAATGCCCTCCCGCCGTGTTTGTCCGAAGTTCTGAAAGTATCCTGTGCCCAGTACAGGTGCGGTGACGAAGAGAATGTCGTCGTGATTCTCCGCACGGAAGGCACCTACGTTCCAACTTAGATTGCGGACCCACGAAGACTCCGGTCTCCCGCGAAAGCCGATCTCCCAAGTGTCCGTGACGACCTGACGGAGCGGTGGATCGCTTGCCAACGCATTCGGCAAGCTGCAGGGATTGGCTGGGTCGGCGCATCCGAGCTCGATCGAAGTGGGAGCCCGGCTGGCTTGGGAGAATCTCGCATAGGCATTCACCCCCGACACCGGGCTCCAGGTCAGACCGATACCGGGGTTGAAGCGCTGGAATACATAACTGGCCGTCAGGGAGCCGGGCCCCGCCACGGGATTGATGCGGTCGGTATTGTCGACGGCGTACCGGTTATAACGGCCCGAGACCGTGAGGTTCCACGTCTTGGCGAACGTGAGGGTATCGGTGAAATAGAACCCCCCGTTGGGCGTCACGCCGTGCAGGTTCACGCGCGAATCGACGGAGTTGTTGGTCGACCCGTCCTGCCACGCGGCGACAGGTGTGATCGTGTAATTGGGATTCAGGTAGCCCCAAGCCGTGTTCTGCGTGTAGTCGATGCTGCCTCGGTCGAGCGAGCCCCCAAGAGCGAGCTGGTTCCGGCCGATTTTGGGAGCGGTGTTCCAGGTGAGCTGCCCGGATACACCATATTCGTTCTGCACTCCTTTCGAATAGATGATGACGCCGTCGCATCGCTCGTCCGGGTCGTTCTGTTCAAGAGCGTTGGCAAGGCAACGCCATTTGGGAAATGGCGTATTCGCGGCAGTGGCGCCGCTGGTGGGGAAACCGGTATAGCCCGCAGCCATAAGCGCTGCCTGCTCGGCCGCGTTCGGCTGGAGAATCTGGTTGCCCAGCGCATCTGTGTTGAAATTGGGGTTGATACCTTCCGTGCGAATGTTGCGAAACCAGGCATTGCCGGAGAATGTCAGTGAATCCGTAAACGTGTGCCGCGCGATCAAGGTCACAGAGGGGGAACGGTCGGCGATAACGTCGGGGACGGTGTAGGAACTGGAATAGTTCTGCTCGAGCAGACGATAGTCCTGCAGTCCGTTACCGAGCAGCGTGTTGTAGGCGTAGGACGCGGTCAGAGCCAGGTCCGTCTTGGCCCTCCGCCAGCCAAACCGGCCGAAGCCCTGGCGCACGTCGGAGGGCGAATCGTAGCGCCATCCCGTCTCGTGAAAGCCGGCGCCGGCAAGGAACCAGTTGAAACCAGTCGCCTTGCCGCCGCCATCTTCAGCCTGTACTTCCTTTCGACCGCTGCTACCGTAGGTGAGAACCCCGTCGAGTCCCGGACTGCTCCCTCCATCCTTGGTTTGCACGGAAATTGCACCCCCCAAAGTATTCAGGCCAAACACAGGGTCCGAGCCTGGCACAAGCGCGAACTCGGAAATGGCGTTCTTCGGGATCAGATCCCAACTCACCACGTCGCCGAAAGGCTGATTCTGCCGCACGCCGTCGAGGTAGACCGAAATGCCCTCCGGCGTACCGAGCAGGGGCGAGGCGGTGTACCCACGGAAATTTACGTCGGGCTGAAACGGGTTGCCCTGCATTTCGTTAAGAGATACACCATTCATGCGGCGGTTCAGGAAGCTGGACAGATCGAGCGAACCGCTGTTGGCGATATCCTTCGCCGAAGCAGTTTGAACAGGGGCTGGAATCTGGTCCTTTGTGAGATCGACACCCACAAGCGGGGTTGTCTCGATGACTTCAATGCTGCTCGAAGTGCTCGCGGGACCGAGCGTCACCGTTCGGGCAACGGGACTTCCCGGCGAAACGTCGACGGACACCACTTGAGTAGCGAATCCCGGTTTCGATACTTCCAGCCGGTGGCGGCCGGGCGCAAGCTTCTGAAAATCGAAATGACCCTGTGGGTCTGTTTGAAATGCCCTGCCGTCAATCTTGCCGGAAGCCTGCATCTGCTCGCCGGACGAATCCTCAACCGCAAGGCGGATCTCGCCGGCGAGCTGCTGGCCGCGGATGATGCCGCCCACTGAGCAGAGAGAGAACACAAGGATAACGGAAAGGGGGCGACATGGCGTTGCCTGGAAGTCCATATATATAAATTCCGCCGGGCGCCCCACTGTTCAGGCTTTTTTGAAAAATCTGTACGGCGCGTTGTGCAATATAGCCGGCTAGGCCAGGATCGGCATCTGGGCCTATGCTCGATAATAATATCCATGGCTGACCAGCCATCAGAGTCGGCGTTGAGGTTCCCGGCGATCGGAGCCGGGCGCGAGTCGCCTGCCTCCCCTTTGGCGGAAGAGGTGATCGGTCTGTTCGATCAGTTGCGAGACCGATTGCTTCGCTACGTGATCAGTTTCGGGCTGCCAGTCCAGGACGGAGAGGACATTGTCCAGGAGGTGTTCCTTTCACTGTTCAGGCACTTGCAGCAGGGCCGATCCCGCAGCAATCTCCGGGCCTGGACGTTCCGTGTCGCCCACAATCTGGCCTTGAAACGGCGGAATCAGGCACGCATTGGCGCTCAACCAATGGCAAATGAAGGAGCACTCTCGGCGGATTTGGTGCCCGATCCGAACCAAAACCCAGAGGACCAAATAGCCACCAGCCAAAGGCGGCAGCGCGTTCTGGCCGTGGTGAGTGTGCTGCCGGAACAGGATCGGCGTTGCCTGATTCTGAGGGCTGAAGGTCTTCGGTATCGAGAGATCGCAGAGGTTCTCAACATTTCGTTAGGGGCCGTTGCACTTTCGCTTGAGCGCTGTCTGACGCGTTTGGCGCGTGTAGCCAAATGGTGATCTACCTCGGGCTGCGATCTCGGCCGCACATCCACGGGGCTCTGATTGCAGGAAGCGCAGAAGCGGAACGGATCTACGCCGGGCTGGAGTGAGCGTTGACGGTCGGGATGGACCCGTAAGACCATCCCGGCACGGCTAGGATGCCGAAGCATTGGCGGCGGAGAGTTGGCTGTTAGTAGCAGACCAGATCCCCTGGATGCTCCCGCCTGCGCCAATGAAGAGCGCGGCAGACGCCAGAGCAACAAATGCCATGAGGAGTGTGTACTCAATCAGGTCCTGACCACTTTCGTCTTTGAAAAACACCTTGACTAGCGACATGGTTCGATTCTAGGAAGTCTCACCCGGGCAGAAAAGATGTCAATGGTTATGACCGCGGCACCAATGCCATACCATCCAAGGTAAATACACCATGCGCATCCTATTGCAAACAAGACAGTTCCTTAACTGTTCCAGATTCCGTCAGTGACCTCTTCGAGCTATATCGGCGGGGATCCTTAGTACGGACCGCATCACTGGCAGCGAACCTGCAAACGGAGCATCATGCCCAAGAAATCCGGAAAGACCATCCTGGTGACCGGCGCGACCGGCAAACAAGGCGGAGCCGTGCTGCGGCATCTGCGCGAGAAAAATTTTTCGGTCAGCGCGTTGACGCGCGATCCCAACAAACCGGAAGCGCGCGCGCTGGTTGGGCGGGGCACCGAAGTGGTGCGCGGCGACTTGAACGACCCCGCATCTCTGGCGCGCGCCATGGAGGGGGTGGATGGAGTGTACTCCGTGCAGAGCCATGCGGAGAGCGGCGTGGAAGCAGAAATCCGGCAGGGCATGCACGCGGCGGATGCCGCCAAGCGCGTACGCGTTGAACATTTCGTGTACAGCTCGGTGGCCGCCGCGGACAAGAATACCGGCATCACGCACTTCGACAGCAAATTTCGCATCGAACAGCACATCCGCACAACCGGCCTGCACTACACGATTTTTCGACCGGCGTTCTTCATGGAGAACTGGCTCGGCATGCGCACCCAACTTCTGGAGGGCGTGCTCGCACTGCCCTTGCGGCCGGAAACGACGCTGCAGATGATTGCGGTGGACGATATCGGGGCGGCTGTGACGATGGCGTTCACGCATCCCCGGCACTGGGACGGCAGAGCCGTGGAACTAGCCGGCGACGAGCTCTCGATGAGCGATCTGGCCGCCTCGTTCGGGCGCATGCTGGGACGCGAGGTGCGGTACGAGCAGATGGGCTGGGACCAATTCGAGCAGCGCCTGGGGCGGGAGATTACCACCATGTGGCGGCTGTTCGACAACGGCGGCTTCCGCGTCGATCTGCCCGCGCTTCGGCAGGAGATGCCTAACCTGATGACGTTCGAGCGCTGGCTGCAGTCGAAGTGGACAAAACATTTGACCGCGTGAAAGGAGAACTTTATGGACCGCAAATCGAAGAAGTGCGCGCATCCCGCCTGCACCTGCCTGGTGGAAAAGGACGAAAAATACTGCAGCCAGTATTGCGAGGACGCCGGCGGCACAATGGAGATTTCCTGTAACTGCGGGCACGCCGGGTGCTCAGTGAGCGAAGGGGCGCCTACGCTGACGGCGAAGAGCTGACCGCTAACCGCAGACAGCGTACAGCTAAGACCCCGCTCACTTACGTTCGCGGCTCCCATACGGGTGCGCACGTGCGTGCTGAGC
>Ga0126381_100002625_pt1 | contig 19470 bp, 19 predicted proteins | sample PanSoiMetPlot_28_FD_96465 | JGI IMG/M metagenome (GOLD analysis project Ga0126381, IMG submission 96465) | Tropical forest soil microbial communities from Panama - MetaG Plot_28 | ecosystem: Environmental > Terrestrial > Soil > Tropical forest > Bulk soil | place: Panama | collected 2016-02-17
CGAGCGGCCGCGCAACGTGCTCGAGCTTCGCAACGATCCCCGCTACGGCAAGATCGTCTATGGCATCTGGGGCCACCTCAAGGACGAGGTCGAGCGGGCGCGCCATTAGGACGCACCCGAATCTTGCTGCACTGCGATCGAGCCTCGCCAGAGCATGATTTCGAAAAGCGGATACCGGTTTTCGGAAAAAGATCATGCTCCATCAATGAGCTAAAGCGTGATGGCGAAATCCAAGAGAGGTCACGACGCCTTAGCCGCCCGTGGACAGGCCCTTCGGCCCAAGCCCAAGGGCACTTAAGCCAAAGGTGGCCGCGCTCCGTTCAGGTCTCGTTCAGGGGAGGTATGACCGTAGGCGGTGGGGGAAAGGGGCTGGGAGCCTGTTCGTCGGCCGGCGGCGAATGGGGATTGCAAAATTGTCGATGACCTTTGTTCAGTGCGACCGCAGATCCTGGATCAGCAAACTTGATCCTTTCGATCTGGCATCTGTGTTGGTGTTGGCGCTCCTGCTTGCGCTGGTGCTGGCGACCGTCAAGGAATATGCGGTCTCCAACGACGAAGGCCTGCAGCATCACTATGGCGAGTTGATCATCGCCTATTACCGGAGCGGGTTCACCGACAAGTCGGTCTTCGGCTACGACAATCTGTATCTCTACGGCGGGCTGTTCGACATCATCGCGGTGCTCCTCTCGCATATCCTGCCGTTCAACGTTTACGATATCCGCCATGTGATGAGCGCGCTTGCCGGGCTGGGCGGGGTGGCGGCCGCCTGGGCCACTGCCCGCATGCTCTACGGGCCGCGCGCCGGGCTGCTGGCGGGCGTGGCGCTCGCCGCCTGCGGCGTCTGGTATGGCGGCATGTTCAACCATACCAAGGACGTGCCGTTTGCCGCCGCCATGATGGGGGCGACGTTCTTTCTGCTGCGTGCCGCCCGCGACCTGCCGGCACCGCGCATAGCCCGCGAAGACGGGCGTAAACGCCCTTTAGAGCGCGACACAATCTGGTTCGGGATTTTGCTCGGCGCCGCGCTGGGCCTGCGCGCCACCGGCCTGCTCATGGTCGGATACCTGGGGCTGGTGATCGCGCTTCGGCTGTGGGGATTGCGGCAAGACGGCTGGCGGCGGCTCCTGAGCTATGGAGCGCGCTCAACCGCGCGTTTCGCGCCCGCCCTGGCGGTCGCCTATGTCATCATGATTTTGTCCTGGCCCTGGGCGTCGCTCGATTTGCTCAATCCGGCGCGCGCGATCTTCGCGTTCGCACATTTTCACTACCCGATCCGCACCCTCATGGCCGGCCACGTCTATCTCATGGACGATGTGCCGCGCTGGTATGAGCCGGACTACCTGGCCATCAAGCTGCCGCTGTTCGTCCTGATCGCCGCCGCCGCCGCGCTGGTCGCGACGGCCGCCTCGGCGCTGCGCAGCGCCGCCGATTCCCGGGAAAGTGCGCGGGTGCGCGACATTGGCGTGCTGGTTTTCACCGTCGCGTTTCCGCTGGCGTGCCAAATCATCGGCCACGGTCCTTCCTTCACCGGAATGCGGCATTTCCTGTTCGTGGTGCCGCCCATTGCCGTGCTCGCGGGCATCGGCCTCGAGATCTGCATTGCGCGGATCGAGGCAACCGGGCGGATCGCGGCGTTTGCGGCAACTGCCGTCGCGACGACCGTCATCGGCTGGGATGTTGCCTCGCTGGCGCAGCTGCATCCCTACGAATACCTGTTCTACAATTCCCTGGTCGGCGGCCTTCCCGGCGCGGCGCGGCGCTACGACACCGACTATTGGGTCAACATCATGCCGGCAGCCGTGGAGGATCTCGCGCGATACGTGAAGCAGGAGAACCTGCACACCGATCCGGTCAAGCCGCCGCCGCACTACACGGTCGCAGTTTGCGGCGAGCGGGTCGCGTTCGAGAAGGAGGACGCCGATCCGCGCCTGCAGTTCAGCGCCGATTGGAGCCATGCGGATTTCTTCATCGCCCCCACCCACATGAACTGTGACGAGGTGCTGCGCGGAAAGCTGGTCGGTGTGATCAAGCGGTTCGGGGTGACGATCGGGGTGGTCAAGGATTTGCGCGGCGTGAGTCCGCAAGCGCGCTGGTCGCCGGTCGAGGTCGCGCACGGCCCCGCCGACGGCTCCGCCGCCCCCAGCCAACCGCACGGATAGCCCGATGCCGCTCGCCGAGAACGTCCGGCGCGTCGTCACGGTGGTCGACGAGGACGGCAAGGCGGTGGTGCTCTTCGACGGCGCCAACCCGCACACGGTGGTTCGCCCCAATCGCAGCGTGGTGTCGCGCCTTCTGTGGGTGACCGAGCGCGCGCCGGCCGCGATCTCCGGCCAGGCGGACCGGGCGGCCAATCCCATCGGCATCGCGCCGCCCGCGGGCGGCAGCGTCTTCCGCATCGTCGACTTCCCGCCGATCACGCCCGAGATCGAGGCGCGCCCGCCCGACAGCATGCAGCGCGAGCTCGGCGATCATGCCCCCCGGCGCGGTCGGGAGCCCCGGCATCCGCTCATGCACCGGACCCGCACGGTCGACTACGCGATCGTGATGGCGGGCGAGATCGACATGCTGCTCGACGATACGGAAATCCATCTCAAGGCCGGCGATGTCCTCATCCAGCAGGGCACCAACCATGCCTGGGTCAACCGCGGCAGCGAGCCCTGCCGCATTGCCTTCGTGCTGATCGACGCGCTCGAGCCCTGAAGACTCGCACAGAACGCGTATCCGGCCTGCCCCATATCCGCAATTTGCTTGCAGCAAAGCGAGCCAAGGCTTAGGTACGACTGGTGAACCGCTTGCGCGAGCGCTGTGGAAGGGGCCGCGCGCGATCCACAAATGCCGCCAGGCTCGGGGGCCACGCCGCCTTATCGCGGAGCCGTGCGGATTGTGCCGGTCCCGCGAAGCCTTTGGCGAAACAGGGTAAATGGTTTACACTTCGCGTTATCACCAACCAGAGAGCCGGCCAATCGGCGTCCGACCAGGAGATCAGAATGGGTGACAAGCAGCACGATCCGGACAAAGAACGCATCTTCGTGCGTGAGCTCTCGGGCGCCTACAGCCTCAAGGACGAGCTTGTCCGGCTGCGCGCGATGCCGCGGGTGATCAAGGGCAAGGAGCTCAAGCTCGACGGCGGCCCGCAGCATTTCAGCCGCCACTATGTGGAGCCGGAGGACGGGCGCACCCAGACGCTGCATATCCACCTCGAGGAATATGCGCCGGGCGGCACCACCCAGAAGCACGGCCATGTCAACGAGGCCGCCTTCTACATCCTCGACGGCGCGGGCTACGAGATTCACGACGGCATTCGCTACGACTGGAAGGCCGGCGACGTGGCGATCGTGCATAACAACTGCGTGCACCAGCACTTCAACGCGAGCCCGAAGGAACCGGCCCGCGCGCTGGTGATCAAGACCAAGCCGATGTACCTGTTCATGAACATGCTGTTCCAACACACCGTCAAGAAGCGCCCGACGACGCCCTCGCCCACGCAAGGCAACTTCGTGCCGCGCCATGACGAGGCGGACTTCAACCATCCGGAGGACGAGAAGGCCGACGCCTGAAACCGCGCCGACAACCTGCAATTGGAGAAAGAGGTAAATAATGGCTTGGGATGAATCGAAGGCGTGGTTGGCCGGCTCGCAGCACGGCAATCTCTACCAGAGCCTGCTGAGCGACGCGACGGAGCTGCCCGCCCGCAACGCGAAGCGCAAGAAGATCGTGCACAACGATGAAATGCCTTGGGAAATGGCGCGCCAGGGGCTGTTGAAGCATCTTCTCAACGCGGGGATGAACACCCGCATGGAGACGGTCGACGCCTATATGCAGGTGATCCCGCCGGGCAGCCGCTCCGGCAAGCACCGGCATCTCGCGGAGGAATGCCTCTACGTGGTCGAGGGCCGCGGCTACGACCTGCACCAGGACTGCGACGTGGAGATCACCGACACCTACCGCTGGATCCCGCAGCCCGAGGTCAAGCGTTACGAATGGGAAGCCGGCGACGTGATCTATATCCCGCCCTCCACCATTCACCAGCACTTCAACGCCGATCCGGCGCGCCCGGCGCGGCTCATCTCCTGCATCAACCGCATCTACAAGAATTCCGGCCTCAACGACCTCGAACAGATCGAGGACGCGCCGGAATACGATCCCAAAGTGGTGCTGACCGCGGAACTGGTGAAGCAGTTTCTCAAGGCCAAGGCCAAGCAGCCGGCTTAATTATTCTCCCGCTCGTCCCCGCAAAAGCGGGGACCCACTTCTTTTGCCAAAGAGCTGGATTCCCGCTTCCGCGGGAATGATCGGTTAAGGCAGCTCGCGTTTTATGACCGACCGGCGAAGAGCCGGACGATCGCGTTCCAGATCACCCGCGCCAGCAGGGCAAAACCGGAGATGGGCCTCGCCGGCGGGGGTGCCGGCCGCGGCTCTCCGGGTGCGGCTTGGGTTTCCTGCGCGGCGATCTGGGCTTTCAGATTGTCGGCGAACTGCGACATCAGCTGGGCGGCGGTGGCCTGGATGATGCCGACGCCGCGGCCGTATTGCGCAACCGCCCCGGAGAGCGCGAGGTCGGTGTGGACCAGCACCTTGGTGCCGGTTCCGGCCTCCTCCAGGCGGAACGAGGAGGTGGCATTGGCGCCGCCCCGGCCCTTGGCATCGGTTCCCTGCGCCGTGACCCGCGCCGTGTGGCTTGCGCCATCGATCTCCTCGAGTTTGACCACGCCGGCAAAGACGAGCGCGACCGGGCCGAGCCGCACCGCGATGCGGCCCTTGTAGGTCTTCTCGTCGATCACCTCGGTGAGCTCGGCGCCGGGCAGGCAGGGCGCTATCCGCCGGATATCCAGGAGAAGCGGCCAGGCTTCTGCCGGGCGCAGCGGCACCTCGAAAGAATTGTCGAACTCCACCGGTGGACGCTCCCTTTCTCAGATCACATATCAACTCGGGGCGAGGGATGTCCAACGGATCGGATGGCCTTGCTCGGCCTCGGCGGCGGCTTGCCTTTCGAACTGATCGAGCGGACAGTTGCGGCGGCAGGCGAAGCGCACCGCCTGGCGACCGCGACGCCGGCCAGGGAGGTCGAGACATGGCGAAGGAAGAGCTGATCGAATTCGAAGGTCTCGTGACGGAAGTCCTGCCGGACGCGCGTTACCGTGTGCAGCTCGACAATGGCCACATCGTCGTTGCCTACACGGCCGGCAAGATGAAGAAGCACCGCATCAAGACGCTCGCGGGCGATCGGGTGACGGTCGAGATGTCGCCCTACGACCAGGAGAAGGGCCGCCTCGTCTTCCGCCACAAGGACGAGCGCGCACCGGCGGGCCGTCCGCCGGTGCGGCAACAGTTTCGCCGCCGCTGAGCGCAGCTCGGTCAGCGCGTCGTTTCCCGGGCAAGGCGCGACGCGAAAGCGTTGCGCCGCCGACCCGGGATCGTTCCAAGCTTGTCCCGGCCTTGAGCCGGGACCGTTTCACACTCAGCGTTTGTGGCGATCCCCGCTTTCGCGGGGACAGGCGGTCCCGGTTCTGCAGCGCACCATTCCGCGCTTCGCGCTCCATGCTGCGCTGCGCCCGGGACGCTAGCGCGGCTTCTCCCGGGCGCGCCGCGCCCTTTCCAGGAGCGCGCTCGGGAAATTCGCGACCTGCAGAACAAGCTCCTGCAGGCGCTCGCCCGCCATCGACTTGAGTTGAATGCCGCTGCGTCTGGCTTCGTCGAGAAACATCGGATCGCGCAGCATGTCGTCGAACGCGCGCCGCAATGCGGCAACGACCGGCGGCGGCAGCGCGGGCGGCGCCACGATCGAACGGCCGATCTCGGCTGCGCTCGCATAGAAGCCCAGGATACGGCGCGCCTCCTCGGTCTGCCCGAGCTCGACCATCGTCGGGATATCGGCCAGGTCGGCGTCGCGCACGGCGGTGTATTGCAGCAGAATGCGGATCTTTCTGTCGCGCACCCAGTCGGCGCGATAGCTGGTGAGGCTTTCGAGCGGGGTCGCGCTGCCTTCGACCTCGCCACGCTCCATGGCGAGCGCAATCTCGGTCGTCCCGTTGAAGCCGGTGATGACCTTGAACTTCATGCCCGCGAGACTATCGAGCAGATACGGAATGAATACCGTCGAGGATGTCGGCCCGGTGCCGCCCATGATCGTCTCGCGCGCGCGCGCGTCTTCGATGGTGGCAACCGGCACCGTGTGCCAGACGATCGCCATCTCGACCGCCGAAGACACGCGGCCGATCCAGTTGAACCGGGCGGAATCGTAATTGGCGTTGCCGATGTCGAGATATTGCTCGCTCGGCATTGCCTGGTTGATGATGCCGATCGCGGTGCCGTCCCGCGGCGCGGAATTGTAGAGATAATTGGTCAGGGTCAGCGAGGAGGCGCCCGGCATGTTCTGCGCAAGCACCGAGGGGTTGCCCGGCAGATGACGCCCGATGTGGCGCGCCACCAGCCGGCCGTAGGTGTCGTAGCCGCCGCCCGGCCCGGTGCCGATGTAGAGCTTGATGGATTTTCCGGCGAAATCGGCCTGCGCGAAGGCCCTGGCGCTGAGCGCCAGCAGCAGCGCTGCGGCCAGGGCTCCCGTCGGCGCGATCGCGGCAAATCTCCTCGTCGCTTCACGCGTCATCGCTTCACACGCCGCGCACGCGGACTTCCTTCGCGCGCCGATACTGGCTCGGCCATTTCAGCGCATCGTAGCTCTGGGCGTGCGCGGCGTGGCGCACGAAATAGGGATCGACCAGATAGCCGCGGGCAAGCGCGCAGAGATCGGCGCGGCCCGCCGCCACGATCGTATTGGCGTCGCCGTGGCTGAGGATGCCGCCGACCGCCATGGTGGGAATATTCAGCTCGTTGCGGACCTGGTCGCTGAAGCTCGCCTGATAGAGGCGGCCGTCGGCGCGCGGCTGCTCGCTGACCAGGCCGCCGCCCGAAACCACCACGATGTCGTTGCCGGCACGCCGCAGCATGCGGGAGATCTCGATCCCGTCCTCGATGGTGGTACCGCCCTCGACCCAGTCGACCGCCGAGATGCGCACGCCGATCGGCTTCTCCTGCGGCCAGGCGGCGCGGACCGCGGCAAAGACCTCGAGCGGAAACCGCATCCGGTTGGCGAGCGAGCCGCCGTATTCGTCGGTGCGCCGGTTGGTGAGCGGCGAGATGAACGAGGACATGAGATAGCCGTGCGCATAATGCAGCTCGATCATGTCGAATCCGGCCGCGTCCGACATCTGCGTCGCCCGCGCGAAGGCGTCGCGTACCGTGTCCATGTCGGCGCGCGTCATCTCGCGCGGGACCTGCCGCCCTGCCGCAAACGCGATCGGCGAAGGCGCGATGATCTCCCATTTCGCCTCGCCGAGCGATTGATGGCCTTCCCAGGAGCGCGTGAGCGAGCCCTTGCGGCCGGCGTGCGCCAGCTGGATGCCGATCCTGGAATCAGTGTGGGCGTGCACGAATTTCACCACACGCTCCCAGGCGCCAACGTGCTGCGGCGAATACATGCCGGCGCAGTGCAGGCTGATCCGGCCCTCCGGCAGCACGTCGGTCATCTCGGTCAGCACCAGGCCCGCACCGCCGACCGCGCGGCTTCCCAGATGCACCAGATGGAAGTCGTTCACGGTGCCGTCGACGGCCGAATACATGCACATCGGCGAGACCACCATGCGATTGGGCAATTCGAGCTCGCGAAGGCGGAACGGCGTGAGCATCGGGGGCGGCGACGCGCGATTGCGGCTTGCGGGCGCGCCCGCCACGAGATCGTCGACCATGCGGGCAAGCTCGGGCGCGGCCTTGGCGATCCGCGGATAGTTGACTCGCATGCTGCTGGTGAGGAGCGAGAAGACGAGCTGCGCCTGCGGCTTGTCGATATAGCGCCGCGCGTTCTCGAACCAGGTGAGGCTTGCGGCCGCCGCGCGCTGCAGGCTCTCGGCCTTGGGGCGGCGGCTCGCCTCGTAGGCCGCCAGCGCCTCGGCGAGCGGGGCGCCGGAGGAGAGGCATTCGGTCAACTGCTCGGCGTCCTCGAGCGAGGAGCGCAGATCAAGCCCCACAGAGAAGTGGGCCGTATAGGCGGCGGCGCCGAGAAGAACGCGATTGGTATCATGCCAGACCGAGTTTCGCACGGTCACGAACTCGCGCCATGCCGCGTCGTCGGAGCCGGGCTTCGCACCGCCGAATTCGTCCGGGAACAACACGCGGCAGAACGCGAGCAGCGCATCGCCGCTTGCCTCCTCCATTCGGCTTTCGCGAATGGCGTCAGCGGGCGCCTCCACGATGAGACTTGAGCCCTCGGGGCCGCGCGGCACCGCGTAGGCATGAAAGAGTCCGGCTACCGTTCTGCGGAACGCATAGGTCAGCGCGTCCCGGCTCCCCTCGAGCGCAAAGGACGCAAACTTCGTCTTGCTCCGCGACAGGCTGGTGGCGAACCCGCGGCAGCGCTCGCGCGTGCGGCTCAGAGGACCGTCCGCCACCACCAGGACATCGCAGTCCGTCAGCGCTTCCGGATCGGGCGGCGCGTCCATGCGCACGAACTCGCACCCGAGCCCAAGCGCCAAGCGCTTGAGGCGTTGCGCCAGCGCCGCCGGGTCGATCGAGGCGAATTTCAAGCCTCGGGTCAGGAGCTCGCTGCCATTCGCCTTGACCACCACGGTATCGAATGAAACCAGGCTGTGGTTGAGAACAGCGAGCGCCTCGGCGTCCGCAAGAACGAAGCGCGGCTTCACCGGATTGCAGACGAGCGTCGCAGGAAGGGCCCCGACATCGTCCCCGCAGTCGATGAATCGGACGACGTGCGACGGTTGCCGTCGCTTCAGAAGGATCCCAAGATAGAGGGCGGCGGGATCGGTTCCGATCGAGGTCACTCTCATTGCATCGCCCGCGACATCATGCCATTCGGCCTGCTGGCGACTGCCTACCATGAGCAAGGCTTCGTTGCTAGAATTGCGCCGACAAGCCTCATTCAAGCAAGCGCAAGGAAGGACCATGCCGATCTGCCGCGCGATCTTGGTGCTTGCGGCGTTTGCGGGCCTCGCGGCTCCGGCGGCGGCGCAGGATTTCTACAAGGGCAAGACGCTGACCCTGGTGGTCGGCTTCACGGCGGGCGGCGGTTTCGATCTCAACGCGCGCCTCTTGGCACGCCATCTCGGCCGCCATATTCCGGGCAATCCGGATGTGGTGGTGCAGAACATGCCGGGAGCGGCGACCCTCAAATCGGTGGCCTATCTTGATACGACCGCGCCGCGGGACGGCACCGTGCTCGTCACCTTCAACTTCGGCGAGATCGGCGATTCCCGGATGATGCCCGAGAAGGTGAAGGTCGATTTCCGCAAGTTCAGCTGGATCGGCAGCATCAGCCAGGACCTGTCGGTCTGTTATACGTGGCACACACTGGGAACACGCACGCTTGCCGACCTGCAGAAGCATGGGCCGATTCATATGGGTCTCACCGGGGCCGGGACCTCGAGCGACATCAACCAGCGAATCCTCCGGGATATTTTCAAGGTGCCGGTGCAGCAGGTCGCCGGCTATCCGGGCAGCGCGGAGGAGCGGCTTGCGATCGAGCGCCACGAGCTCGACGGCGACTGCGGCGCCTGGAGCAGCCTGCCGGAGGAGTGGGTTGCAGGTCACAAGATCGATCCGATCACCCGCTCGGGTCCGGTGGTGCCGCCGGACCTGCCGCCCACGGTGCCTTACGCGGTCGATATCGCGCCGAGCGAGCGGGACCGCGAGATCATCCGGTTTCTGACCGCCTCCGGACAGGCGGGACGGCCGTTCATTGCATCGACCTCCGTGCCGGCGCAGCGGATCGAAATTTTGCGGGCGGCCTTCGACCAGACCGTGGTGGACCCCGAGTTCATCGCAGATGCGCGCCAGCTTCGTCTGCCGGTCTCGCCCAAATCCGCCAAGGAGGCCTTGCGCACCGTCGAGGCGATCTATGCCACGCCCGACGATATCGTGCAGGCGGCGCGCAAGATCGCGGGCGAATGATGCGCCTGTTGCGCGGCAGTGCGCTTGTTGCGGCATTCGCCGCGGCGTTGACCACGGCCCCGGCGGCTGCCGATGACGATTTCGCCTATGGCCGCCGGCTGTTTCTTGAAAAGGCGGAATGCTCGTTCTGCCACGGTTGGGCCGGGGACGGGGCCGGCCATCCCCAATCGCCCGGCGCTGCGGCCAATCTGCGCAAGAGCCGGCTCGATCGCGCCTCGCTCATCATGGTGATCGGCTGCGGCATCCCGGGCACCGCCATGCCGCATTTCGACGCCGACGCCTATACCGACAAGCGCTGCTACGGCATGACCGAGGCCGAGCTCGGCGCACGCACCCCGACGCTGCCGCCAAGCACGACATTGCAAGGACGCGAAATCGAGGTCCTTGCAGATTACCTCCTCGCCAAGGTCGTCGGGCACGGCGAGATCACGCGGCAGGAGTGCACCGACGCTCTCGGGGCGCAGGACCGCTCGTGCGAGGAGTATCCGGCCAAGCCGTGAGGCTCTCTTCGGTTACTCCCTCCGGGGCCTTCCAGGGGAAGGTTAGAGGAACGGTGCCGCTGTTCCCTCCCGGGCCGCCGTGTGATACCCGAGGTCCCGCAGCCCCCAGCAGGAGCCCCCGAATGGCCCAAAGCCCGTCCGTTTCCGACGAATTCGCCAAGAAATTCGCGGTCGAGAAGGAGACCCCCTACGTCCGTTGGGTCACAGGCGAGGGCCTCGACATCATCAGCGCGCAATATGTGCCGAACCTGCGCACCGTCGAGCTCAAGCCATGGCCGCGGCGCGGCGGCAAGGGCGTCTACATCAACCACGATGCGTCCCGCCATTCGAACGACTGCTACGTCTGCGAAATCCCGCCCGGCGCCAAGCTCGCCCCGCAGCGCCAGCTGTTCGAGGAGATGGTTCTCGTGCTCGAAGGCCGCGGCTCGACCAGCGTCTGGAACGATGCCGGCAAGCGCATCACCTTCGAATGGAAGGCGGGCGCGATGTTTGCGATCCCGCTCAACGCCTGGCACCAGCATTTCAACGGCTCCGGCCAGGAGAGCGTGCGCTACGTGGCGGTGACCAACGCGCCCGCCGTCATCAACCTCTATGACGACCTCAACTTCGTGTTCAACATGCCGGCCGATTTCCCCGACCGCTTCGCCGGCGAGGCCGATTATTTCACCGCCAAGAGCGACCAGAAGGGATTTCTGCTGGTCACCAACTTCGTTTCCGATGCCGTCAACCTGCCGCTCATCAGCGCCAAGGAACGCGGCGCCGGCGGCGGGCATATCCGCTTCAACATGGCGAAGGGCTCGATGTCGAGCCACATCTCGCAGTTTCCGGTCGGCACCTACAAGAAGGCGCACGCGCATGGGCCGAGCGCCCATGTGATCATCCTCAGCGGCGAGGGCTTTTCGCTGATGTGGCGCGAGGGCCAGGAGCCGACGCGCTACGACTGGCAGGTCGGCTCGCTCGTCGTGCCGCCCAACAAGTGGTTCCACCAGCACTTCAACACCGGGCCGACGCCGGCGCGCTATCTCGCCTTCAAGCATGAGGTCGCGCTCATCCGCAACGCGCAGGGCGTGCCGACCGCATGGATCAGCCGCCGCGTCGGCGGCGACCAGATCGATTATGCGGACGAAAGCCCGCTGATCAGGGACATGTTCAAGGATTCACTCGCGCGGCACGGCATTGCGCCGCGGATGGACGACATCTATCGGGCCGAGGTCGCCGACCTGCCGCCAAAGTCGGCGGCAAGCCAAGCCGCCGAATAGAGCCGGGAGACACCATGAGCGGCATCATCGACCCGCGCGAGCGCCAGCGCGCCCATGCGCAGACCCAATACGTCGATTTCTACGCCGAGGCGCTGAAGGCCTCCGAGCAGTTCCGCAAGGAATATGCCGGGCGGCTCAATCTCGTGAAGGCGCACCAGATGCCGTTCGAGCGCTCGCCCGACGGGCTCATCAAGCACATCGTGAACGACAGGATGGACACGAAAGAGTGCTGCCTCGACATCTACATGCAGTTCCTGCCGCCCGGAAAAGCCTCCGGCAAGCATCGCCACCTCTCCGAGGAGGTGATCTACATCGTGGAAGGCAAGGGCCACGAACTGCACTGGGACGTCAAGTTCGACGTGCACGACACCATGGAATTCGAATGGGACAGCGAGCCCAAGCGCTACGACTGGGAAACGGGCGATTTCGTCTACATTCCGCCCTACTGCATCCACAAGCACTTCAACGACGACGGCGAGAAGGAAGCGCGCTTCATCGTGATCAACAGCCGGATCATCAAGCCGATGGGCTTCGATTGGTTCGAGCAGCTGGAGAATGCGGAAGGGTATTGAGGGTAACGTTCACGAACGTAGGGGCGCCCCTTGTGGGCGCCCGGGCGGGCACAAGGCCCGCCCCTACGCGGCCACCCTCAAGACGGAGCACGCACATGTGCGGCGATGTCGACGAAGATTCGGACGAATGGGAAAACGCGCTCTATGCGCGGTTCCTCGCCCAGGCGCGCACGCTGTTGGAGGCGCGCGGCCAATCGGCGCCGCCGCCGGCAGGCGACCCTTACGCCTATATGGACAAGCTTTTTGCCGATGCGCTCGGCCGCTGCGTGCGGGACGGCGAGGAGGCCGGCGCGGATGCGCGCTACAGGCGCATCGCGCTGCAGCCTCTGGTTTTTGCGAGGCTCGCCGGCTTCCTGGCCGGCCATCTTGCGATCGAGCAGGATCCGCTGCGCAGCGTGATCGAGGCGCTCATGCGCGGATACGCGGAAGCGGGACCTGCCGAGGCCGATCACGCCCAGGACCATGATCATGACCACCATCATGGGCACGGGCACGATCACCATCACTGAGCGGCAACGGACCCAGCATGGCAAGCGCAACCGGCACAGGAGGCGCGGCCGGTCAGCCGGTCGGACCCGTCGTCGACACGACGCCGGCGGGCGAGCCAAAGGCGGTGACGCTGAGCGGTCGCTTCGGGCGGGTGGAGAAGCTCGACCCCAGGCGCCATACCGATGATCTGTGGCAGGCGGTCGACGGCCACGATCAGATTTGGACCTACCTCGCCTACGGACCTTTCGCCAACAAGGAGGCCTTCGCGCTGTGGCTCAAGGCCCGGGCCGGGATTCCGGATCCCTTTTCCTACGTCATCATCGACAAGTCCGGCCGGGCGCTTGGCATCGCCGCCCTGATGGCGGTCAGACCGGAGATGCGGGTCATCGAGGTCGGCAATATTCTGCTCAGCCCTGCGCTGCAGCGCACGACGCTCGCCACCGAGGCGCAATATCTGCTGGCGCGTTACGTCTTCGAGACGCTCGGCTACCGGCGCTACGAATGGAAATGCGATGCCCGCAACACGGCGTCGCGCCGCGCCGCGCTGCGCCTGGGCTTCAATTTCGAAGGCCTGTCCTGGCAGCACATGATCATCAAGGGCCGCAACCGCGACACCGCCTGGTACGCCATGCTGGACGCCGACTGGCCCTCGCTGCGGAACGCCTTCGAGCGCTGGCTAGTAATCGACAATTTCGATACCGAGGGACGGCAGAAGCAGCGGCTGTCGGATTCCACCCGGCCGAAGGCGCAGAAAGCCGCAACCGCTAACCGCGTGTGAACGCCGCGCCGGCAATCCCCGCTCCTACAAATCTCCGGGCGGCACGAAGGTGAGTTGCTTGCGCGTCGGCTCCTTGGAGGGAAACTCGGCGACCTTCTGAAACAGCATGTGCATGAACAGGAACAGCGGCTTCGCCTTCATGATGAGGAGGATGCACTCGTCGTTCTGCTCATCGCTGAAATGCTGGTGCACGCAGGCGTTCTCGACGATCATCGCGTCGCCCGCCTCCCAGTCGTAGCGGCGTCCATCGTGCACGTCGTGTCCATTGCCCTTGAGCACGAAGAAGACCGCGCTGTTCATGTGGCCATGCTTGCTGTTGCGCCCGCCCGGCGCATAGACCTCCATATGAGTCTCGATCGACTGGGCGACCTTGACAGCCTGCGGGTTGATGACCTTCTTGCCGTAGCTGCCCGGCCCACCCTTCCACTTGAGGTCGCGGGAGCGGTAGACGCGCGGCTGGGCGAACAGCTCCCGCACCAAGTTGCCGTAGGTGCCTTCGAGCGCCCGCACGAAAATCCGGTGCTTGGTCTTGCGCTCCCAGACCACGTCCGCGAACGGGTTGTTGTGCCCCAGCCCGGGCTCGGCGGGCGGCGGAGCGGAGGGTGTCACGGTATCGTCGTTATCCAATGTTTATGCCTTTTTTCCGGATCCGGTTCGGTCGTGCCCAACAGGCTTGGCACAAGCGGTGAATTTGTCAACGATCCGACCCTATTTCGGGGTTGATCCCTGGCGCGGGCCGGCGGCCTCGACTAGAACCTAGCCATCCAACCCCGGCCAGGAGCAGACGGTGGAATTTGAGGCAATCGCAGGATTGCGTAATCCGGACGTCGCGGGCGCATAAGTCGATGGTGGACGTCGCCGAGCATCCGGAACACGCCGAGGCCCCTTCCATCACGAATCTGCCCATCGATCCGTCGACGCCGCTCTTCAGGGTGCGGCCGTTTCGGCTCCTTTTCATCACCCGCGTGGCCTCCACTACCGCGGTGCAGATGCTGGCGGTGGTGGTCGGCTGGCATGTTTATGAGCTCACCGACAGCCCGCTCCATCTCGGGATGATCGGGCTCGTCCAGGTTCTCCCGCCGGTCCTCCTGATCCTGCTGACCGGCCAAGTCGCGGACCGCTACAACCGGCGCCTGGTGCTGCGCTGCTGCTATGCGGTGGCGTTCTGCTCCTCGGCAGGACTCGTCCTCCTGGCGCTCACGCCGCAGCCAAGCCTGGTGGCGATCTATGTGCTGCTGGTGGTGAACTCGGCTGCGCGGGTGTTCGAGCAGCCGGTGATGCAGGCGCTCGTCCCCGCGATGGTGCCGCGCAGCATCCTGAGCCGCGCCATCGCGGCGCACGTGTCGGCACGCCAGCTCTCGGTCCTGGTCGGGCCTTCGCTCGGGGGCCTGCTCTATGCGTTCGGCGCCGCCTTCGATTATGGCGTGTGCGCGATGCTGTTCCTGGCCGCCTCGGTGGCGAGCTTTCTGTTGCCCAATCCGCCGGTGCTCGACAGGCAGGAGGAGGTCAGCTGGACCACGATGCTCGCCGGCTTTCATTTCATCGGCACGACGCCGCCGGTGCTTGGCGCCATGCTGCTCGATCTCATGGCGACGCTTTTTGGCAGCGTGAATGCGCTGCTGCCGATCTATGCGCGCGATATCCTGGACGTGGGCGCCTGGGGAGCGGGCGTGCTGCGCAGCGCGCCGGCGCTCGGCGCGCTCATCGCAGCAGCAGTGCTGGCGCATAGCCCGGTGCGGCGGTCGGGCGGGCTCTTCATGCTCGTCGGCGTCGCGGTCCTGGGCATCGGCACCATCGTGTTCGGCTTTTCGCAATACATCGCTGTCTCGATCGCAGCGCTGATGGCGATGGGGGGCGGCGACATGATGAGCTCGGTGGTGCGCCAGACCCTGATCCAGGTCACCACCCCGGACGGCATGCGTGGCCGCGTCTCGGCCGTCAATGCGCTGTCGTATGGAACCGGCGGCCCATTCGGACAGTTCCGCGCCGGCCTGATGGCCGAGGCGCTCGGACCGATCGGCACCGTCGTGATCGGCGGCTGCGCGGTGCTGGCGACGGTTGCGCTGTGGCCCTGGCTCTTTCCGGCGCTGCGTCACGTGGATCGTCCGGACGAGGTGCAAGCCCGCTGACATGCTGCCGGACTCCGAATCGATCGACGAAAAGACCCCTCTGTTCCGCGTCCGCTCGTTCACGCTGCTGTTCATCACGCGGGTCTCGTCCAACACCGCAAACCAGATGCAGGCGATCGCGATCGGGTACGAGGTCTACGAGTTCACCAACAGCGCGTTCAATCTCGGCCTGATCGGTCTGGTGCAGTTCCTGCCGCCGCTGTTCCTGATGCTGGTGACCGGGCAGGTGGCCGATCGCTACAACCGCCGGCTCATCCTGCGCGCCTGCTACGTGGTCGAGCTCATCGCCTCATGCGGCCTGCTGCTGATTTCGGCGCTGCCGAGCCCCAGCATTCCGGCGATCTATGTGCTGCTGCTGTTCAACGCCTGCGCCCGCACCTTCGAGCAGCCCGCGATGCAGGCCCTGCTGCCGGTGATGGCGCCGCGTGCGATCCTCAGCCGCGCGGTCGCTGCCCACATTTCCGCAGGCCGACTTTCGATGCTGATGGGGCCTTCGCTCGGCGGGGTTCTCTACGTGTTCGGGCCGAGCGTCGTGTTCGGCATCTGCGCGTTGCTGATCCTTGCGGCGTCGACGGCAAGCTTCCTCATGCCGAGCCCGCCCGATCCGGCAAAGCAGCCCAAGGTCAGCTGGGAGACGCTGCTCGCGGGCTTCGATTTCATCTGGCGCTGCAAGGCGGTGCTCGGCGCCATGTCGTTCGATCTGATCGCCACGCTCCTGGGCGGGGTCAATGCGCTGCTGCCGATCTACGCGCGCGATATCCTGGTGATCGGGCCGTGGGGCGCGGGCCTCTTACGCAGCTCGCCGGCGCTGGGCGCGCTCGCGACGGCGGCGATCCTGGCGCGCTATCCGGTCAAGCGGTCGGCCGGAATTTTCATGTTTATCGGCGTCGCGGTCTATGGGGCGGCGGCAATCCTGTTCGGACTCTCCACCAACGCGGTGCTCTCGATCCTGGCGCTGATGGCCTTGGGCGCCGGCGACATGGTGAGCTCGGTCATCCGGCAGACCGTGGTGCAGGTCTCCACCCCGGACGAGATGCGCGGCCGGGTCTTTGCGGTGAGCTCGCTGTTTCTCGGGACATCGGGCCAGCTCGGCACCTTCCGGGCCGGCTTGATGGCGTCGATTGTGGGACCCGTCGGCTCGGTGGTGATCGGGGGTGCCGCGGTATTCGTCGCGGTGGCGCTCTGGGTCTGGCTGTTCCCGGCGTTGCGCCAGGTCGACCGGCCCGATCAGCCGCAAGCTTGACGATTTCTCGCCAATATCGACGCGCATCTCGCAGCGGCCGCATGTAGCCTGCAGGCCGCTTTCTGTTATTCTGCGGCCGGCTGCGCGCCAGCAGGCGATGGCCGGTGCATGACGGGATACAATCGAAACGGAGGGGAAGGATGCGAAAGTCTCATCTATCGGTCAGCGGACTGAGTACATTGATGGCGATGCTGCTGGCAGCTTGGGAAGTCTATTTTTTCTTTTTCTCGGGCAACCTGCCGCAGGGATCGCTGGGGCTGTTCACCCCGGATCGGCTGGGCTTCAACATGGCCTGGCTGACCCTGATCTACGTATCCTATCAGCTGATCTCGATACCCTTTGCGCTGCCCACCGCCGGCCACCGCTTCGCCGGCGTGGTGGACGGCATGGCCTCGCTGGTGCCGCTGGTGATCGTGCTGGTGGTGATGTTCGGAAAGCCCCAGCTGCTCAACACCGAGGGCAAGTGGGAGGCCGCGATCCTGCTCGCCTGCGTGAGCCTCGTCGACCTGTTCGGCGGCTATGCCTTCAATATCGCGTTGAGCCGCCGGATCTTCGACATCGGCGGTGCGCCGGCGACCTCCTGAAGCCGCGTCATGCGTGGTCCGCCCAAGCTTGCCCCGGGCGCAGCCCTGCTGCTGGCGCTCGCGCTCGGCCCCGCCATCGCGGCGGCGCCCGAGGACGACGATTTTTACCGCGGCAAGACCGTCTCGCTCATCATTCCGATCGGGACCGGCGGCGCCTATGACGCCTATGGGCGCCTCGTTGCGCGCTATATCGGCAGGCAACTTCCGGGCAATCCCACGATCGTGGCGCGCAACATGCCGGGCGCGGGCGGCAGCATCGCCTCGAACTATCTCTACAACCTGGCGCCACAGGACGGCACGACGCTGGCGATCATCACGTCGTCCTTTGCGATGGAGCAGCTGTTCGACAATCCGCAGATTCGCTACGACCCCCGCAAATTCCTGGCGATCGGCCGCCTGCTCGACACCACCTCGGTCATCTTTTTCTGGCACACCTCGCCGATCAAGACGATCGACGACCTGCGGCGGCTGCCAAGCACGGTCGGCATCTCCGGGGTGAACGAGATCCCGGCGCTGCGCATGCGCGCAATGGACAAATATCTCGGCATGCAGATGAAGCTCATCCCGGGCTATCCCTCGGCGCGGGATTACGTCATCGCGGTCGAGCGCGGGGAGACCGACGGCGGCACCTCGACCTTCATCGGGCTCTCGCAACTCTATTCGGGCTATCTGCGCGAGAAGAAGCTCAACATCGTGGTGCAGTTCGCGCTGCGGCGCGATCCCAACATGCCGGACGTGCCAACAGTGGTCGAGCTCAGCGACGATCCGGAGGTGCGGCGCATCTTCAGCAATCTGGTGAGCAATGACGAGGTCGGCCGCTCGCTGTTCACGACCCCCAACGTGCCGCCGGCGCGGCTCGCACTGCTGCGCGGCGCGTTCCAGAAGATGCTGAGCGATCCGGAATTTCGCGCCGAGGCCGAGCGGCTCAATCTGCCGCTGGTCACCCGGACCGGGGAAGAGATGCAGCAGCTCGTGCGCGACACCCTCGACGTGCCGGCCACGACGCTCGCCAAGCTTCGCGAGTTGGTCAAGTGACCGACTATCTGATGCTGCGCCGGGGCAGGCCGATCGCGGCCGTGCTGGCGTGCCGGTCGCGGCGGCAGTGCTCCGGGCGGCCTGCAGCACGGGCAGCGTTCTGTGGGGACTGGTCGGCGTCGGCATCGCGGCGGTCGGCTATTGTCTCCTACTGAGTTATGTCGAGCTCGTGAGACTCATCACCGATATGCTGCTGCCGAAATAGCGGCAAAAGGATCACGCGCGAATGAGCTTGGAAGCCGATCTGGTGGTCGTCGGCGGCGGCATTGCGGGGCTTACGGCGGCCAACCGGGCGGCCGAGCTCGGTTGCCGCGTGCTGGTCGTCGAAAAGGGCGAGGACGAGCGCTACCTCTGCAACTCGCGGATCGCAACCGGCGTCCTCAATGTGGCGCACACCGACCCGCACTCCGATCCGGCGGTGCTGCGCCGCGCGATCGAGGTCGACACCGAAGGACATGCGGCGCCTGCGCTCGCGGATGCGCTGGCCAACACGGCCGGGCGGGTCATGGGCTGGCTAAAGGCGGAAGGCGCACGCGTCATCAAGGTGCCGATCCATGGCCGCAGCCGCTGGATGCTGGCGCCGCCGCGTACGCTCAGCGCCGGGCTCGACTGGAAGGGACGCGGCCCCGATGTGCTGCTGCAGACGCTCGGCGAAAATCTCAAGCGGCGCGGCGGCACGCGGCTTTTCGGCACACGCGCGGAGCGCCTGCGGCTCGAGGGCAGTCGCTGCGTCGGAATCGTGGCCCGCCAGGGCGAAGGCGGCTTCGACGTGAAGGCGCAGAACGTCGTCCTGGCGGACGGCGGATTTCAGGGCAACCCGGAGCTGGTCAAACGGTTCATTTCGGGGAAGCCCGAGGCCCTGACCCAGCGCTCGGCCGGCACCGGGCAGGGCGATGCGTTGATCATGGCGGAGGAAGCGGGCGC
>Ga0126381_100002626_pt1 | contig 19469 bp, 13 predicted proteins | sample PanSoiMetPlot_28_FD_96465 | JGI IMG/M metagenome (GOLD analysis project Ga0126381, IMG submission 96465) | Tropical forest soil microbial communities from Panama - MetaG Plot_28 | ecosystem: Environmental > Terrestrial > Soil > Tropical forest > Bulk soil | place: Panama | collected 2016-02-17
CCCGCGAACACGCGATGAAGGACTAGCCCACAAACTGGATCTTGCGGAGAATCCGATCTTCGGATTTTTCGGGTCCCTGTACAAGTACGAAGGAATCAGCTGGTTGATTCGGGCGGCGGCGGAACTTCGCTCGCAAGGTCACCGATTTGGCATGTTGATCATTGGGCGGGGAGAAGACCAGCCAGCGATTCAGGATGCGATTCGCGCCTGCGACGCCTCCCCCTATACTCGCTGTATCGACTTTGTGCCGCACGAGCACATTGTCGAGTATTATTCTGTCATTGACATTGCAGTGTATCCGCGGCAAAGGTGTCGACTGACCGATCTGGTCACCCCGCTCAAGCCACTCGAGGCTATGGCCCTGGGAAAACCTGTGCTGGCCAGTTCTGTTGGGGGTATTGAAGAGCTCGTTGCGCATGAGCACACAGGACTGCTTTTCGAGGCCGGAAATGTTGCCGATTTTTGCCGACAAGCAGGACGCATGATCACTTCGCCCAGATTGCGCGAACACTTGAGTGTGCACGGGCGCAGGTTCGTTGAGAAGGAGCGGGATTGGACAACTCTCGCGAAGCGATATCGGGAGATTTATAACTTCGTCCTTCCTACTGAAACCGAAGAAGTTACCCTGTGCACAACGGGATCGGAAACCTAGAGCAGATATGGTGGGCTTCTTTCAACGTTTCTCCAGCTGAATTATGTCCGTCGACCCTTGGTTTTCCTCTTGGAACTACGAGCTCTTTCGTTTCCTTTTCAGTCACATTCCACCCAGCAACGCCATTGACGATTGGTGCGGGACGCTGATTTCGAATTCACCTCTCAGTTGTTGGATTTTCGCCTTCTGCTTTTATTATTTTTGGACAATCAACGATTCGCAAAGGCTTGCGCGAAGACGCTATCTGATCGACTCCACCATCGCCCTTGCTCTTGGAGTCATGATCACAATTGTCCTGCGACCGTGGGTGCACTGGCCGGCGCCCGTCCTGAACAAGAGTTTTCAACCCCTCTTTCCGCAGCACCTTTGGGGCAACGGCAACGGAAATTGCTTCCCCAGTCATTCCACGCTCGTATACTTCACGATCGCTGTCGGTTTTTGGCGGTTGAGCCGTAGTTTGAGCGTCGCCCTGGCGGCCGTGACGCTCGCTCTCATTTCCTTTCCACGGGTCTACGAAGGCGGCCACTATCCTATCGATGTCGCGTTCTCCTGCGGTTTGACCATTTTGACTCTTCTCCTTGCGTGGCATTGGCCAGTACTTGGCAAGGTTTCGAACCGGCTAGCCGAAGACAATAGTCCAGTCGGCGCATTGCGACAGCTGGTTCTTTTTGGCTTCTTGTTTGAACTCGCCGAGGGTTTTCGCAGCGTGGAGTTTCTGTTTGGTGTCGCCCATCATATGTTCGCGCCATTACTGATCTAGAACTTGTGCAACCAGGAGATCGACTTCGTGAGGCGGATACTCTGGCAGTCTTGTGCTAGTTTCCTCGTGCGGTTATCTCCGTTCGGGTGCGTGCAAAAACTCAGCGGACTGGCTCATGACCTTTGTCATAAATTAATGTTTTATTCACATTCCAGTCGCCGTAATTAAACATGAATTCGCGTATAGTGCACCGACGGCAAGGAAGCTAGCTGCATGGCGTGCAGCTGCTTTCACTCTTTGGCCGGATCTCAAAACCTTTTTTGATGTGCCGTTTCGGAACTGTATAGAAAACAGAGCCGTGGAAGGAATATGCCTTGGCTTTTTATGGAATGTGAGACCGTCGAGACGGGAAGTTAGGCACGAGACGCTAGCTGTTCCGGGGGGGAGGCTACGTGTATGAAACAAGTGTGGGGGGACGTTTGTAGACAAGCCGACGGCATTCGCCGAGGCCTGAACCTAATCGCCCTTCTCTACGATCGCAACCGCAGATTCCATGAGGGGAGTCTTCCTCTGGATCACTTCGAGCAAGAAGGATTTCGAGTGCGATCTGTTCCTATAGGGCCCGATGTCATAAAACAGTTGGAAGAGATTCAACCATCGCTGATTCTCATTGAAACAATAACCTCGACAGGGCCAGCAATGGAGGTATGCGGGCAGGTTCGACGAACGCGTAGCTTCGTTCGAGTTCCCGTCATCCTAATCGCTTCCAATGCTTCAGAAGAGGAACGAGTCGTAGGGCTGGAAGCGGGTGCAGATGATTACATCTCTGAACCGTGTAGCCGTCGCGAGGTTATTGCCCGAATTCGTGCTGTCATGCGGCGAATTTCTCTTAGTGATAATTACACCCTACTCCCTTCTGTCGTAAGAGCACTCGGTTCAAAGATCACGGCGGGAGACATCGAGATCGACTCAACCGAGATGCGAATTTCGGTTCGAGGCAATGAGGTCCGAACCACAGATCTTGAATTTCGTTTGCTGTATTACCTGGTTCACAATCAGGCGCGCGTTTTCTCGCGAGACCAGCTACTGGACGCAGTCTGGGGTCCGCAAAACGTGGACCTACGTACTGTAGACGCTTGCGTGAGGCGCCTTCGCCGTAAGATCGAATTGGATCCTTTGCGCCCGGCCTATCTGAAAACGGTGCGCGGCGCGGGCTACTGTTGGCGAGTAAGTGCCTGAATCTACCATGGCGACCGACAGATCTGGACCACTTCTATCTTAGGGACGTTTTGTGCGAGCAGAGCTCCGATTAGCGTCTTCCTTCTTCGGCGAATCGTAAGTTGCCTATCTTTTCTCCATGGTTAAGACGTCGGTTCGGTTCCTGTAGAGACTCGGTTCTATCTGATGAGCCATGGCCTCAACATTTAGATGGATTTTTAGGAAATCGACGACCATTTCGGCAATCGAGCGAGGCTCGCGCAAAACGTCGTGGTACTGGATTCGCAGAACCGAAATTTCGGGTCTCCCTTTCAGCCAGGTGTCGACCTGGGACAAGTGCTTCTCAAACGCCCGGCGCACTACCTCCAAATCGGTATGGCGGCTATATTTGTCGCGCCGAATGAGCATCTCGTCCTGAGACTTGAGTACCTCATCTAACGGGCGCTGCATAAAGATGACGCGGTAGTCCCGCCCTCTTGGTAAGCTCTGCAGAAGCTGCGAAACAATTTTAACGACTTTGTTCTCAGCTTCAACAATGCACTGGGGATCCTTAGGTAGTTGCTTGATGCGTTCCCATTCCAGATACCCTTTTGGGTTATCGGTGTCGGGCTTTCGCTCGCCATCAGATAAAACTGATAATCCCCCAGCGGCGAGCATCTGCATCATTAGAGAGGTACCGGATCGCGGCAATCCCGAAACAATAATAATCATTTTTTGTCCTTTACAATGAATTCGGCGCGACGCTGAGTCATTCGAACCCGTATTTTAGAAACACTAGTGGATTCGAACAAGATCCGATGTGCTAAATTCACACTCTTTTGAACAACTCCAACCATTGCTGCATTTCTTCCAATTGTCCGGATACATCGCGATGCCTGTAGTGCAGATATTTGCACAAACGGGCGCAATGACTTAGTCGCGGAATATTTTTTTTTCGATCATGGCTGCTTAACAGAGAAAAGCTATTATCGCTGAACTCAATCAGGCTTCAAATCGAGGATTGAGTTGTAAATGCTCGTTAAATCTAATGGCCCCAAAAGTTTGCAAGAGGGCCACGTTATCAGCTGATGCCGCAAGTACCAGTAAGCAATTTCATTTTCGCTTCTTTGTCGAACACCAGACAGAATTGTGGCGAGGTTCCACGCTTCGCCACCAAATCTGAAAGGAGTAGAGTTTGAACCAGGCCCCGTCGTTATCCTCTCTCTCCGGAAGTACGCCTACTGATACAGCGGTTTTGAAATCTAACTGGATGGCTAGGGTCACACCTGGAAAACAATCGAAACCTGAAACAACGGATGTGATCGATGGTCTAAGCGTCGACTTGGAAGACTACTTTCACGTCGAAGCATTCGCATCGCGCATTCCCCGCTCCACGTGGTCATCGTTCCCGTCTCGCGTTCGGAATAGCACAACTCGGGTGCTGGAGTTGTTGGAGCGGCATCGTTGTCGCGCGACATTCTTCGTCTTGGGTTGGATCGCTGAGCGCGAACCTGCGCTCGTTCGTGAGGTCGCGGAAGCAGGCCATGAATTAGCTTGTCATACCCATCTTCATCGCCAGATATTCCACTTGACTCCAAAGCAATTTCGGGAGGACTTGCGCAGATCACGACAACTGATCGAGGATGTGAGCGGTAGGAAAGTTGTTGGATTTCGTGCACCAACCTTCTCTATCACGCGTAGGTCATTATGGGCGCTGGAGACCCTGGTAGACGAGGGCTTTGAATACGACTCCAGTATCTTCCCCATTCGGCACGACCTTTACGGGATTCCGGACGCGTGTCGCTGGATTCACCAACGGAAGCTGTCATCGGGAAGAAGCATATGGGAACTACCACCTTCAACGGTGCGCGTCGGAAAAATGAACCTTCCCTTTGGTGGTGGAGGCTACCTCAGGTTGGCACCGATGGCTTTTACAAGATGGGCAATCAAAACAACTCACCAGTGGGAACGTCGGCCCTTCATGATCTATTTCCACCCGTGGGAGATTGATCCGGAGCAACCCCGGCTCCAGGGGAGCTGGAAATCGCGACTGAGACATTATCGAGGTTTAAGCAAGACGGAATCTCGTCTGGATGAGATTCTGGCCGCCGGTACTTTTCAGCCGTTTGTGAATTTCGTAAGGCCTTTGGAGCATCGCGTAAGTGTCCTGGACACCGCGCAGCTCGCATCTGCAGCAAGTGCCTAGACTTATGTGGATAAATGCTCCGATGATCTGTTTGATACGGTTTTCAGATAGGCATGTAGCTCAGTGGCAGAGCGCTACCCGAACACGGTAGAGGTCTGGGGTTCGAATCCCTGCGTGCCTACCACATTTTGAGATGGATTCGCCCCATACCATTCAACCGCCCGGTCGATCACATCACAATTCGCACCTTCGCAGAAGATCATCGCCCAATCTGTGTCACGGACGATTGATGTCGTACGTCGTGCGTTGGTCTGGACGACCCGTCAGATATCCGCACAGAACTGGAAATTACGCTTGGTGGATTGAGACCATAACGCGAAGCTCAGCAGGATGCCCGCCAGATCACCTAGGTGAACTCGCCCGCCTTGAAAGCTCTCCCAGATCTCATGGACTGCGGCCACATTGAGGAATGAATCCGTTTCTGAGTCGCGAAATACAACGTCCTCGCTCCAATTGCGAAGGGCGCCACGCACCCACGGGACAAAAGGAATGCGAAACCCCATTTTGCGGGCAACGAGAAATTGTGCGGGTAGAAACCTCTTCATCACCTCGCGCAAGAGATATTTTCCTTTACCGTTTCTCAACTTAAGCTGCAGGGGCAAGGAATACGCAAATTCCACCAAACGGTGGTCAAGAAGAGGTACACGAACTTCCAGGGAATTCGCCATGCTGGCACGGTCGACCTTGGTAAGTACGTCGTCGACAAGATAAGTTTTCAAATCCAGGTATAAGATCTTCGAGAGAAAGTCTGGGGCCGGAGCGTGATCGTAGATATCGCGAAAGCTATCCAGCGGATCGTATCCTGCAAGCTCATGCTTCAAGTCGGCCGAAAAAATTCTGGTTCGCAGTGCTTCGTCAGCGATCACGATGCCGTGCAGATATCCCTCCCTTGCCCCGATCGCCGTCTGATGCAAAACCCGGCTCAGGCGCTCCGTTAGAGTCCCATTCTCCCGATTTCCCGGCCGTGAACGAAACGGGTACAGCAAAGCGGATGGTACGGACCGTCGAATCATTTCCAGGGAGTGCTGCCGGCGATATCGGCTGTAGCCCGCAAACATTTCGTCGCCTCCATCCCCCGAGAGCACAACCTTGACGTGACGCCGCGCCAATTGCGAAACATAATATGTTGGAAGTGAGGAATGATCGGGAAATGGCTGGTCGTAAAATCCCGCAAGTTCAGTTAGAAACCTCGCCGGCTCGGCCGTAATCGTTTGCTCGTGATGCGCAGAAGAGAACGTGTTCGCGACAAAGCGGGCCCGCGGGAGCTCGTTATATGCCGCTTCCTTGAATCCAATTGAAAACGTGGTAGCCGGTTCGGCGGCCGCCTGATTCATGAATGCTACAACACAACTCGAGTCAAGCCCGCCGCTAAGAAATGCCCCGAGGGGTACATCGCTCAGGAGATGTGATTTCACCGATTGCCGAAGATGTCTGTAAAGCTGTTTCTCATGTTCTTCGTCACCCGCCAAGTGCAACTGCTCCTCTTTCAAGTCCCAATACTTGCGTTGGAAACTGCCTCGGCGATCGATTCTGAGATAGGAGCCAGGTGCTAAAGAACGGATATTTCGGTAAATCGTCTTTGGGCTCGGAATGTAGAAAAAAGTGAAAAGATCAGCAATCGCAGTAGCGTCAATCCCGAGCTCCACTAATCCCGAGGCTGCCACAGACTTAATCTCTGAACCGAAGACTACGCCATTCTTTCCCACGCCATAAAACAAGGGCTTAATTCCGATGCGATCGCGCGCCAACAGCAATTGCCGTTTGCGCTTGTCCCACAACGCCAGCGCGAACATTCCCTGCAGCCTTTCAAAACAACCCTCGCCGTAATCTTCGTAGAGGTGAACGATCGCCTCCGTGTCCGACTTGGTGCGCAGAACGTGACCGCGCTGTAGCAACTCGTCACGAAGTTCCAGATAGTTATAGATTTCTCCATTGAACACAATCCAAACCGTAGAATCTTCATTGCACATCGGTTGTTTGCCGCCTTCGAGATCGATAATGCTGAGGCGGCGATGTCCAAGGCCGAGGTCCTCGGATACGTAGAAGCCTTCTCCATCGGGACCGCGATGCGCGAGCAGGTCTGTAATGTGTCGGAGTCTCTTCCTCTCGACGGTCTGCCCGGTTTTGTAGTTCCAGATTCCTGAGATTCCGCACATACGATTGCTTCCATACTGCTTAATTCGTTGTCACGATGGCTCACTTGAGCTTTTCTTTTGCGTTTGCTTCGGAAAGCCCAGAGAGAGGCCAAACGCCAGTGCTTGGAGGGCTGACTTCGGAGATGATGTGCCGCGTCTTGCCGCTGGGGGTGGGCGGTATCGATTCCGAATAAGATATTCCCACGTCGACCGGAGACTTTAAGCGTTGCATGAAGGACTTGCGGATGCGTTCCTCGCTGCACGACTCATACTTCTCATCTCGCACAATTTGCACCTTGAACGACGTGACCTTTTCCTGGGTGATGCGGAATGCTTTGATTCCCGTAATCTCGCGCATCACATAAATGAGCGACAGACCATGCATCACACGGCCATCCGGGGCAACGACGAAATCGGTCGTGCGCCCATCGACTCGCTCCAGCAGAGGCAGCATTCGGCCGCAGGCGCAACAGCGATCTGTCAGCACACCAACGTCTCCAGCACGATAACGGATGAACGGCATCTCCGGTGTATCGAGGTTGGTTACGACAATCTCCCCGGCATGACCGAAAGGTTGCGGGCGCCCCTGCGCATCGACAATCTCGACGATCAACCGATCAGCTGTAATATGCATCCCGCCGATGGGGCATTCGTGTGCGACAAAACCGCTGTCTCGGCCGCCGTACCCGTTGGCGACCGGGCAATCAAATGTTTCCGCGATTGTCTTACGCCAGTGCTCGTAGAGGTATTCCGCCGTCACAAATACAGCCTTCACGCCCAACTTACGGAGATCTCTTTTTTCCTGACGGGCGTGTTCGCATAAGAGCGCAATCGAACTGGGATAGCCAAAAACACGCCGACAGCCTCGCTGCTCCATTTCATCGAGGTAACGGCTCATCGTCTCGGGGCTCATTTCAAAGGCAGACAGCAACTGTGTACAGAGAATTCGATCTCGGAGCTCGCGTATGCGATCCTGCTTACTTATCTCAACCGGCGAGCCCCAAATCGCGAATTCGGGGTCGCCTGGGACCACCCCGAACCAACTCTCAGCTCTTATCCGTGCTGCCACATCGCTGCTGACTCGAGTTGGCCCGAGATAAAACGTAAGAGGAGAACCGGTAGATCCGCCCGTCGAAAACTTCTTCACTCCCTTGGTTTTCAAGGCTTTCATGCGCGCAAGATTAACGCGGATGATCTCTTTTGTGAGAAAAGGAATCCGTTGCAGATCCGCGACGCGAAAATTATCGGGATTCAGGTCTGCGCGATGGAACAACTCGTGATAATACGGTACTGAGTCAGCCGACTTGATCAGCGCACGGAGTCGATGCTCCTGAACATCGCGTAAAGCATCCTGAGATATCCATTGCTCCCTTTGCATGTCGCGAAGAACGCTGAAGGTGCGATGGCCCTTTACGAATTCCTGCAGGCGAAAGACCTCGCTTGCAAGCATCCGGCGGGAGTCTTCGAGCCAATCCAAAATTTGCTCCTGTAGAACAATTGCGTCAAGGCGCCAATACCTGACACGACCTCAAAGCGTCGACGCGGTTCTCGTTCGTGAGACCATAACACTGCAAAAGCTTGGGACGAAGGTTACGCCAAGCGAATTGCTCGCTCCACGTTCGTCCATTCTGCGCTAACTGCGTAGCGAGTTCCTGGCACGTAAGAATATGCAATACATCGTCAGCCAAGGCCTGGGGCTCGCCAACATTGCATAGCATCCCATTCTCGCCGTGTCGAATCATTTCGGGTATGCCGCCCGCATTTGTGGTAACAATTGGAAGACCAGAACACCCGGCTTCGACCAGCGAACCGGGAAAATTGTCTATCCGTGAGGCGTTCACGTAAAGGTCATACCGCCTATAGATAGAAGGTAGGGCTTCGTGGGGCATCGCACCAAAGAACACCACGTTGCGCAACTTTAAACTCTTGACTAACGCGCGAAGTTTTTCCTCTTCGGATCCGCCGCCGGCAATGCCCAGTATGGCCTCAGGGAGCTTTTCCTGAACGAGTTGGAATGCCCTTAACACGCACTCAACATCGTAAATAGGTTCAAGGTTCCGCGTGACCAGAAGCCGCGGCTCAAATCTTTCTCTTTCGACAAAAGGAAACTGTTCGGTATCGGCTAGGTTAGGTAGCAACGTGGAAGCTAGTCCAAATTTCTCGAATATTCGTCGTAAAAACTCGGAAGGCACAACAATCTCGTCTGCCCTGGTCAGCAGAGGGATCGCTGCCCATCCCCAGGTTCGCAGAAAGTCGGAGGCCTTCCCTCCCCGATAGTTCACCACAATTCTTGACTGCGACCAGCGGCCAAGCAGCAACAAGGGAGCTGAGTGCAGGAAGAAATAAAGATACGATGCGCAGAAATGATGAACTATGCCGGGCGAGCGGATGACCTGTAGCAACGAGATCAAGTACTGTGCCTCCCGCAGAATGGTTCGCAGGAGCGGAACTCGTTCAAGAACACGAAATGGTTTCGGCAGTGCAGGGTTCGTGGGTAGTATTGCCGCATCAAAGTCTTCGCTTGCAAGTCTTTCTCGAAGCTTCTCCCCTTGCACACTCATTCCCCCGTATGGCGGGGAGGAAGGTGCCACAATCCACACCTTAGGGCGCCGCGCGAAGTGACACCTCTTGGAGTGACCAGTTTTTGTAGCGCTTTCCAATTTCAATCCGGTTGTAGGCCGAGAGTCGTGTCACCGCTCTCCAGCCAGGTGGCTGGATCGAGTAATCCTCGGAACGGTGCTTTTCACTGTGCCGAAGTTGCAGAAGAATAGCACAGCACCGGGCGCATTACCTTACAGCAATGTTACAAATCACGACTTTCCTGCTACCTCGGTTAACCGCTACCGATCTTTGCCGCCCGGGTTGAGAATCGAAGTTCGGCAACCACGGCTTTAAACATGTCAGTCACGATTCCTTAACAAAGGTCAACTAGTTTTATTGTGGACTGACGTTCTTTACCAGAATTGGGTCCAACTGGCACGAAGGCACCGTGCCCACAATGGATTACTGTCTAGGTGGTTCATATCGCTCGCAAAAGATTCGTGGCAGCCGCCTTTACGCGGTTGCTGCATCAAATCGCAACCAGGAAGAGTTCGTCAAGGAGGACTGGGAAAGTGACACGAACGGTAGCTCTTTTGTTTTCTTTTTTCTTTGTGGCCAGTTTTGCCTCAGGTTGTACACAAGTTTTCTCAGCACTATCGATCGCCGGCACTCAATACACCGTTCAGTCAACCCTGAACTATCCGCCGCCTGTAGTATTGGGTCTTGTCGCATTGAACGTTCAATTCCGATTCGTGAGCGAAGCGCAAACGGGAGTTTCCGGAGTGAGCCTGCGCTATACTATCGATAATCAACCGGTCGGCCCCGTGCTTACGGATAACTTCGCGTGGTCACTGGATTCCTCCACGATTGCCGACGGCACGCATACTCTGTCGGTGTTGTACATTAACGAGCCGCCCTCAGGTCAAATGTGCTACACCTTTCTCGGGCGGCAATATTCATTTGTCGTGTCCAACAGCGGTGTGGCTATTACGGGCTCGCAAGTTCTACCAATAACTTCTCCCCCACAGGGATACGGACCCGTCATGCCGCAATTTGCAGATTTCGTCAACTATCCGGGCTTCTTGCCGCACGCGACTGCACATCCTTTTCCCTATCAGTTCATTGCTCCAGCAAACGGGAACACGCCGACAGCTTTTTGGTCTGAATCGCTGCTCGACTCCGTTACCAATGCGGGAGAGGCACAACCTGCCTACTGGCAATTAAGAAATGGATCGATTGTCGAAGATCCGCTCTTTACCAGCCTGATCGGTTGTGATGATTTGCGTGATGCAAAGGCGGGGTTTGACATCATGGGCCCTAGCTGGGAACAGCGTAAGGATCATTTCGATGGGGCCCAGGATGATGTAAGCCTCTCAAGTTACGCTACATTTACCGCCAATCCTGACGGTCCGGGCTTCTATGGCATCAGTATGGATGGCCGGCTCTTTCTTCTCGGAATGGATGGCAATGTCAAAACCCTCGCAGGATGGGTGGGGAGTCGCAATTTACCGGCATTCGATTATCTTGACGGTTCCATTCCGATGGCTTCCGTAAATCATCAAGACATCCTGGTCGGTAAATTTGACGTGCCGTTCTACTTTCCTACTGATCTTGCAATCGATCCCACCAATCACTCTCATATTTTCGTGGCGGACATGAACAATCACCGCATCGCTCTAGTCGATCTGTCCCAGTCTCCACCAGTAATAACCACGTATGCCGGTGTCGTAGGCCTTTCCGGATACCTAAACGGGCCGGGGAATCTGAGTCTGTTCAACCAGCCGAGCAGCATTGCTATTGCGGCTGACAGGACCGTTTACGTTGCAGATGCCCAGAATGCTGCCATCCGTAAGATCGATCCCAATGGTTATGTAACCACACTCGTCGGACTTGGCCCGGCTGCTGAGCCTGCCCCCGCCGTTGTAGCCGCAACACCGCTGGCCTTTGCTCCCCGTACTACGCTTCCTTTTGCGTCCGCGCTTATCAATTATCCGAATACAATTCGTCTCGACTCTAGGTTTAACCTTGTATTAGCTGAAACCGTCAGCCAAACAATCCGATACATTGACCTGCAGGGACAAACCGTCACCACCATTGCGCAATTCAGTAACGCGGGAAATGCTCACGGCGAGCAGGTCTGGCTGGATGTTGATCGCAACGGAAATGTTGGCGAAAAGGATGACATCATTGCAAGTATGGTGACCGGAAAGCAGAATGGGCTGTACCGGGTGCCCATTACTGGTACGACCTCGGTTCCCCTCCAAATGATCACTACCCACGGCACGAATCCACTGTACTCGGGTCAGACAACTCAAAGCGCCATGCCTTGGACCTCCGGCCCTTGGTCAGTGGCGATTGACGATCAGGAAGGACGGATTGTGGTTTCGGGTGTGCAAAGCGCCGGAGTAGTTTCTCTCCGTCTGATCCAGCCGACGGATCCGGCGTTTCAGTTGAACCTCGCGGACTATACTGCAGGTAGGACGATCTGGATGAATGGAACTGTGCCAAATTTCCCGTTTGGTAGTCGGCCAAGTTTTGCGGCTGTTCACGGATTCGAAGGTCACGGCGACTTGGGGAACGTCTTGAACTTTGACGATCTGGTCTCGATGACGGATGCGCAGCTTGCTAGCTACCTGCAAAGCGGGGCGCAGGGTTCGGTTCCGCGTCCCGAGTTAACAGGAAATGATCTGAGGAATGTAATTTATTACATTCGCCGGACGGCGCAGGGAGGACAATCTGTCACTCCGGGCCCCACCATTTTGAGCAACCTACTACCGGCGATCAGCGCAATCTCGGCAATTCAAAGTGGGCCCACAACTGCCTCGGTGAGTTGGACAACGAATGAAGGAACCAGCGGATTCATTGCTTGGGGCACGACGTCAGGCACATACTTCGGTTGGTCGCCCCTGGAGTCGAGCTATTCGATAGCACATTCCGTAAGCGTAGGGAATCTGCCGGCAAGCAGCCGGATATTTTTCATCATTCGCGCTAGAGATCAGATAGGAAATCAGGTAGTCTCTCCAGAACAAACTATCTATCTGCACTAGCGTAAACTGTTGTTCGGTTTTCCTTGCTGGAGACCTGGCCATGAAGCCGAGAGTTGATCGCAGTCTGGAGCTATGGGAAAAGTATGGGGAATACATCCTTATGGCCATGCCCTATGCGGATAGTCTGATCGCAAGCGGACGAGGCTGCACTCTCCAAGACGTTGATGGCAATCAAATCCTCGACCTCTCTGCCGGCCAATTTTGTTCGATTCTGGGAAACAATCATCCCAAATACCTTGAGAAACTCCTTGCACAGATCGGAAATGTAATCCACACGGGTACTCAGTTCCTCAGCCCAATCGTCCTGGAGGCTGCGAAGAAGTTCGCGGAGATCACTCCTGGATCCCTTTCCAAATCGATTTTCTTGTCGACTGGAACTGAGGCAAACGAATGTGCAATCAGTTTGGCTAAGGCATACACGATGAAAACGGGTGTTATTGGCTTTAATCGAGGTTATTACGGCCTTTCCGTCGGAACGAAAGGCCTTAGTTCGATCTTTTCGAGAGGCGACCGTCAAAGATCGGGGCCCGCTGTGCCTGAAACTTTTCGGCTGCTTGCACCTCACTGTTTTCACTGTCCGGTAAAGAATCACTATCCCGAATGCGAGTTTGTGTGTCTAGACAGTTCGATCGAATTGCTGCCTAAACGCCAAGATATTGCAGCCATCATCGTCGAACCCTTTTTCTCAGCGGGTGGAATGTTCACTCCTCCTCCCGGTTATTTGAACCGGCTGCGCGACTACGCTCACAATATTGGAGCTTTGTTGATCGTCGACGAAGCCCAAACCGGTTTCGGACGAACCGGCAAATGGTTCGCCTGCGAACATCACGAGGTAGAACCTGACATTCTGGTCGTCTCCAAGAGTTCGGGGGCCGGATTTCCTGTATCAGGTGTAATCACGACCGATGCGATCGCCGATCGCATCGCGTCTCAGCGCTGGCTTCACCTTGCCAGCCACCAGTCTGATCCTTTACCCGCCGCCGCCTTTGCCGCAACCATCGATATCGTGCGTGAAGAAAACCTTGTGGAGAACGCTGTCGCTCAAGGCCGCTACTTCATGGATGGTCTCCTGGAGTTGAAGAGGAAGCACCAAATCATCGTAGACGTCCGTGGAGAAGGCCTCATGCTTGGTGCTGAGATCGGAAAATGCAAGGATGGCACCGAGCACGAACTCTGTTCGCAGATTGTGGCGCTATCCGCAAATCGTGGCTTGCATTTTACTTACACCTATTACGAGCCGGTGTTTCGGTTTATTCCCCCGTTGACCATCACCAAACCAGAAATCGATCGCGCTTTAGCGATTCTGGACGACTCTATCGCGCATGCTTTGGCTGGAGACACGAGCACCGAAGAATTGCTTCCCACCAATTTCCACTCGCGCGCATTCGTTGAAAAGCTGACTGGCAAGAAGACTCTGAAAAGCCTGGCGTCTCTTCTCTACGAAACGAGCCCTCGGTACTGGATTCAAAAAGCGCGAGAGTCTGTGGGCAGGTGAGGCTGCGGAACGCCGAATTAAGCTTGTCCGATGTGTGAAATTCAGGCGCCAGAGGATTGACTTAACATTAATACTTCGGTCGTTTTCCTTTAACAATCGTTGGGTACGCTTATCGCGCTCACAAGCGGCTGGTCCGTCCTCCGTCGGCCGACGGCTCATGTGTGCGCTCCCAACATGTGGTTTGACACTCCGGCTTACGCGTTGTTCCTGATCTCGATCGTGGCAGTGTATTGGCGCTTAAACCGCACGAGCCAAAATGTATTTCTGCTGGCGGCCAGCTACTTCTTCTACGGCTGGTGGGACTATCGCTTCCTGCTCCTGATGATGGGCAGCACTGCCATCGACTTCACTATCGCTCGCTACATTCAGCGCTGCGAAAGCGATTCCACACGCCGCACGCTTTTAGTGACGTCGCTGGTAATCAACTTTGGCATTCTTGGCATATTCAAGTATCTCCATTTCTTCACGGATTCTTTTACTCACATCTTGGCTGTGTTCCGCTTGAGCGTGTCGGCGCCATTGCTCCGCGTTATTCTGCCTCCGGGAATTTCCTTTTATACCTTTCAGGAAATTGCGTACATCGTGGATGTGTACAAACGAAAGTTGCCGGCCACAGAATCGTTCGTTGACTACGCTTTGTTCATCAGCCTATTTCCACACCTGATTGCGGGCCCCATCCAGCGCCCCAATCATCTGCTACCGCAGGTTCAACAGCCACGCAGGTTCCGCTCGGATCAGTTCTTCGATGGGATTCTCTTAATTCTTTCCGGCTTGTTCAGAAAGTGCGTCATCGCCGACAACTGTGCTCTTCTAGCGAACGCCGCATTCTCCGGCCATCTAGGGCCGCCCAACCTACCGGTTCTAACAATTGGAGCCTATGCGTTTGCATGGCAAATTTATGGCGATTTCAGCGGCTACAGCGATATTGCTCGAGGCAGCGCACAATTGTTTGGTTTTCATTTCATGGTGAACTTCCGCCAACCCTATCTGGCGACATCCGTCCAAGATTTCTGGCGCAGATGGCACATCAGCCTCAGCACGTGGCTGCGTGACTATCTCTACATCCCGTTGGGTGGCAGCGCCGAGCCAGGATATAAGACCTACCGCAATCTGCTGGCGACCATGGTCCTCGGTGGACTCTGGCACGGAGCCAACTGGACATTCGTGGTCTGGGGCTGGCTCCACGGCGCAGCTTTAGCCATCGAACGCTACGCTCGTGAAACAGGGTTATTGCGGACTGAGGGGCTCCGACTGGGTTCAACTTGGCTTCACCGCATTTTTGTGTTCCATCTCGTTTGTCTGAGCTGGGTTTTCTTTCGCGCCGAGTCTCTTGGCAGCGCGGCTTCCTTCTTGCAGGGGCTCAGTCGGGTTGCATGGTTGCCTGAATATGCAGTTGCGCTGAAGTTCCTGGCGTTATCTGCCATTCCGCTGTTTCTGGTGGATTTGTATCTCGAGCATTCTGGCGAAGAATATGTTTTTCAGCAAAGGGCACCTGCTGCACGAATCGCGCTCGCTTGCGGCCTAGTTTTGTTGATTGCTCTGTTCTCGGCAAATCAGGCAAATGCATTCATCTACTTCCAATTTTAGGGCGCCCACTCTACGGCATATCTGGTTGCTCGGCTTGGCTTGCGTTCTGGTGTGCGCATTTATTGAAGTCGGTACGGCGCTTGGATTTGGGCGCATCAGTCACATCGAGCACCGGCGTGAAGCGGAATTCGAGCGGGCGAAAGACGTGCGTCACTCGGTGCGTGCCGCTTCTGTTCTGGTAGTTGGAAATTCGTTGCTGCTCCAGGGTGTGGATTTTCCGAAATTGCAACAACAGGCTGGGCCCGAGTTAACTCTTTATCGCGTCGTAGTGGAGAACACATTCTATCTCGATTGGTATTATGGCCTGCGCCGCATGTTTGCATCGGGAGCGCGCCCCGATGTGATCGTGTTGGTATTGAATCCATCTCAGCTTACTTCCCCCGCCATCGGGGGAGATTACACCGCGCACTTCCTAGTGGATAAATCTGATCTTCTGGAGTTCGTGAAAGAAACCGGGGCGGATCGTAACCGGACGAGTTCTTTGGCGCTGGCAAACCTCAGTTTTTTTTACGGTACTCGCGCTGAGATTCGCAACTGGGTTTTAGGCAAGATCTTGCCTGACCTGCCGATCCTGACCCGCAGTTTCCACCCCACCCAAAAAAAACCACCTGCTGACCTTTTGCGTGAACTCACCACTCAACGACTGGAGAGATTACGCCAGCTATGCCAACGGTATGAAGCGAAACTCGTATTCGTAGTCCCCCCTTCGAATGAGGACGCGGGTGCGGATATTGTATCGCGGGCTGCTGCATCTATCGGAGTCGAAGTTTTGATCCCAATCGCGCCAGGTGTACTGCCGCTTTCGGATTACTCGGACCGCTTCCATCTCAATTCGAACGGCGCCAGCAAGTTTACGCCGCCTCTGGCTGCAGGACTGAGACAGACTATACTGAGTTTTATTGGACACAGTCCTGATCACGGGCGACTGCAAAAGCAGCCATTGGATTATGATTTCGAGTCAGAAAAACGCGACTCCGGAGAGCCTGCCGTCAAACATTCGGGCGGTAGAGATGGTTGCGGACAGTGCGGCAAGGTAAAGAGGAACACAAGCCCCACCTGAGAGTGCTCCTCACCCTCAAAAACCTCTCACGCTGTAACAACCGCGATTCTTTGGAAAACATCGCCGCGCCCGATGCCGCGGCGTCCATCACCAGACGTAAGAACCAGTGGTCTAGTTCACCTTGTTCATGCTCACAGTAGCTTCTCCCGCGCAATGAATAGGCACCCTACGTCGTTGCCGCACACGCATTTCTGTTAGCTTTTCTGTGAAAATATGTTCGAGATGTGTCTGAAGGAAGTAGAATCAAACTTCTTCGAGATTTGATAATTTCTGTAGGTGGCAAATTCACGAGAACAGTCTGGACGTGCACTCAGAATGGCTTGCTTGTCAAACTATTCGCTTCCCACGGACCAATCGAGAACGCGAGTGTTTTAGGAAGGGGAACCATATCGCTATAGTTGCCTCGAAAGACTCATCTCAACGGACATAGGTCTCACGATTACCATCTCTATGTATATTGCGTGGCGATCCAACTGTATTTGCTTTTCTGTGATTTTCTCCTCTTGGCTTGTATCTTCGACCCTGGCACAAACGGCCCCCACGGTCACAAACATCAGGGCGATACAGCACGACGGCCAGACGTTCGTCACCTGGACAGATGCGGCACCCGGTTCCTCCGGAAAGATTTATCGCTACGACCTGTATCGCAGTACCAGCGGACCGATAAAAGACCTGACGCACGCAACATTAGTGCAAAAAGGATTATTTAATAACTCCGCTCAACTGATCGGCCCAAAGCCTTTCAGCCAAGTAACACGTCTGAACGACGCATTCCCCATGGTGCGAATTGATAACCATAGTGCTCCGCTGCCTCTGTGGTCGGGACTCGCCGTCTACACCAACAGCGAACGCGCGGCTGCATACTATGCCGTGATTACGCGAGATACGACGGGTGCAAAGCAACCATCCGCTATTTCCACTGTCAACTCTCTTACGAGCCCTGTGGAGGAATTCCCGTCTCCCATCGCTCCGGTACTGCAAGTACCTAGCACAGATTCTGCGCGCCGCCCCGATTGCTGTTCCATCTCCGGAACGTCGAGCCTTCCATTGTGGCTGAAACTTCATGGTTCTGGGGGCAGCGCGCCAGCGTTCGGGGATTTGCAGGCCTATTGGGGTGATTCGACAATGGGCTACCAGGATGGCATTCAATCAATGTTCTCAGTGTACGAAGATCACACCGGAAGCGCTATCGCGAAGGATGGACCGAGGCAACTGATCGTGGCTCCACAAGACGCAATATGGTCGATGGATGGGAACTCTGGTACTGAAACTTATTGGTTCGGCGTCAAGGCAGTTCCTCAACTCGCACCGGAGCGACATCCTCACGTGTATCCATATACTCTCGCCAAACTCGCGTTCATTTTGCCTTGGGTGATCCAACATTATCATGCTGATCCCAATCGAATCTACGGTATTTCGGAGTCCATGGGAGGTTATGGTCAGGTGCAATGGTCGCTGCGCCAGCCGAATCTTTTTGCCGCAATATTTATGCGGATTCCGATTCTTGGCCCGTGGCTCCATTTACCTTCACTTATTGACACCACCCCCAGCGGTCACCCCCGGATCGTCCCCACGGTCGACGATACATTGCCGGACGGCGAATCTTACAACGGAGATACCGACGCTGCGGCGTGGATCTCCCGTGACTGCTCGCGTAACCTGCCTTATGTTTCCTGGTCCTCAGGACGAAACGACATCGGCCTTGCCAATCACCGCATGTGGACTTATGCGGTTCAGATGGCAAATGCTCTAAAGCACTGTCACTACGGGTTTTCCTTCATCTGGAATAATGGCGTGCACAACAACGTGACCGCCAGTCTCGAGACGCGGCTTCTAGAGCAATATCAGGCTGTGTTTGCTAGGAATCTTAGCTATCCTGCCTTCACCAATTTCAGTTTGGATGCTAGCTACGGCAATGGCGATATCACAGCCGGCGATTATTCAGGCTGCGTCAACTGTGGTTGGAATTGGCACATTCTAACGGACACTCAAGCTACTTGGTCTGTTACTTTCAAGAACGAACAAGTTACCACGAAAGCTACAACCGATGTTACCCCAAGGAATACTCAACGGTTCACACGAGCGGCAGGAACGTCTGTGAAATGGTCGTCTTCGACCGGCCAAGAAGGTACCGCTGTGGTGGATTCCTCCGGACTTGTGACGATTACGGGAATCGAGTTGACTCCCAATACTGAGACTACAGTTATGATCCAATGAGGATGGCTGATTAACTTTCAGGATAGAGACGAATCAGATCACTTTGCCGTAGTATTCGGTACACGCGTTCAATGTCTTCAGATTTCATTTCAGATTTCCACTTATTCGCGGCACCGATAGGATCTCTAAAAATGCCGTAGAAGCGGCCTGAACCTTGGGTTAATCTGTCAAATCTGCCGGGTGGCACTCGCAACGTGCTAGCTTTTAGAAACGTGGACGTCTCCTTGGTCCAGGGCAATCCTGAAAACGAAAACATTTCTTGGGACTTCCCAGCGGGATCAGTGCAAAAGTCCTCATACCGCACCTGCCTGCATCTATCTGACTTGGCCGTTTCCTCTGAGGCTTTTTCATTTGTTAAAACCCAAGTCCATGCCATACGTTCTACTGGGTGCGCCGCGCGTAGATGGTCGAGTGTAATGCCACGATTGTTCGTGGCTGTCTCTAAGAACATTTTCATGATCCCATAGTCTTCGCTCGCGGCCACCTTAGACGAAAAATTCTTCTGCGCTTCGCCCCGCAGCGTAGAAGAAATACATGCGCAAGGATGACGTGTGATCAAAATTGCGCGGCAATCTTCTACAACACGCAGGATCAAACCAAGGCGACCCAGCGAATCAACCGATTTCCAGACG
>Ga0126381_100002627_pt1 | contig 19468 bp, 16 predicted proteins | sample PanSoiMetPlot_28_FD_96465 | JGI IMG/M metagenome (GOLD analysis project Ga0126381, IMG submission 96465) | Tropical forest soil microbial communities from Panama - MetaG Plot_28 | ecosystem: Environmental > Terrestrial > Soil > Tropical forest > Bulk soil | place: Panama | collected 2016-02-17
ACCGCCCGTCCAAGCGCTGCGCGGGGTGAACCTGAGCATTGACCAGGGGGAGCTTATCGGGATCGTCGGTCCGTCGGGTTCTGGCAAGACGTCCCTACTGCAGCTGATGGGAACCCTCGACCGACCCACGAGCGGTCACGTGCGGATCACTGGCCTCGACGTCGCCACCATGGACGACGGCGACGTCGCCTACTTGCGGGCCACTCGAATCGGGTTTGTCTTCCAACAGTTCTTCTTGTCCGAACACTCCACCTTGTTGGACAACGTGGCCGATGGTCTTCTCTACGCCGGCATCCCCGTCGCGAAGCGCCGCCAGGAGGCTCTCGAAGCCCTTGAATTGGTAGGCCTCGCCCAGCGCCGGCACGCACGCCCCACGCAGCTGTCCGGCGGGCAACGCCAACGGGTTGCCATCGCCCGAGCCCTCATCGGCCAGCCCGCCATCGTGCTCGCCGACGAGCCGACTGGGAACCTCGACCAGGCCACCGGCAAGTCCATCCTGGCCTTGATCGATCAGCTCCATCAGGCCGGCTCGACCATCGTTGTCATCACCCACGATCGCGCCATCGCCGAGCGAATGCCCCGCAGAGTCGAGATTCTCGATGGCTCCATCGTCGCCGACACCGGCCCCGGCGTCAGCGCCGAACACCCGTGAGAACCGGCACGGTGAACCGGGAGCAGCTGCAACTGTCCGATCTGGCTCGGCTCTCGATCGTGGGACTGCGCACGAGGAAATTGCGAGCCGGGCTATCCGCACTCGGCATCGCCATCGGCGTGGCCGCCATCGTCGCCGTCCTCGGGATAACCGCCTCGTCCCAGGCCGGCCTGCTCGACGAGATCAACCAGCTCGGCACCAACCTGCTCACCGTCAGCAACGGCGAGAACCTCCTCGGCGCCCCGACCGAGCTGCCCGTCACGGCGCCGGCGATGATCGAAAGAATCGGGGGGGTAGAGCAGGTGCAGTCCACCGGAGCCGTCAGTGGCGCCAGCGCCTATCGCAGTCCGTACATCCCCGCCAGCAACACGAATTCCCTGACGGTTCAAGCCTCATCTCTTGCCCTCCTCCCCGTCGTCGCCACCAGCGTCGCCCAAGGCCACTACCTCAACGCGGCCACCGCCCAAGAACCCGTTGCGGTACTCGGCGCCGTGGCCGCTGCGCGGCTCGGGATCGACCGCATATACCCCGGGGAACGGATTTGGGCCGGCGGCCAGTGGCTCTACGTGGCCGGCATCCTCCGGCCAGCGGTGCTGGCCCCTGCCATCGACTCGTCCGTACTGGTTGGCTACCCCGCAGCGGAGAAGTACCTGGGCTTCGACGGGCATCCCGCCACGATTTACCTTCGCACCCGCAGCAGCCGGGTAACGACGGTCGACAACCTTCTCGCCGCTACCGCCAGCCCTGAGAACCCCAGTCAGGTGAACGTCAGCCAGCCATCGGCCGCACTCGTCGCCCAGGCTGAAGCTCAAAGTGCCCTCAACGGCCTGTTCCTTGGCCTGGGCGCCATCGCCCTCTTGGTCGGCGCGGTCGGCGTCGCCAACATCATGATCATCTCCGTCCTCGAACGCCGCTCCGAGATCGGACTGCGCCGCGCCCTTGGCGCCACCCGAGGGCACATCCGCACCCAGTTCCTCTGCGAAGCCGTCGTGCTCGGTCTGCTCGGCGGCGCCGTCGGTGTCGCACTCGGCGTTGCCTCCACCGTCGTCTACGCCCACACCAAGGGCTGGTCCACGGTCATCCCAATCGAAGCCTGGGCTGGCGGCATCGCCGCCTCCGTCATCATCGGAGCCGTCGCCGGTCTCATCCCCGCGCTACGCGCCGCCCGGCTCTCACCTACCCAAGCCCTGTGGTCCGTCTAGCCTTTTCTTGCCTGATCTAGGTAACCCGCGGCTTGACCGCGGGCGCTGCCGCGCCTGCTGACCGAAGCTGGAAAGCGTGACGGACCCATCAGGAAGGGCCAGTTCCCCGGCGGCAACTCGGTTCTTGAGATAGGTGAAGGTCTGCGCCGTCTGCGCGAACAGGTGCTCGCCGACGACCAGCGACGGCCGGGGTTCCTCCCCGGGAGCGAGCAGCCGCGGCAGCGGGCCGAGCACCGTGTGGTAATCCAATGTGCAAAAGAGCGGGAACGAGTAGCGTTCCTCGGTCACCGTCCGCACACGGTGGCTGGTGGCCACGAACCGGCCGTTGGACCACAGCTCAAGCATGTCGCCGATGTTGACCACCAGGGCGTCCCCGCGCGGCGGCACGTCGATCCAGTCCCCGGCCCCGTTCAGCACCTCAAGGCCCGGCGAGGTCGGCCGGAGCAGCGTGATCAGCTCGTAGTCGGTGTGCGCGCCGATGCCCGGCGCGTCGCAAGCGTCCGGATCGCACGGGTAGTGAATGAGCCGCAGCTGGCTCGGCGGCTTGGTCATGTGCCGGCCGAAGGTGTCTTCCGGCTCCCCCATCGCGACCGCGAGGGCACTGAGCAGCCGCCGCCCGAGCGCCATCGCGTCCTGGTAGTAGGCGGTTACCGCGGCGGCGAAGCCGGGTATCGCCGCCGGCCACTGGTTGGGGCCGATCATCGGGTTGCCCGCCACGTAGTCGGGGTCATCGCCTGGCAGGTCCGGACCGGTATCGAAGGCCTCCTTGCGATCGACGCCGCCGCCGTAGAAGACCTCCTCGCCCTCGGGCACGTACCCCCGGTGGCAGCGCGACAGGCCGATGTAAGAACGCATCTTCTCGTCCAGCGGCAGCGCGAAGAACGCCTTCGCCACGGCGAGCAGACGGTCGAAGGCTGACGGCGCTATTCCAGTCCCGCGTACGTAGCAGAAGCCGACCGCGGCGGCCGCGCGGCCGAGTTCAGCCGCGACTGCCCGCCGCTCCCGCGGCGTGCCCGCGCCGAGGGCGCTGACGTCAATCACCGGGAGCTCAGTGAACGCCGGCGGGCTAGCCATGAGCCTCCTCCCGGTGGGTGACTTGCCAGCGGTCTCGCACCACGCGGTCCGTCCACGCCGTCTCGACCAGGACGCAGTCCACCGTGTCCAGCCAGGTCAGCCGCGCGCCGAGGGCAGCGGCCGAGCTGGTCGCGGTGATCACCGCGGTAGCCGGCCCGGTGATCCGGGCCAGCGACACCACACCAGCCGCCGGGCCCTGCGCCCAGCCGATATCGTCGCCGACGCGGACCAGGATCGCCCGTTGCCTGCCCGGGCAGGTCAGCCGCAGGCCCCAGCACGGGACGGCGGCGGTCCCAAGCGCCCCGGGATGCCAGTGCTCAAGGTAACCGTCATGCACGCCGCGTTCTACCAGGCTCCCTTCGCGCCACTCCAGCGTGCCCGCGTCTGCGACGCCCCACGGAATGAGCTCGATCTCGTGGGACCAGGTGAAAACCGAGCCCGTCTGGGTCAGCGTGCCGGCGAACCCGGTGCCCGGCCCATCGACGGGCTGCCGCAGGTCCACGAAGAGCGATGGTCCTTGGAGCCACGTCGCGCTCGACGTCGTGTCGACGGAGCCATCGGCGGACCGCAGGAGCGTCCGCTCCCACCGTCCCGCCAGCCGCGCGACATCGACGGCGCCGGGGCCGCTGGTGAGACCGAGCATGGCATAAGGCCATCGCATCGGCGTGTCCGCCCGGTCGCCGTCGCGTGACGCCCGGGTTACGTTTGCCGACGGCGCCGGACATTGACGCAACCGACTGGTTGCGATAATGTGGCAATCAATTGGTTGCTATATCATGGAGGCTGTCATGGCTCTAGCCCCGCACGAAAACATGGCCCCGCACGACAACATCGAGACCATCACGCGCTTCGAGCTCGCGTTTCGCAGGGGCGACCAGGCGGCGATCGACGAGCTCTGCGACCCGGGCATGGTCGACCACAATCCAGCGCCGGACCATGAGCCGACGCTGGCCGGCTTCAAGCACAAGACCGCGTACTTCTGCTCGCTCTTCCCCGACCTTGAGGAGAATCTGCGGGACATCATCGCCAGCGGCGACACCGTCGCCACCAGGTGGGTCATAACCGGTTCCCTGCAGCAGGAGTTCATGGGGATCCCCGCCTCCGGCCAGGCGATTAGCGTCGAGGGCATGAACTTCTACCGACTGAGGAACGGGCGCGTGACCGACATCTGGACGCAGTTCGACGGCGTCGCCATGATGCAGCAGCTCGGCGCCGCCCCTGCCTGAACTACGTCAGCTGGATCACGTGCAGGCCACGCCGTTGACGCTGAAGCTGGCGGGTGAGGCGTCGCTGGTGGTCCAGGTGCCCTGGAAGCCGAACGACTGACTGCCGCCGGGCGAGATCATGGGGTTGTAGCTCAGGTTGGTGGCCGTGACGCTGGTGCCTGTTTGCGTGACGGCCGCGTTCCACCAGCTGGTGATCTTCTGGTCGCCGGGGAAGGCGAACGTCAGCGTCCAGCCGTTGATCGCCGACGAACCGTTGTTGGCGATCGTGACAGTGGCCGTGAACCCGCCCGTCCAGTTGTTAGGGCTATAGGTGACGTGGCAGCCGCCAGTGGCCGACGGGACGATCACGAGGTTGGCGGTCGCCGTCGCCGCCCCGGTGACGCCGTTCACGGACACGTTCGCGGTCGCCGTCATGCCCGTGGCCTGGCAGCTCGCGATCGGGTTCCCGATCGTGAGGGTCGAGGTGGAGCTGCCTCCCGCCGCCAGCGAGTAGGGGAAGGCGAGCGGGTCAAGCACCGGGCAGCCCGGTGGCAGGCCCGAACCCGTCCCGGTGAATTTGGGCGCCACGACGCTCTCCCCCTGCACTGCCGTGCTGCCGCAGTTCTGCACGACGAGGGTCAGCGTCGACGTCTGGGTCCCCTGGACGGCAGGCGGGCTGAAAGAGAACTGGCTGATGGCGATCCCGTTGGTGCACACGAGGAACTGCAAAGTGGCCGAGACCGTCGTGACCGTGCCGACGACACCGTTCACGTTGATGTTCGCGCTCATCCTGAGCGCGGTGGGATGGCAGTTCTGGAAGTCGCCGGGAGCCCCGAAGGTGTTGGTGAGCATGTAGGTGCCGTTGGGGGCGATCGTGTAGTTGAAGGGGATCGCGTCGGAGACCGGGCAGCCCTGCCCAGGGGAATACGAGCCGAACCAGTCGGTCGTCCCCGAGATCGTCTGGCTGGTGCAGTTCTGCAGGACCAGCGTCAGCGGGGAGGATCCCGTGGGCGGGACGACGGTCGGGTTGAACGCGAACGAAGTGACGGCCACTCCATCGATACATGTCGCCGCCCTGGCCGTGTTCGCCGCGCCTGGGGCCAGCATCGCCGCCAGCGGCACCATCACCGTGACGGCCGCGGCCAACAGCAGCCTGCGCAACATGAGCCTCTCCCCTCCATTGACCCCGCAGGGTGTCCGGACGGCGGTCCCGCGGGCGCGGGAGGCGCATGCCGGTACCGGACGATGGCGTCAGCGTAAATCGGTGCCGAGAAGGCACAACCGCCGTATCGCGATCGGCGCGAACGTGCCTGGCCAGACAGGTAAACCCAGCCGATCCGGCGTGTATCTTTCGCGCCGCGACCGGTGCTGCGCTCAGTCGCCTGACCAGCAGTCCAGGATCGCTCCGGCGATGATGCTCGCTGTTTCCGCCCGGTTGCGGGGCGGCGCGCCAAATAGCGCGGGCAGCCCGGAGGTGTCGACGAGCAGGACCTTGTAGTCCTTGCGGACAACTACAGAAAGGTCCTTGGCGGTGAAGGCGCCCTGACCGAGGTCCTGGAGTCGTGTGAGAAGGCCGAGGCGACGCTCAAGGGACGAGAAGTAGCTGTCGGTTTCTGTCTTGCTGGAGAGTTCTTTGACGGAGAGCACCATGACGCCCTTGGAGAAGACGTACCGGCAGGAGTAGAGGTGATCTGTCCAGGTTGGGACGACGGGCGCAGTCGTGTGGAAGCCGATGATCGCGCCGATTTCGGCTTGAGCTTTGGGCGCGCAGACCATCTTCGCGGAGACTGATGGGGTCGCGCGCGCGGGCTGCGCGATGTGCACAGTCACGCTCTGGGTGCCGGGTGCGCTCTGGGAGCTGACGGGTGCGCTGTGGGAGCTGACGGGCTGCGTGGCTGACGTCGAGGCGCCGCAACTGGTGATGCTCAGCACGCATGCGAAGACGGCCAGCACGAGAAACGTCATGTGCTGACGCGTCGCTGTCAAAGGAACCTCCGAGGCAGGGGTCTGTCAATTATGTGGCTTGCCGACAGGCTGTTGCGCCGGGATGGTCTGTGAGAAGTATCCCGACAGAAGCGGCCCGCGGGCCGGCGTGGCGTCGACGCGGAAGGTCCACCGCCCGGGTGTGAGGCTCACGTCCGCCACGAAGTGCCCGCTGTCGAGACGGATCAGCTTCAATGGCTGGTCCGCGCCTTGGGGGGTGAGCGCCGTGGCGCTGGCGGAGGTGATGGTCTCCTCCTTCCCCGGTGTCTGGAAGAACGTGAAGTGAACCAAACCCTGGCCTGGTGTCAGCTGCTGCACGTACGCCTGGAGGCTGCGGCCGCTCCCCAGCTGGATCGTGTACAGGGTCGGCTGGCCTGCCTGAGTGGAGACGGTGACATCCTCGGCCGGCAGCCGGGTGCGGAGCCCGAGCAAGACGTCGGTCCCGGTCGCCGCCTGCTGCACCACGACGTCGATGTTCCACTGGCCGTCGATGGAAAGGTTGGCGCCCTGCCCGGTCCACGTGCCGCCAGGACCCGGGGCGAGGTTGAGGCTCGAGGCCACGTTCGGGTTGCTGAGCAGCGAGAACTCCAGCCGGACCGCGCGGGCGGCGACGGGACGGCCTGAGTCGTAGCCCAGGACATTGACCGTGAACCTGTTAGAGCCCACCGTGCCCGGCGACACCGCGAGGCGCACCCGCACCGTGGTAGCGAAGTCGCTGCCTGTCACGGTGACCGACGGCGAGGCGGTCATGCGCGCGGCGGCTTTGACGAAGCTCGCCGGCGGAAGGCCGCTGAGCACCGCGGCCACGGCTAGCACAAGGGCCGCCAGGGCCACCTCGGTTCTGACCGATCGCAGGAGCGAGCGGGTGGCCCCGGCCGTCGCGCCACGCATGACAGGCGATAGCACGCCCGGCGCCGCGAGAGCGGGCTCGGCGAGTTTCGGCAACAGCCGGTAACGGTTTCGCCACGCTATCCCGATCATCGCCGCGAAGAGGCCGGTCTTGATGAGCAGGGTGACACCGAAACTGGTCGACACCAGCGCTCCGAGGCTCCCGGCTTCGGGCACCGCACGCAGCACCCCCGTCACACCAATGACGGCCACGGCGGCGAACGCCAGCCGCGAGAAGCGCCGCACGGCCACTACCCTCGCCGCCCCGTCCAGGTTCCGCAGCCCGAGCAGAAGCCACACCAGGCCGCCGACCCATACCCCGGCCGCGACAATGTGCAGCCACTGGTCGGCCACGTTGAGCAGCCTCACAGAGGACTGGGTCTCGGCATGCCCGGCCTGGGCGTGCACGAACAGCGCGACCGCCGCGGCGGCTCCCAGCACCGCGAGCCTGCGGCCCGCCGGGCGCCGCGCCGCGAACAGCGCGGCCACCCCGCACACGGCCACGGCGGCGGCCTGCGCCAGCAGCGACCGCCCGGCCGCGGCGCCGAACAGTTCCCCGAACGGCACGCCGGCCGCCGCCCGCTCCGAAACGATCATGGTGAGGATGCCGGCCGCCGCAACCAGCCAGCCGGCCGCGATCACGATCCCCGCACCCCGAGGCAGCCGCCACCCGAAGACAAGCATCCCGGTCGCCCCGGCGGCGGCGAGCAGCGCCAGTCCCCAGTACAGCAGCCACAGCCCGACTACGTCGGCCGGAGCCGGCGCGGAGCCTAGCGATCCGCTCTTGGCGGCCTGGGCCGCGGCGGACCCCGCCGGGGGCTGTACCCCGATGCCGAAGGCGAAGGAGCCGCCCGTGACATGCCCGTCCACCTTCGACACCGTGCGCCAGTTGACCGTGTACACACCGTCGGCGAGACCGGGCAGCCTAACCCGCAGCTCCTGCGCGTCACCGGGCACCACGGTGGGCTCGCCGACCCTGGGAACGGCCTGGCCAGAGGAATCCAGCAGGAGGACCGTGGACAGGCTGGGCTCGGGTGCCTCGGTGAAGTAGAGCAGCATCGCCTGGGGTGCACTCGGCAGCGACGAGTCAGCCGCCGGAAACGATCGTTCCAGCAAGGCGTGCGCGCGCGCAGGCGAAGCGAGGACACCAATCCCGGCCAGCGCCAGAACAGCTACCAGCAATACCGCCCGCAGCGACCTCATTCCACGCTTACCGTGTGCCGGCTATCTGCCGCGGAATCACGGGATCGCGACCTGCTTCGGGCCAGCGCCACCGCGCCGACGCACAACCCCGCCACGCCGGCCGCCAGCCCGGCGATCCCGACGGTCAGCGCCACCGAACCGGAGGCCGCTCTGGTGTCGGCCGCCTTGGCGTCGGCCGCGTTGGCGTCGGCCGCATGGATTTGCGCGGACAGCCGGTTCGACTCGGCGATCAGGCGCTGCGCCAGCTGCGCGTTCGACGGCGCCTGCTGCGGGAACTCGATCGCCGCGGGGTCGTGCGCGCTGTCGAACGTCGTCGGTGAGGACGACACGGTGATGTTCACCTGCTGGCCGCGGATGGCTCCGAAGAAATGGAAGGTGTAGTCGCCTGGAGCCGTAGGGACGAAGTAAGCGTTGTACACGCCTCTCGTTCCCTGGCCGCTGTCGGGATCGTAGGAGGCCACCAGCGGCAGCAGCTTGGTCTGGGTCCCGTATCCCACTTCCACTTTCAGCGTGTCGCCGAGCCCCTCATCGACGATGGGGGCACCGGTCTTCGCGCTGGTCAGCAACAGGAAGACGGAGTTCTGCTCGCCGGTGTACGCCGGCTCGTCGCCGAACCCGATCAACAGGTGGTAAGGACCTGCCGTCTTCAGCACATGGGCCGAAGCCGGGCCCGCGATCGCGGCGATCAGCATGGCCGGCACTGCGGCCATCACCGCGAGCGCGAGCAGCACTCGTGCTCGCATCAAGCGCGGCACGTCAATCCCAGCGACGCCGCCCGCGGAGCCGTCGACGGAGCAAGAAGCCGCCGAATCCCAGCAACGGTATGGCAACGGCGCCGCCGGCCAGGCCCAGGCCCAGCATTCCCTTGTCGGGAAGTGTGAGCGGATGCGTGGTGGTCGCCGCGGGAACGGCTGGTTCCGCGGCTGACGAGGTCACCGGAGTGAGAGAGAGGGCATGCCTGGTCGCGTGGGCGGATGGCTTGGCCGACTTCTTCGCGTGGCTGGCGTGCGCCGACGGCTTGGCCGACTTGGTAGCTGTCGCGTGCGCGCTCCCGGACGCGGCGGGCGTGGGCGCGGTCGTGCCGGTCGGCCCAGGCTTGGGCTGCGGCGGCACGGCTTGCTGGGTGGACGGATAGTCGGCCAGGTTGAGGTTGATCTGGCTGTTCTCGCCCGCTTGCAGCGTATTGCCGTAGCGGTTGACGTCGATGCAGTCGAGGCCGGCATTGAGGCAGCCCCCCACGAGGGCATTTTGGACCTGCGGATCCCAGGCCGCGAAAAAGTCGCCGTGCATGGTATATGGGCCATGGCTCGAGAGCACATATTGCGGCCCGCCCGCGATGCCGTAGTAATAAACCGAGAAGTTTATCTGGGGCAGCGAAACCGGGTAGCCGGCCGGGCAGGCGCCTGTGGCGGAATTGGCGTAAGCCATGTTTGACATGTGGTCGGGGGCATCGAGCTGAGTGCCATTCCAGCAGCTCGGGAATACGACATCGGCATGGAGAGTCGCGGTTGTGCCGTTCGCGCACTGCGGTATGGTCGGGGTCATCGCCCCGCCGCCACCACAGTCCCAGTCAATCAAAGCTGACGACTGCGCCGAGGTTGCCCTGGAGTTGCCGGCCACCATGTCCAAACCGGGCGGGAATGGCGTCACCTTGGGCCCCGTCGGGCCGCCGGCCCGCCGGTAGTAGATGAACATCTCCTGGTCGCTGCTTGTCACAAGCGTGTGGCTGCCATCCGCGTTCACCTTGTACAGCGAAGGTATCCAGTAGCCCGAGTGATCGCTGTTCTGCATGCCGCGGCCGCAAGACGAGGGGTTGGCCATCAAACTGGCGCCGGTGGTGTTGGCGTTAGTGGTGATGTTGCCGTAAAACGAGTGCATATGCGAAACGCCGGGCTGGCCGGGGAACACGATCGGGTCGTTGGCACCGAAGTGGTCAACTGTGCACAACATCTGCCAGAAAACGTTATTACCATCGCCCGGCGAGGCCTGGGCTGCCGGAACGGCCGCCAACCCGAGCATCATTAGGGCTGTGGCGGCCATGGCGAGCGGTTTAGTGAAGCGTTTTAGGCAGGGCATTCGCAATACCTTCGCTTGTGGGGAGGTGTGCTGCAGGTCATGCTAGCGCCAGTAGTGCCAGCGGGGTCACCTTTTGGACTCAATCGTGCATCGCGCGCTACCCGGCCGTCGTCGCAGGCCCGGCAGGCTCGGCGTCGAGGCGCGAGCGATCGCAGCCGGCCGATAGGGGCCGCCGCGAGCGCCAGGCTCCCCCACGGCGCGGGGGCCACACGCCTCGACGAGGCGGGAGATGACCGCCTGAAATCGGCTGGGCCCAGCCCGGTGGGCCGCCTCCGGAGCCTGGTCAGGTTCCGGGCAACTGGCCCAGTGTCACCTTGACCGTGGTGGTGCTGCCGTTCGACTTGGTGACGCTGAGCGATACCTGCTGCCCGGGCCGCATTCCGGCGAGGGCTACCGTGAGCGACTCGGTGTCTGGGGTGGGGGTCCCGTTGACGGCGGTGATGACGTCACCGGGCTGCAGGCCGGCTTTCGCGGCGGGACCGCCTGGGGTCACCGCGACAACGCCGACGCCCGCGGGCTGGCCGTCGGGTCCGGTAACTGTCTGCACGGTCACGCCGATCGCCGCGCGGTGCGAGGCGGTGACATGCCCGCTCTTGATGATCTGCCCGGCGATGTCGGTGACGACATTGGAGGGGATCGCGAACCCGATTCCGGGTGCGGCGCCGCCAAGCTGCTGGTCGGTGGCCGCCAGCGTGGGGATGCCCACGACCTGGTCGGCCAGGTCCACCAGCGCGCCGCCGCTGTTGCCCGGGTTGATCGCGGCCGACGTCTGGATGACGTCGGGCAGTGTCGCGCCCGGTGATCCAGGCTCTTGCGACTCTGACACCGTCCGGCCGACCGCCGAGATGATCCCGTCCGTCACGCTGCTGGACAGACCCAGGGGGTTGCCCATGGCGAGCACGATGTCGCCGACCTGCAGTTTGGACGAGTCGGCGAACGTGGCCGGCACCAGGTGCGCGGCGCCGGTCACCTGGATCACGGCGAGGTCATCCGGCGGGTAGCTGCCCGTGAGGCGGGCCGGCAAGGGGCTCGCCGAACCGGACAGGAAAACCTGGAACGAGGTGGCGGTGCCAACCACGTGCGCGTTGGTCACGATGTGCCCGGCGTTGTCGTAGACAACCCCTGAGCCAAGGCCGGAGGATGTCCTGATCTCCACCACGGACGGCAGCACCCGGCGGATCGTGTTGACGTAATCCTGCTGCAGCGACTCGGCTCCGGACGGCGTGTCCGCTCCGGACGCGGGGGCCGGCGTGGCCGCCGGAGCGGACGTGGCCGCCGGAGCGGACGTCGCCGCGGGTGCGGACGTCGCCGCTGACGTCGTGCCGGATGCTCCGCTGGTGCATGCCGCGCAGCCTGCTAGCACCGCCAGCCCGCACGCGAGTCCTGACCACCATCGCATACCTGACCACCTCCACGTGTCGGGGTGCAGCCATCGTCGCCGCTCGCGGGCCGCGCTGACACGTCTACCCGCTCACGGGTACACCACCCACAGTTACGTCATCGACCACGAGATCGGTGATGTTCTGCGCGGAGTTGGCCGCCGTCGACGCGGTGATCGCGATGTTCTCCAGCGTGGCGGTGCCGACCGGGTCCGCGGCGGACGCGCCGACGATGGACCACAGTCCGGCGCAGGTGTCCACCGTCCAGTCGGCCAGGGTGATGCCGGTGACGTCCGGCGGGAAGTCGCCGGTCTGGCCGTTGTAGGTGCCCTGGATGAGCAGCAGCGGGCCGCCGACCGTGCCGGCCGTGACCCGGTAGACGTTGGTGTTGAGCACGTAACCACCGCGCAGCGTGTTCGTCTTGATCCGGTGCCCGGCCTGGAGGTTCGCGCTGTTCATCGTGAGGTCGCGCGCGTAGACGTTGCGAACGCCGCCGGTCATCTCGCTGCCGATCGTGATCCCGCCGTGCCCGTTGGCGAAGTCACAGTTCTCGACCACCACGTTCTGGCAGGGGACGTTGACCCGGCGGCCGTCGGAGTCACGGCCGGCCTTGATCGCCATGCAGTCGTCGCCTGTGTCGAACGTGACGTTCCGCACGACGACGCCGTCGCAGGACTCCGGGTCGCAGCCGTCTGTGTTCGGGCCGGTGGAGCTGATCGTCAGGCCCTCGACCGTCACGTTCCGGCACAGGTTCGGGTTCAGGTGCCAGAACGGGCTGTTGATGACCGTGACGCCCTCGAGCAGGACCCCGTCCGTCAGGAACGGCTGGATCATCTGCGGCGGCAGGAAGTGTTCGGAACCGAACACCCGCTGCGACACCGGCACGCCGGCGTCCGCCATCGCCTCCAGCGCGTTGAAGTCGGGCGTCTCCAGGGGTTTCCAGTTCCACCAGTGGCTAGCGTCCGCCTGCCCGTTGAGCGTTCCATGTCCGGTCACCGCGACGTCGCGCTGGCCGTAGGAGTAGATGAACGGCGAGTAGTTCATCAGCTCGATGCCCTGCCAGCGGGTGAACACGACCGGCAGGTAGTCGTTCGGGTCCTGGCTGAACAGGATCGTTGCGCCGTCCTCGACGTGCAGGTTGACACGGCTGCGCAGATGGATGGCGCCGGTCAGGAACGTGCCGGCGGGCACGATCACGCGGCCGCCGCCCGAGCCGGCGCAGGTGGCGATCGCGGCGGCGAAGGCGGCGGTGTTCATCGTGGTGCCGTCGCCCACGGCACCGAAATCGGTGACACGGAAGTGCCGCCGCGGGAACCGCGGGCGGCGCACCGAGGCGACGATCCGGTCGGCGGCGGCGTCGGCGGGCGACCGCGCCGGGCGGACGGACCCGGGCCTGGCGGCAAGCACGGGCGCCGCGACGCCGAGGGCGCTCAGGCGCAACATGGTACGGCGATCGATCTCTGACATCGTTGTCCTCCCAGGGGGGATGCGGGGGTCACTGGGGGTCATTGCGGGTCGGGTAATGGAAGTCGGGTAATGGAAGCGGCCAGGTTCGGAGAATCCCGGAGATCTCGTCCTTGATGGCCGCGGGCAGCGGGCGGCTCGGCGGGCGGACGTCGGGACGGCACAGGCCGAGCTGGGCCAGTGCCTCCTTGACGACGCTCACGTTGTCGGCCGAGAAGTCAGCGGCGCGCAGCTCCTCGAAGCGCCGCGTCAGTTCCCATGTCTTCATCGCCGCTTCGAAATCGCCCGCCCGCAGGGCGTCCAGCATGGACAGCGCCAGGCGGGGAGCGACATTCGCCAGGCCCGAGGTGAAGCCACGCGCGCCGGACGCCCAGAACGACGGGGCGGTCAGCTCGGCGGCGCCTGCCAGCCAGGTGAACCTGTCGATGCCGGCATCGCGTACGACCTGGGCGAACCTGGCCGCGTCGCGCAGGCCATATTTGATGCCGACTACGTTAGGCGCGCGGTCGGCGAGCTGGGCGATGCGCGCGCCGTTGATGCGCTCGGTTCTGATGTAGAGGACGACGCCGAGGTCAGGGACGGCGTTCGCGATCGTCGCGTGGTAGTCGACCCAGCCTTGGGCCGATATGTAGGGGTGCACCGGCTGGTGGATCATGATCATCCGGGCGCCGTGGTCCCGCGCGTGCCTGGCGGCCTCGCAGGCGGTCGCGATATCGTGGCCGACGCCCGCGAGCAACTCCGCACGGCCTTGCGCCGCCCTAGCCGCGGTCCGCGCCACGAGCCTGGCCTCGGCCTGGCTAAGCGCGTAGAACTCGCCGGTGTTGCCGTTCGGGGTGAGCACCGTGATCCCGCCGTCGAGCAGGTGGGTGACGAGCCGCGCGTAGCTGCCGGTATCGAGCCGGGAGTCCGCGGCGAACGGCGTCACAGGCACGACCACCACGGTCTTCAGCGCGTTCCTGAGCGACTGCGCCGTGGCGGCGTCAAGGCTCATGGGGGGCGTTCTCCTCGGCGCTCGGCGCTGTCGGGAAGTTACGTCGCACGAACGACTCGATGTGCTCGCGGAGCAGGCCGGTGGCCAGCGGTGCGTCACCCGCTTCGGCCGCGTCGAGCACGGCCAGGTGCTCCTGCGCCTCGCGTTCCCAACTCGGTGGGTCGCGACGCCACGCGGCGGCACTGACCAGCGCCGTTTGATCCCGCAAGTCGTCGAGGACGCCGGCCAGCAGCGGGTTCCGGCAGCCCACGTAGAGCTCACGGTGGAAGTCACGGTTGGCCAGGCTCCGGGCGGCCTGGTCGGCGGCGGTGTCGGCGCGCCGCAGGGCCAGGCGGGCGGCCCGCCAGTCGTGGCCAGCGGCGATCGCGCGGCCAAGCGCCTCTGGTTCCAGCAGCAGCCGCAGATCGTAAATGTGCCGGGCATGCTCGTCGTCGACCATGCGGACGACCGCGCCGCGGTACGGGCTCATCGTGACAAGGCCGGCGCCCGCGAGTGTCTTAAGCGCCTCCCGCACGGGGGTCTTGGACACGCCAAGCACGGCCGCGAGGTCGACCTCGACGAGGCTCTGCCCAGGCCTCAGCTCACCGGCCAGGATCGCGTGCTTGATCGCGTCAAGCACGGCAACCGTCCGCGACGGCAACGCGCCGGCGGCCCCCGTCAGGAAGGGAGTGCGTGCCACCGGTTCAGCCGGCGCGGCGAGCTCGCGTGCCCACCGTGTCGCTTCCATCGATTATGTATCGTATCTCATATATGACCTGTCCGCGCTATGCCGATTCGCCTCGTTTTGAAGCCCCGCGGACGTTCTGCACCCGTACTCTTGGACAGTGGTCAGAGCAGCCTTTGGCTTGCTGGCATTAGCCATCACAGCCTGCCTCATCGCCGCGTGCGGTACATCCGCGCCGCCTGCCCTGGTCGGCGTCGCCATCGGCGCGGCGCCGTCCCCCTCGGGCGTCGTGACCGGACCTGCCGCGCTCAAGGGGAGCAGCGTCGTCGACGCGAGCCGGGCCTGCGTGGCGAGCCTGCGGCCGTCCGGCCCGCTGCCGGCCCCCGGCCACATGCCAGCCGGATCGACCATGGCGGCGATCTACAACCGCGGTTACCTAATCGTCGGCGTCGACCAGAGCACCCCGCTGCTCAGTTACCGTGATCCGGCTACGGGCCGGGTCGACGGCTTCAACGTGGCGATAGCCCGGCAGGTCGCGAAGGCGATCTTCGGCAACGAGAACGCGATCAAGCTCGTGGCGATCACGTCGGCCGAGCGGCAGTCCGCCATCACCGGCCACAAGGTCGACCTCATCGCCGACCCGACGACCATCGTCTGCGACCGGCTCGCGTGGGCCGACTTCTCCACGGACTACCTCGACGCCCATCAGCGCGTGCTTGTCACGTCCACGTCGAAGGTAGCGGGGATCGGCGACCTCGGCGGTCAGAAGGTATGCGCGGCCGCCGGCACCACGTCTATCCGTGCGATCGCGGCGCAGCCGTCGCACCCGATCCCGGTCGCGGTGCCGAACTGGTCAGACTGCCTGGCCATGCTCCAGCAGGGACAGGTCGCCGCGATCTCGACCACCGACACGGTCCTGGCGGGCCTGATGACCGAGGATCCGCAGACGAAGATCGTCGGGCCGAGGTTCACGTTTGAGCCGCAGGGGTTTGGCATGTCAAAAAGCGCCAAGGACCTGGTGCGGTTCGTCAACGCGGTGCTCGAGCAGATGAGAACTGACGGCGAATGGAAGCAGTTGTACGCCCATTACATCGGCACCCGGATCCAGCCGCGAATTCCCGACCCGCCGGCACCTCTTTACTGCGGCGCATCGTGCCTGGACTGAGCCGCGCGGCGCTGCGCGCGGCGCTGAAGCCCACGCCGGCGAGGCTGCTGGCAGGCATGCTCGTGACAATCGCCGCCAGCATCTTGTGGGGGGTGTCCGCCACGTACACGGCGGAGAACCGCTCATCGGCCGCGAACGACATGGTGGCCACTAACGGGCCGCTCAGTTTCTACGCCCAGCGGATTTACCAGTCGCTGTCGGATGCCGACGCCATGGAGGCGGCGGCCTTCCTGGCCGTGACCGAGCCGGCCGCCACGCGTGCGAAGTTCCACGCGGACATCGAGCAGGCCGGCACCTACCTGCGGGCGGTCAGCGCCGCGGATCAGACCCCGGCGGCCATGTCCAGCCTGACCACACTGGATACCCAGATCCCCGAATACACGATGCTCGTCGGGGAAGCCGAGGCGGACAGCCGGGACGGCCTGCCCGTGGGCGCGTCGTACTTGCAGGAAGCCTCGTACCTGATGCGCAGCGTCCTCCTCCCGGCCGCCGATGACCTGTACGGCCAGGAGAATGGCCGCCTCGCGAGCTCCTACGCCAACGCGACGGGGTTGCCGGTGATCGCCTTGATCGTCGCCGTCCTGTGCGCGATCGCGCTCCTGCGCGTTCAGCGATGGCTGACCTCGCGCACGCACCGGGTGCTTAACCGTGGCCTCGCGGCGGCCTCCGTGGCCGCCGTGCTCTCGCTGGCCTGGCTGCTCGGGAGCCTCCTCGTGGCCCGGACTCACCTGATCGCCGCTCATACCGACGCGGCGGCGGCGCAATCCCTTGTCCAGGCGGAGATCGCCGTGCTTCGCGCGCACGCCGATGAGAGCCTTACCCTGATCAATCGCAGTGGTGACGACGCGAGCGAGACGGACTTCAAGCAGGCGGAAAAACAACTCGGCCCGGGCACCGGAACGCTCCTGTCCACGGCGCGGGCCGCGGGCACCGGCAGTCCCGGCTACCGCTGGGCCACGGCCGCCGCAAGCGCGGCTACGGCCTGGTACACCGTGCACCGCGCGGTACGCGACCTGGACAACGGCGGCGACTACCCCGATGCCGTCTACCTGGCGATCGGATCCGGCCCGGCCGTCTCCCCCGCTGTGATCCAGCAGCAGGAAGCGGCCCTGACGGCACGGGTCGGCCCGCGTCTTCCCGCCACCTCGGCCCAGGCGTTCGCGACCGTGGAAGCGGATCTGACCGCGGGGATCAACGCGGACCACGGCTCGTTCACGGCCTCCGCGAGCCGCGGCTACGCCGCGCTGGCCGGCCTGGCCGCCGGAATGGTCGTCGCGCCGCTCCTGATGACCGCCGGGTGCGCCTGGGGACTGACCCGCCGCATCGCCGAATACCGCTGAGCAACGGTGTTACTGCTGGCCTGGTTTCCGATAACGTGAAGGATCCTGCAGGTCAGGACGTGCACGATCCTTCACGCTAATTCGATCTTGGTGCCCCGGGGAATGGGCGCATGGTGCCGTGGTCGCGGCGAGGTGCGTGGCGCGGGCGTGAGGTGCCCGGGGCTGTGACTTCGCGCCCCGGGCACCTCGTGCTTGACTTGCCTGACTTGCCTGACTTGCCTGACTTGCTTAACGCGGTGATCGCGTCATGCCCGGTGTATCCCGGCAGCCTGGTGTATCCCGGCAGCATGGTGCGCGGCGGCGGCGGACGAGAAATTCCGCAGGCGAAGGGAGAGCCAGCAGCCGCCGAGTGCGTTGTCAGTGTCCAGGCCGATCGTCACCGGCGCGCCAATGGCGGCGGTGTAGTAGCTGCCCTGCGGCAGGGCGCCGACGCACTGGCGGGCGTCGCCGTCGGGGTCGGCGAAGTACTGGACGTCCAGCACGGTATTCGCGTTTCCTGACACGGTGAAGGTGAGGTTGCAATACCCCGCCCGATTGTCGGTGTCATCGAGAATGATGGGACCGAACTGCTGAAATTGCGTGTTAACTGGCATCGAGTAAGTGCCCTGGTTAAAGCCCTGGCCCGGGTTTTGGCACTGGCCGGCGTTACCGCCGGGGCTGGCGAACCACGAGTAGGTCACGCCCAGTCCGGTCAGCAGGCTAGACGGATCGTAGATGCCGAAGGACAGCTCACAGCCGCCCGCCCGGTTATCGGTGTCGATACGGATCGGGGATGTCCAGTCGGGCGACACGGCCCATTGTGACGCGACTGAAGGGTTGCCGCACTGGCCAGCGTCAGCGCCGGGCGTGGGGAACCACAAGACCCCGACGGATGGCTCGGCGGCCGCGTTGGCACGGACCGATGGCGAGAACATAGCCCCGGCCGTGAGCAGGATGATTCCCGCTGCGAAGAATATGCCGCGCCTCCGTGGCGGCCTTTCTAGCAGCGTACTTAGTCCGGACACTGGATCTCCTAACTGGGATCGACAAGCTGTCTAAGTCAGTGTCAGCCGAGCCTGTATACTGATTTCCTAACGGATTGTTAATGGCCGGGAGCTGCCCTTTTGGCTGGCATGAAGATCCACTTTGGACTGAAATGCAGTTTCGCCTGATAGGCCCCGTTGAAATTCATTCCGCTGACCAGGTGATCGAGATCGGGCCACCGCAGCAACGGCTTCTGGCGGCCGCGCTTGCCGTAGAAGCCGGGCGGCTGGTGCCCGTGGAATCGCTGATCGACCGGGTCTGGGATGACGCTCCGGCAGGCGCCCGCCGCACATTGCATGTGCTGGTCTCGAAGATGCGCAGGGTGCTGAGGGACGCGGACCAGCCGGACACCGGCGATGTGTCCGTGGCGCGCCGCTCAGGCGGGTACGTCCTCCAGCTCGATCCCGACCAGGTGGATCTGCTCCGGTTCCGCCGTCTGGCGGATGACGCCCGCCAGGCCGACGACACGACCGAGGTGAGCTTGCTGCGCGCCGCCGTCGCCTTGTGGCGAGGCGAGCCATTGTCCGGCCTGCCGGGCAACTGGGCCGCGCGGGCCCGGGAGGCGTGGCGGCAAGAGTACCTGGAGGTGGCGGTGGCCTGGGCTCGCGCCGAGCTGCGCTCCGGCGACCCGGCCGCCACGATAGGCACGCTGACCATGCTGGCGGAGGAGCACCCGCTGGCCGAGTCCGTTCCGGCCGCGCTCATGCGGGCGCTGTGCGCCGTCGGCCGCCCGGCCGACGCGCTCGCCTGCTACGCCCAGACCTCCCGACGGCTGGCCGAAGAGCTGGGTGTCGATCCTGGGACCGAACTGCAAGCCATCTACCAGGCAACCCTGAGCGACCCGAATCAGCAGGTTCGCACCGTGGACCCCGCCGTGGCCGTCTCCGATCGTGCGCCGGCTGCCGCGGACCGGGCCGGGCTTGTGCCCAGGGAACTGCCGGCCCCGGTGGCGCACTTCGCCGGCCGCGCCACCGAATTCGCCGCGCTGACCGCACTGCTTGACCGGCGCGACGAACAGGGGAGCGGGACGCTGCTGATCTCGGCGATCGGGGGGACCGCGGGGGTGGGCAAGACCGCGCTGGCGGTGCACTGGGCGCACCAGGTGGCCGGCCGGTTTCCCGACGGGCAGCTGTATGTGAACCTGCGCGGCTATGACCCG
>Ga0126381_100002628_pt1 | contig 19467 bp, 18 predicted proteins | sample PanSoiMetPlot_28_FD_96465 | JGI IMG/M metagenome (GOLD analysis project Ga0126381, IMG submission 96465) | Tropical forest soil microbial communities from Panama - MetaG Plot_28 | ecosystem: Environmental > Terrestrial > Soil > Tropical forest > Bulk soil | place: Panama | collected 2016-02-17
AGGTATTTTCAGGCATGCGTCCCCTTTCATCGTAAGATGACATGGTTTGCCTGCGCAGGTTGCGGCCTCAGGCTACGCGGAGGCTAAAAGTACAAATTGGAACAGAAGAATGAATAAGCGGCTTGCAGCATGCATAGTTGTTCTCATCTGCGGGGGAGCGGCTTTCTCCCAGAGCAACGACCAAGAGCTAGTCCGATTCCGCGAGATTTACAAAGAATTGGTTGAGACGAATACCACGCTTTCCGCCGGAGACTGCACGCTGGCGGCGACGCGGGTTGCACAACGGCTCAAAACCGCCGGTTATGTCGACGAGGACGTACGCGTTTTCGTTCCGGAAGGACATCCGAAGGAGGGCGGCCTTCTTGCGATGCTTCGCGGGTCCGATCCAAATGCGAAGGCCATGCTCCTGCTTGCGCATGTCGATGTCGTCGAAGCCCGGCGTGAGGATTGGACGCGCGACCCGTTCACGTTTATCGAAGAGAACGGTTATTTTTACGGCCGCGGCGTGAACGACGATAAGGCGCAGGCTGCTATCTGGGTCGATAATCTGGTGCGCTATCGCGAAGAAAACTTCAGGCCAAGGCGCTCCATCAAGCTGGCATTAACCTGCGGCGAAGAAACCAACAGCGCTCTAAACGGGGCAGGCTGGCTGGCAACGCACGAACGGCAAGCGATTGACGCCGAGTTTGCTTTGAACGAAGGCGGGTTCGGCGCTTTGGATAGCGCGGGCAACCGAGTGGCCAACGAAATTGAGGCCGCTGAGAAGACTTCCCAGAATTTCCGGCTGGAAGTAACGAATCCGGGAGGGCATAGTTCGCGGCCGGTCCCGGATAACGCCATTTACCACCTCGCGCAGGCTATCGACCGGATCGCTGGCTATGAGTTCCCTGTGCAGATCAATGATGCAAACGGCGCCTTTTTCACGGCCATGTCGAAGATCGTTGGCGGCGAGGCCGGTTTGGCAATGGCCTCTATAGTGAAAAATCCGGGTGACCACGCTTCCGGAGCGATACTGGATAAGGATCCTACCTGGCACGCGATGCTCCGTACGACCTGCGTGGCAACCATGCTTGCTGCCGGTCACGCCACGAACGCTTTGCCGCAGCGTGCGACTGCAAATATCAACTGCCGGATCTTTCCGGGCGTGTCGCGCGAAGCGATCTCGGCCAAGCTCGTCGAGATCGTCAATGACCCCGAGGTGAAGGTGACTGTTCCCGAAGTGAGAGGCCCGGCCGCCGTGCCTGCCCCGCTGACGCCTGCCATCCTTGACCCAATCCGGCAGATGTCGCAAGAGATATGGCCCGGCACTCCTGTCGTCCCTTTACTCTTGCCGGGCGCGACAGACGCTCAGTTCCTGAACCCTGCAGGCATTCCGACGTATGGAGTTTCCGGTCTGTTCCAGGATCCAGACCTCGGAAACATCCACGGTCTGAATGAGCGAATCCGCGTGAAGTCAGTTTATGAAGGGCGTACCTTCCTATACCGCCTGGTGAAGCTATATGCGAGCCGTTGACGGTTGGTTGGGCCTAATGTGTTCACTGCGGTGAGACTTGAAGTAGCCTAACCGCCGGCTGAAGAAACTGCCGGGCCATTACGGAATCGAGCATGGATAGGCGTGTGGTCCGACGGCCGATCGAGCGCTCGTGGTCCTTTGTCTATCTCGCAACTGTCCAATCGTTGAGCCAGTCCCGGGGACAGCAAAAGATGATCGATTCGAATGCCGCGGTTATGCTCAAAGGATTTTCGAAAGTAATCCCAGAATGTGAACTGTCCGCCTTGCCCCGGGTGCAGGAAACGAAATGCATCGATATAGCCGAGGCCAATGTAGGCGCGGTAGCGCTCCCGCGGCTCGGGCTGAAACAGGGCGTCGTGCATCCAGGCAGCGGGTTTGTGGCAGTCGATGTCCTCAGGAATGACATTGAAATCGCCGCCGACGAGCGTTGGGATCTCACTCCCTAACCAAACGCGCAGTTGTTCGTGGAGGCGGTCCATCCAGGCGAGCTTGTAAAAAAACTTGTCACTCCCGACAGGGTTTCCATTAGGAAGATAGATGTCGACGACGCGGATCGAATTGACGATGACTTCCAGGAATCGCGCGTGACTGTCCGTTTCATCGCCAATGAGAGTGGTTGAGACGATTTCGACAGGATGACGCGATAAGATCGCAACGCCGTTGTATGTCTGCTGTGTAACGGCTGCGCTTTCATAGCCGAGGTCTTTAAAGACTTCCGCCGGAAACTCAGCCGCTTTGAGTTCCTGCAGCAGAAGGACGTCCGGAGCGTGCATCGCCAGCCATGTTTTTACATGTTCCACACGGGCGCGAATGGAATTGACGTTCCAACTGGCGATGACCATAGAGAGTGTCGTCTGGTGAAAGAGGAAACAGCACCATCATCGCAATACAGATGCGGCCGTGTTATTTCAGTACGGAGGGCACGAATTCGATGGACGGTACCAAACGCCCGCTTCCCGTGGTTGTGATCGCCGCCGTGTATATAGCGGCCGGAGTGATAGGGCTCGCTTTTCACCTGAGCGAACTCAAACCAGAACATCCCTTTCAATACGACATTATCTGGATCTCTCTCGTTCGCGTGATCGCGATTGTGTGCGGAGTGTATATGCTTCGCGGCAAGAACTGGGCTCGCTGGCTCGCGATTGCTTGGATTCTACTTCACGTCATCCTGAGCATCTTCCATTCATGGTCTCAGTTCCTGGCACACAGTGCCTTATGCGCAGTGTTTGCTTATTTTCTATTTCGTCCGGAGGCGAACCGATACTTTCGCAGCACCGGAACACAGACGCAGTAGGATCAAGCAAAACAACCACACGTAACTTTACGGAGCCAACCAGAACGGAAAGATCGCGAGTGTTTCTGCTGCCGGAAGCTACACGCGGGGTGAAAGCGCCAAGACCACTCGTTCGGTGAGTTCGTCAATTAAGGCCGGCATCGCGGAATCTAACGCGAGCGTCACCGCGGCCCGAATACTGTGACGGTCAAGGCCACTTTTTCCGTTTGCGGAGCCATTACCGGTAGCTGTTGCGCTGCGCTCTAAAAGCTGCTGAACTGCGCCGAGCAGCGAGGACGCCTCGAATGGCTTTCGAAGTATAACATCGGCGCCAGCGTTCTTCGCGTCCTGCTCGTTGAACTCATCGATGGGCGCTGCGGCGAAGATGATCGGAATATGCCGGTATTCGTCCTGCGAACGAAGAAAGCGAGCTAGCTCGAAGCCGTTTTTAGTAGGCAAATATACGTCCACGATGATCAAATCCGGACGTACGTCGGGTAAGCGCCTCAACGCAATCGCGCCATCAGTGACACTGACAACTTCAAGGCCCTGACCGGTAAGAATCTGCTCGGCGAGCCTCAGTGCCTGCGGGCTATCATCGGCCAGCAGAATCCGGCTCATTGCGATTGGGGAGGATTTTGGCCGTTTGCGGCCGGCGTGGTCCCTACCAAACTCTGGTTCTGACTTTGGTTCTGCTCCGGCTGCTGCTGTTCCTTCTTTTTCTTCTTTTTGTCTGCCTTGGCCTGCTTCTTAGCCTGCTTCTCGCGATATTTCTGCAGTTCGGCGTCGCGATTCGTCGGCAGAGGCTGATTAGCCGTAGCGGCCTGCTTGCCTGCCGCTGCTGCGCCTGCCGCTGCGCCAGCGGCCGCAGCCCCACCACTCGTCCTGGCGTCGGTATTCTTTTCGAGCGCGGTGTCGTTCGCTCCGACGGTTGTGGCGCTCACATCGGTAGTGCCGCCCGAACTACTCCCGGTATTGCTAGCCAGTTCGCTATTCACAACGGGAACACTAGCCGGAATGGTACGTTTGGGGTCGGTCATCGTCGGCTGACCCTCTGTGGCGGCATGGGACACGTCGGGCCCACCGTGGACCCAAGCTGTGGAACGGGTTACGAGGCCGGGATGCTTATAATGCTCGATCTCGAATTTTTCGCGATCATAGGCGGCCTGATTGACCTGCGGAACGGGCAACTCCAGATCCTCGAGGCGACGCTTGGCATCTTCGGCGCGGTCGCTCAAGGGATAGTCGCGAACGATCCGGGCGAACATGTCTCCAGCCTGCTTCCGAAAGCGCGGACCCATCCTTGAGTACGCATCGCCAGCCTCATACAACGATTCGCCGGCCTTGCTGTAAAGCGGATATTGGTCGACCAAAGCGTTCAGGCGATTCGCCGCCGCGGGATTCATTTCACGCTTCCAATAGAAGTTTCCGACTACGAACTCGTGTTCTGCCAGGCTTTCCTGAATATTGCGCACACGTTGCGCCGCTTGGGGTGCGAACTTGCTGTTGGGAAACTGAACCAGCAGTTGACGACATTCATCTTCGGCCCGCAAAGTCTGAATATTGTCGCGGTCGCTCTTATCCATCTGCTTGTAGTGAATTTCGCAGACCCGGTTTTGCGCCTGGGCGGCCTCTTCCATGTTGGGATAGAAGAGGATGAAGTCCTTGTACTCCGCCTCGGCCTGCGCCAGTCCGTTCCCTCCGCCTTCGCGGAACCAGCTATCGGCAATGGCCAATTTAGCTTTTGCCAGATATTCGCTGGATTCGTAGGTGTTCATCAGTGTTTGCAGCGAAATGCGCGCCACTTCGTAATGTCCGCGCTCGATATCGTGCATCGCCTGATCGAAGAGAACCTTGTCAGGCTGCTGGGTGTTTTTCGTAATAGGCGTTTCGTATTTATGGCGTATGCACCCGGCAAGAAGCACAAGCGAAAGTGCAACCAGGAGCACCCGTCTTGGCAATATGTCAAAAAATGGCATATGAACTAAACCTTGACTGAAAATACGTCCGTAGCGAGGCGCTGCATCTCGCGGACTGCTTCTGCGGGATCGGGGGCCTGAAAGACAGAGGATCCTGCCACCACCCAATCTACCCCTGCCTTGGCAACCTCCGCAATGTTTTCCGGTCCGACGCCGCCATCAATCTCGATGGCGAACTCTAACCGGCGATCCAAGCGCAGACGCGCCAGTTCCCTGACCTTCTTGAGAGAGTTCGGAATGAATGTCTGGCCCCCGTAACCCGGATTTACGCTCATGACCAGGACGTAGTCGGTAATTTCCAAGACTTCCTGAAGCAACTGTACGGGAGTCGCAGGGTTGATGACTACGCCGGCCTTTGCTCCATGATCTTGAATCATATGTAGGGTGCGATCCAGATTGCGGCAGACCTCATAGTGCACGCTTACGCAATCCGCGCCCGCTTTGATGAAGATCGGAGCATAGGTGTCGGGATCTTCGATCATGAGGTGATGATCCAACTTGACGTGCGTGAAACGGCGGAGGGATTCAGTAATCGGTGTTCCCATGGTGAAATTGGGAACAAAATGGCCGTCCATGATATCCACGTGCAACATCTGGATGCCGGCCTGCTCCACTTTGCGAACGTCGTCGCCCAAGCGGACGAAATCAGCAGCGAAAATGGATGGGACAATCTGGAGCACGTAAACTACAATTTTTGCATGCCGTTAACGCGATTCATGTGGCGCCGGGCTCCCCCGAAGTTCCTCAAGGCGCGTTCCAAGCTGCTACCCGCGGGATGGCTTTCCAGGCGCCAAACCTGCGGAGATGTCCTGATGGTAACACAAGGAAACGCGATCGGTGATCCTTCCGGTACTACCCGAGGAGTTCCGAGGGGGCTCGGAAGGTCGAGGTTCGCCGCGAACCTTACGCTTGAGGGGAGGCAGGTTTTTCCCAGGACACTCCCAGGTATTCCCTACGGTTGGTATCCCGAGGTTGTTTTCTGTCGAAGAGTCTTGTGAGGTTCCGTCGCCCCGAGTTGACTAGACAGAAGTAACTATGAACAGTTACCGTGTCACTTGGGACGGCAACCACCCAAGCACGCAGATGACCGCCATTTCCCGGCAGGGAGAAGAATGATCTCTCGGCCGGTTTGGGTGCTGGCGCTCGTGTATTTCTTGGTCGCGCCCGTATGGGGACGAGCGGCTTCGGACCCGCTGGTTACGCTGACATCCATCGCCCGGGTGCGCGGTCTGTCGCCAGAACAGGCGGTGCGACGGTATCCGGTTCACTTGAAGGCAGTCGTCACCTTTTTCGACCCGGTGTCGTTTGACCTCTTTCTGCACGACGACACAAGCGGCATCTGGATGGCATGGACCACCGATTCTCCGAAGGTTGTGGTGGGTGATGTCGTCGAAGTGCGAGGGACCACGACGTTCACCGATTTTGCTCCCGATCTGCTACATCCCAAGCTCACGATTTTAGGGAAGGGGTATCTGCCTCGGCCTAGGAAAGTTGCTTTCGAACAAATGGTCAGCACCCTAGAGGACAGCGAGTGGGTGGAAGTGGAGGGCATCGTCCGGCAGGCAGAGTATTTGCACCGAACTAGAAATGAGAAACAGCTTTGGATGGCGGTGGCGATTCCAGGCGGCACGATTGATGTCCAAATTCCGTGGGACGGTTCTCCAGTTCCTGCCGGACTTGTGGATGGGCGTGTCAGATTGCGCGGCGCCTGCGGCTCTGAGTTCAATGCCGAGGGCCAGCAGATCGGGGTTGCATTGTCTGTGCCGAGTCTGGAATTTGTAGAGATCCTCGAACCGCCCCGGCCAGACCCGCTCGTGGGCGCCCCTACTCCCATTGGACAACTGCAACGCTTCGGCTATCACCACGAGTTGGGACACCGCGTCAGGCTCGAGGGAACGGTGACGGCGGTTATGCCGGGCCGCGGATTCTATTTAGAGGACCCATCCGGTGCTGTAAACGTCGTAACGCGCCAGGGAATCCGGCTTCAGCCGGGCGATCGCGTGGAAACCCTCGGATTTGTCGGTATTTTCGATTCGCATGTCCGTCTGGAAGACGCGTTGACCCGCCGAATATCAGGGGGCCGCCCGTTGGCCGCGACTGCAATCACCGCGGAGCAAGCGTTGTCCGGAAAATACGAATCGCGCGTGGTAGCCGTTGAGGGCGTTGTCGCAGGCCGTTCCACACTGCCACGGCAACAAACTTTGATGCTGCAACAGAATGAAACGATCTTTCCAGTAGTCGCCATACAGGGTTCATTTAGCCGCGACCTGCCGCCGGAAGGCACGCGTGTGAGGGCAAGTGGCATATGCGTCGGAGAACTGGACTCAAACGGCAAGATCATCGCCTTTAAGGTCGTTACGAGAACGGCTCACGATGTGATGGTTCTGCAAAAAGCTCCCTGGTGGACCATACGCCGCGCCTTGGGCCTGATTGGTGTGCTGGCGGCCGCGAGCTCATTTATCCTGGCATGGGTCTTCGTGCTGCGGCGGCGAGTCCACGATCAGACGCGCGTGATTAGCCAGAAATTGGCCCAGGAAGAGTCGCTTAAGAAGGCGGCGGAAATGGCGAGCCGGACCAAGAGTGAGTTTCTGGCAAACGTGAGTCATGAGATTCGTACGCCGATGAACGCGATTGTCGGCTTTACCGATCTATTGCTGGGCACGCCACTGACAGACGAGCAGTGCGATTACGTGAATACGGTTCAGTTCTCTGCGCATTCGCTCACGCATGTGCTGAACGACGTCTTGGATTTTTCCAAGATCGAAGCAGGCCAATTGAGTCTGGAAGAAATTCCGTTCTCGCTGTCTGGCTGCATCCAGCGCGTGCTGCAACTGATTTCTCCGGAAGCAAGCCGTAAGGGTCTGACGACGCGAATCGAAATCGATGAGAATGTGTGCGACACGCTGGTCGGCGACCCGTACCGGCTGCACCAGGTGCTCTTGAACCTATTGAATAACGCCTTGAAGTTTACGGAGAAGGGCACGATTGCCGTTACCGCTTGCGTCGCCGAGGAGGTGCCGGGCGGCTGCATTTTGCAATTCGGAGTCAGCGATACCGGCATTGGAATTCCCTACGAATCACAAGCGAAAATCTTCGAATCTTTCCGGCAGGCGGACGGATCTACCACCAGGAAATACGGCGGAACAGGCCTCGGGCTTGCCATCTGCGCGCGGTTGGTGGAGTTGTTCGGCGGCAGAATCTGGGTCACGAGTGTTCCTGGAGCAGGGAGTACCTTCCATTTCACGGCCCGTTTTCAGCGGAGGCCTGACCAAACCGTGGAGCCAGCCAAAACCGGAGACATGGTTCCGGGAGCCGCCTAGGAGCGCGTTGAAAAACCCCAAGAACCGTTTGCTTTGCGCGCACGGCTCAGAAAGCGCGTCACGTGTTTTGCAAGAAGTTTACCGGGCCGCTTCGAGAATAGCCGCATAGAATCCATCCCCCGGATCGCGGCCGGGCAGGCGCCACATCTCCTGCTGAAGTTCGAGATACGGCGAGCGAGCGAGCAAGCGCCGAACAACTTCCTCGTTTTCCTCGCGCTCGAGGGAGCAGGTGGCGTATAGGAGCCTACCGCCAGGAGCCAGCAGCTTCGCTGCCTGCGAGGCGATTTCAAGTTGCTTTTCTCCAAAGCGACGAAAATCCTCTTCGACAATCCGCCATTTGATCTCGGGGTTGCGCGCAACCGTTCCCGTGCCAGAGCAGGGTGCATCTATGAAGATGCGGTCGAACTGACGGGAGAAGGGCAATTCCTGGGTTGCGTCCAGCACAACGCGCGGACAGACTGGCGGGACGTCTCGAATACGTTTCCAGCTGATGTCGCAGGCTACAGCCAGTGCGAGGGCCGTTTCCAGCGCCTGGACCGTTTTGTTGCCGGGTGCAGCGCAGAGGTCCAGGTATGTTGATCCGGGCCTGAGATTCAAAAGGGGAACAATTGCTTGCGAGCTGATGTCGTGCAGTCTGAGACCTGCGGGTAGAGGCGATAGCAAACGATACGCGCCCTCGACTTCGGTTGGCTGCAACTCCGCTTCCGCGGGCCTGGGAGATCCCGCCGCGCAACGTACGTACGCCGCCGGTTCCTCGAGTGCCGCTTGTGCGATTTTCCGCGCGGCATCCGCTCCGAAGTGCTCCGTCCAGCGGCCGAAAAGCCAGCCCGGACACGAAAGCTCAGTGGGGAGGTCCGGCCACTGTACCGGCTCTCGGCTGACCTTTCGAAGAGCGGCGTTGGTCAGTCCTGCGGCTGCTCTTCTGTGCTTTTTGACTAGCTCCACTGCATCGTGAACGGCGGCGTGCGCAGGAATCCGTTCCAAATAGCGGAGCTGAAAAAGAGCCATCCGCAGCGCCAGGCAAACCGGGAGGTCAAGTCCGCTGGCTGGCCGGCCAGAATAGAAAGAGATTAGATAGTCTAACTGATCTTGGAACCGTAGGCAGCCGAACACAATTTGAGCTGCCAGTCCGCCATCCCGCGAATTGAGAGAGCGGCTTTTGATTCGCAGTGTATCTGACGCATAGGCTCCATCCGACACCGCCCGCAGAACCTCAAATGCCACCTCCCTTGCGGGTGAAATTCGCCGGATCAAACGACCAGTCACAGGCATCAGAAGGAGGGCATAGCCTTTGTGCAGCAACGAATTAAGCTGGTTTTTGCTATTTACCGCGAAACGCGCCCTATGCTAGCATGCTAATAGCCTTCCGAGGGAGTTACTTTCTCGTGGGGCGCGCCGCGTACTTCCCTCACGGAGCATACAACACTTACTGATGAGCTTTACCGTTTTTCTCGGAAATCTCCCTGTCTGGGTGACAGCCGACGATATTAAGTCGTGGCTTTCCTCAGAAAACCTTGTCGCTGACGCGGTCAAGGTAATTCGCAACCCCGAGACCCAAGAGTCAAAGGGATTCGCTTTCATCGAGTCACCAAACCAAGAGGAGATGAACGCTATTATCCGGCGATTCGACCGTGCTCCTCTCGAAGATCGTCTACTGCGTGCCAATCCCGCTCAGCCGCCGAAGTCGGGTAAGGGTGCAGTCAGAAGTGCCGGTCCGGTTGATCGCAGCAAGCGTCCGGCCGCAGCTACCGGCTCAAATGCGCAGATGAGAAAGGGCTCGAACGGTCGTCGTTCCGCCAATTCTCCGGCCAGAAACAGTGCTTTTGCCGAGGAACTTGCCAAGGCTCTCTAAAAGGCTCGGCAGAGTTCGCGTTCATCCCTTCCTCTCTCTTTTCCTCCCTGCAAGACCGTTTGAATTGTTCTTTCTTTATACGGGACTAGTGCGCCCCGCTGGGGGCTGTTCCGGCATGCTATACTGCGCACCACTGTTTACGTGTTGAAACTGCGCACTCGTTTGTCTATTCAGGCGAAATTCGCAGCCGGTTTCCACGCGCTTGCCTGGATGTGTTATTGTGATCCGCTCAAATTCGACCGTTTTGACTCTATGTCTCGGCTTCGTTGCAGTGCTCGGGACATTGGCAGGTCTTCTTAGTCCCTTCGGGCTGAAGCCGGTTTCCGCGACGGTATGTGGAGTTTTGATCGCGGCCGGCTTAAGCCTGGCCGCCAACCGCGTGCGTTACGCCAGTTTGGAAACGGTGGCAGGGGCCTTTCTTGGAGCCTTCGCCGGGGGGCTGTTGGGCTTGCTGTTTACACTTGTGCTCAACCAAGCGGTTCTACTACGTGGGCCGACACTTGAGTTCTTTCGACTGGGGATCCCGCTGTTCGGAGTTCTGCTTGGCCTCCTTGCCGGGATCAGTAAATCGGGGCGCATCAGATTCGATCTGGCCGGAGTGACGGGCATCTCTGCCGCCACCTCCACCTTGAAGCTGCTGGACACAAGTGTCCTCATCGATGGACGCATTGCTGATGTCGCGGAAGCTGGGTTTCTCGAAGGGCGGCTGGTGATTCCGCAATTCGTTCTGCACGAATTACAGCTTGTCGCCGATTCCGCCGACTCGGCAAAACGCAACCGAGGACGCCGGGGACTTGACGTCATTCAGCGGCTGCAGAAGATGCCTGGAGTTGACCTGGAAGTGCCGGCCACCGACTTTCCTTCGATCCGGGAAGTTGACCTAAAGCTGATCGAGTTCGCCAAACAACAAGGGGCAAAGATCGTTACGAACGATTTCAACTTGAACAAGGTCGCTCAGGTACAAGGCGTCGAAGTACTCAATATCAATGAGTTGGCCAATTCCTTGAAGCCAGTAGTGCTGCCGGGCGAGGTGATGCGCGTCTTCATACTCAAAGAAGGCAAGGAGCACAACCAGGGCGTGGCGTACCTCGATGACGGGACGATGGTGGTTGTCGATAATGCACGGCGGCTGATCTCGAAGACGATCGACATCACTGTAACTAGCGTTCTTCAAACCACCGCTGGAAAGATGATTTTCGGCAGATATGACGAGAGGCTTCAGCCTACCGGCTCAGAACACCGAAGCGGCGCTGCATCCGCAGGCTGAAAGCAGCGGAGCGGTTGACTCGGTCCTACTCCCACTCGATGGTGCCAGGGGGCTTATGGGTCAAGTCGTAGAACACCGCGGCGATTTCCGGGATGGCGAGGATTTGGTGCGTCAATTGTTCGAGCCTATCGTCTGACATCAGCACCACGTCCGCCGTCATCCCATCGAGAGAGTTGATGGGGCGCAAAACGATGGATTCCCTCGCTTCAAGCGTTCCCACCGGAAGAAGAATTACAGGGAACTGCCAAACCTGGCGTTCGAAATCCGTAGTCTGACAGAATGCGCGCACGATTGCATCCGCTTCGCGCAGGATATCCAGCCGCTGCCTAGTAATTGCGGCTTGAAAGACCGATAGGGAGCCGAGCGGCGCTTTCGCCCCACAAAGGGCGACGACCCGATTAATGTCGGCGCGACTGTTGGTGAGGGCAGGCGCCGTCTTCTCGATATGCATTCGGGTGGGCCGGCTGTCCAGCGCCATTACGTTCCGATAACTCCTCGCATCTCCCTGCACGCCGACCGAGCGAACCGGCAGCAAAAAGCCGTCGGTAGTTTCCGCACTCGTCCCGTGGCGTTCCGAGCAAAGGCACCGAATGGCCAAACCGGGACCAGGGAAGGGATGCCGGGAAAGAAATTTCTCGGGGACGCCCAACTCCCGGCCTATTTCACGGACTTCATCCTTGTAAAAAGAGGTGAGAGGCTCCACGATCCGGCCCGAATCGATCAGCGCTTGTATGCCCGCGACTCTGTTGTGATGGGTCTTGATCAGGTCGGCTTTGGCAGTGCCGCCGGACTCGATTGTGTCGGGGTAAATCGTGCCCTGACCTAAGATCCAATGGCCATCGAGAAAATGCTTGGTTGCGAGAATGCGTTCCTGGACCTTCACAAACTGCTCACCGATAATCTGGCGCTTTTCCTCCGGGTCGTAGATGCCGTCAAGGACCGTCAGGAATTCGCCTTCTGCCTCGTCAACCAGGAAGTTTTGCGCGCCCAGTTCCGAGAAGATGTTCCGCACGAATTCGGTCTCGTTCTTGCGCATCAGGCCGGTGTCGACGTAGATGCCGTAGACCCGCTCAGGGCCAAGCGCGCGCAGGCAAAGCGTGTAGGCTACTGTGGAATCCACTCCGCCACTGACAAAAAAGAACACATGCCGACTGCCGACCGCAGCGCGAATTTGCTCTTCAACGATGGGGACCCGTTGCGAGACGTCCCAGTCCTTCTTGGCGCCGCTGATGGAAAACACGAAATTTTCGAGTATTTGCCGTCCAGCATGGGTATGCACGACTTCGGGGTGGAACTGAATACCGAACAACTTGCGCTGCGGATCGGCCATGGCCGCCACGCCCGAGACTTCCGTGGAGGCTGTGATGCGAAAACCAGCTGGTACTGCCACCACCGTATCGAAATGGCTCATCCAGATCTGGGAATTGCGGACGCCGGTCCAGAGCGCGTCTTCACAGCCCACGGTCAAATGCGCCATTCCGTATTCGCCGCGTTCGCCCTTTTGCACGCTACCGCCTAAGTGGTGGGCGATCAATTGGTGGCCGTAGCAGATGCCAAGCACAGGCAGGTTGGCTTTCAGAAGGCCGGGATCGATATCGGGGCTGCCGGGCTCCAATACGCTGGCCGGGCCACCCGAGATAATAATCCCCTTACGAGAGCGCAATTCGCGGGCGGGCGTGTCGCTCGGTTGCACGTCGGCGTACACGCCCAACTCGCGTACGCGGCGAGCTATGAGATGCGTATACTGCCCGCCGGTATCGAGTACGGTAATCTGCGGGTCAACAATAGCCGATTGCAAATTGATCGAAGGACCGGATTCTTAGTGCAGGCTGGCCCGCTGCTTTTCGAAACGGGCCTTTGATTGAGCCAGCAGGCTCGCCGCTTTCGGGAAGGAATCCATGGCCTTCTGAATCTCGGGGTCTTGCTCGACGGCGATCCGTTGCGAGTCCTCGTAGCTAAATGCGGTGATGTACATCTCGGCGCGAAGCTGATCCCGCAGCCAGCCGTGATCCCGCGTCCAGTCGGCTTCGGTGAACTGAAGCCCCTGCTGCTTCATGAGCCAGTCATGAAAGCTTTCCAGAACGGTCTCGTCCGGCGTCCAGCCTTTCGGTAACTTTGTCGTGTGATCTCCAAAATAGAACGAGGAGAAATTGAAAAAAGCGTTCTTACGGGCAACGTTTAGTTCGAAGGCATCGAGCTTGGGCGGCTCAAATTTCTCGTCAGGCGTAATACCTCCGCCGCCGTAAACGACGCGCCCCAGGTCAGTTTGCTTCACATCCTGTGGGTCCTTCGATTCGCTTCGCTTTCCGTAGTAGTAGTCGAGGAACGAAATATTGGAGTAGTTTCTCTGAATGAGCCTTCCGCTGGGCGTGTAATAGTGCTGGGTGGTGAGCGCCAGGCCGGTATTGTCGCTGAGCGGATAGACGGTTTGCACCAAGCCCTTACCGAAGGTTGTATCGCCCAGGATCCAGGCGCGGTCGTGATCCTGCAAAGCTCCCGCTACGATCTCGGCAGCCGACGCAGAATAGCGGTTTACCAGGACGACGATCGGATAGTTTTCCCCGTATTGGCTGCCGCGGGCCAGATACGGCTTTTCCGAATAAGCACGTCCCTTATGAGATACGACCACCTGCCCGCGATCGAGCCAGCGGCCAGCAGTGGCCACTCCTTCCTGTAACAGGCCGCCGGGATTCTCGCGCAAATCGAGAATGAGGCCCTTAATGTTGGGCTCGCCGAGCGCCTTCAGATTTTCTTCCACTTCCTTGCTGGTGGTTTCCGTAAACGACTGGATACGGAGATACGCGATTCCAGGCTTGACCCAAAAGGCAGTATCGACACTATTTCGTGGAATCTCGTCGCGAACGAGGTTAAATGTAATCGGTTTGGTAGACCCTTCACGCGTTACGACGACCTGAACTTTGGTGCCCCGCGGCCCCTTCAACATGTCAGCGACTTCGGTGGTATTCAGGGTATCGACACGCTTGTCGTTCACCTCCAAGAGCAGATCGCCTGGACGGATGCCGGCTTTGTATGCCGGAGTGCCACCAAACGGGTGGATCACCATAGGCTTGCCGGTGCGCGGTTGCGCGCCGATCAGCATGCCGATGCCATAGTACATTCCGTGCTGCTCTTCACGCAGGCCGGCATATTCCTTCGGATCGAAGAAGTTGGAGTGCGGATCGAGAGTCCGCAGCATTCCAGGAATCGCACCTTTATATATGGCTTTGTTGGGCGAAAGCTTGTCCGAATAATTCTGGTCAACGATATCGTAAATCTTGGTGAACGATTCGATGCTCGCCTTCAGGTCTTGGTCCGATGTGGGGCTGGCGTTGCGCTGCGCGGCCTGGGAAGCAGCCGAAACGGACTGAGCACCCGGACCGAACAAGCCGCCCAGAATGGCGCAAGACGCCAAAAAGAGAGGAACAAACAGAAAATAGCGCCGCTGGGACGACAAAATGAACCTCCAGGGTCTGTTTCCAGTATAGACGCTAGAAACGCAGGTTCGAACTCCTGCATGAGGGGAGGGAAACGGTTGAAGCGCCAGATCGTATTTCGCGGCAGACTCTGTCGCTAGCCGGACGCGCTAACCAAGTTTAAGCCGATCAAACGGCGGCTCTTGCTCTTTTTGCGAGGCTCACTTCGCTGCGGTTGCCTTTCTTGGGAACCTCATCCAACCGTTTGACCTGATCACTGACGCAGACCAGAAACATCGGCTGCCGGGCATTCTTCAGAAGGTCGATAATGCGATCCTGCTGATCTTCGAGATAGATGGAGCGACCGTCGGTGAGCAGATGCAGCCGGGAATCATAGGAAAGCACGTCGGCCAGCCGCCGGCCCATTTCCCTTTGCAGGAACCGCAAGACGCGGCGAATCTTCTGCAGCGAAAATCCCTTGCGACGAAGTTCCGCAATGACCGTAATCTCAATTACTTCTTCGGGGAGATAGATGCGCTTGTGACCTTCGTGCCGGGGCGACACTACTTTTCGTTCGTCCCACCACTGCAGCTGCCGCAGGCTGACCTGGGCAATCTTCGCGACGTCGGTGCTTGTATAGGTGCGCTGCGTCGAATTCTTTTCGCCGCGCGCCAAGGCAACATCGCGCGCTAAATCAGGACGGACTTTTCGTGTTTTGAACATGATGCCCGACTTCCGTTTTAGATTCCAAGAGTCCCCAAAGATTTTACTAGACCCCGAAGAAAAATGGAATACAATTCGTGTCGCCGGCGGGGTGCGCCAGAGTACGACGATTGTATCTCGAACGGAATCGCGCCGCGCGGGTTGAAAAAGATGGGGGGTTAACCGCCGCCGACAAATTCCACAATTTCAATTTGCGAATTGGGCGCTACGAGTGTGGTATCCCAATCGCGCTTGCGGACAATCGTCTTATTCAATTCGACGGCGACGCGATCGGAAGGGATGCCCAGTGAATGGAGCAGGCTTGCGATTGACTGCCCGGCTGGAAATTCCCTGAGTTCACCGTTCACAAAGACGCCTGTAGGGTACGGCGGCAAATTCGTCGGCATCCTGCCCCGATTATAAAAGGTTATGGTTGGTACTCTGGTACTAAACGTTCATGCCTGCCACCTACGCGGAAACCTGGTTTCCGGTTTTGATCCAGATTCTGATCGCAATTGGCGTGGCGAGCGCCATGATTGGATTGTCTGCGCTCTTGGGCCGGCGCTTACGCGATCCGATTAAATCCATGCCCTACGAGTCGGGCATGCGGCCCGTCGGCACAGCGCGGGAGCGCTTGTCGGTGAAGTTCTATCTGGTTGCGATGGTCTTCATTCTATTCGATATCGAGGCGATCTTTCTGTATCCGTGGGCTGTTGTCTACCGGCAACTTAAGCTGTTTGCATTTTTCGAGATGCTGCTCTTCATTGTGCTGGTTCTCTGCGGCTTTTTTTACATCTGGAAGAAAGGCGTGTTGGATTGGTCGATTGATGAAATACGGCGCGCCGGACGAGGGGAGCGAAAGCGTGCTGCCTGAGGCCTTCGGGGGAAATTCCACTGCGGTCGCACTTAATCAACAATTTCCTGACGCAATCATTGATGCGAAAGAAGAGCGGGATGGAACGGTTCTCTATATTGATCGCGCGAAGATTGTGCCGGTCTGCCGCTTCTTAAAAGAGACCGCCGGGTTTAAACGTCTGTCCGCCATTACCGGTGTGGACTGGTGGCCGCGAACGCCTCGATTTGAGGTTGTTTATCTTTTGCACTCGTACAGTCTGAATGTGAGGGTTCGGCTGCTGGTAAGGCTCGAGGAAGGGCAGGAAGTAGATTCAGCGACCTCGGTTTGGCGCGGAGCAAACTGGTACGAACGCGAAGTCTTCGACCTGTTCGGCATCAACTTTCGTGACCATCCGAATCTGGAACGAATCATGATGCCCGCCGATTGGGAAGGTCATCCTTTGCGTAAGGATTATCCGGTTCACGGTCATAAGTACTCCTATCAGGATGAAGGCTAGAGAGACTCGGACAGAAGCGCACTTATGAGAGAAGGCTACGATCACGTTGCATCACTCGATCCGGAGCATGAACTCTCCGTAGAGGATCCATCCGGGCTTCGCTTCTCCGGCGACGGGGCCGCACAGGCCCGCAAAATGACGCTCAATATGGGTCCGCAGCATCCGTCGACCCATGGAGTTCTCCGGGTGGTGCTGGAGCTGGACGGAGAAACGATTGTAAGCGCACGACCGGAAATCGGTTATTTGCACACGGGAATTGAGAAAGAGTGCGAGGTCAAGAAGTACCAGCAGGTGGTTACACTGACCGATCGCGTCGATTATCTTTCTAACCTTAATAACAACCTTTGCTATGCGCTGGCGGTGGAGCGGCTGCTCGGGCTGGAGATCCCGGATTTCGCGCAATGGATGCGCGTAATGCTGTGCGAACTGCAGCGCATTTCGAGCCATCTCGTGTGGCTCGGAACACACGCCATGGATATCGGCGCGATGACGCCGTATTTCTACACATTCCGCGAGCGGGAGGAGATCTTAAAGATCTTCGAGATGTTCTCGGGCCAGCGGATGATGACCAGCTATATCCGGCCGGGTGGCCTCGCGTTGGAGCCGCCACGCGGCTGGCACAAAGCTGTCAGCAGGGTAGCCGATCAACTTGCCCGGGGCATCGAGGAGTACGGCAACCTCTTGACAACGAATCCAATCTGGATGAATCGGACGCAGGGCGTGGGCTCGCTCCCCGTGGACTTAATGATCGATCTGGGAATCACAGGCCCGATGTTACGCGCCGCGGGCATAAAGACGGACGCGCGCAAGGACTGCCCGCACTGCGGCTACGAGAAGTTCGACTTCGATGTGCCGACCCGAACCGATAATGATGTCTACGCGCGCTACGAAGTGCGGATGGAAGAGATGCGGCAAAGCCTGCGCATTGTCCGCCAGGCATTGGATGGCATGCCAGTGGGGCCCTGGCAGGCCGATGCGCCTCAGGTACTGCTTCCAGATCGCGAAAAGATGAAGACCCAGATGGAGTCGCTCATCTATCATTTCAAGATTGTGACGGAAGGCTACCGGGTGCCGGCCGGATCTGTTTACCAGGTCGTAGAGTCGCCACGAGGCGAGTTAGGTTATTACGTTGTCAGCGACGGTACAGCTAAGCCCCATCGGGTCTTTATGAGAACCCCTAGTTTCGGAAATCTGCAGGCGCTAGGGGCGATGCTGGAAGGCATTCTACTGGCCGATGCAGTGGCGGTGATGGCGAGCATGGATTTTGTGCTCGGCGACACCGACCGCTAAAGTACAACCGACAAGGAATGGTTAGCTCGAAACTATGACCTTTTCTTCCGCGCTCGAGGCGCGCTTCTCCAAGCTTCTGAACAGCTATCCGCCGGGACGCGCACGCTCGGCTGTTGTGCCGATGCTCTTATACGGGCAGGATGAACTCGGCTGCGTCTCTCAGGAACTAGTGGAAGAAGTGGCGCGGCGTTGCGGCGTAACCCCGCTTCAAGTCGATGAAGTGATCGGCTACTACTCGATGCTGCACCGCAAGCCGCTCGGGAAATATCACGTGCAGGTATGTACGAACATCGCGTGCCAGGCACTTGGCGGCGAGAAACTGTATGAGCACGCCTGCCACACGTTGCGCCTAGGCAACAGGGATACGACCCAGGACGGCTTGATCTCGCTCGAAGAGGTGGAATGCATGGGCGCCTGCTCCTGGGCCCCGGCAATCCAGATTAATTATGATTTTCATCACTTTGTAACTCCGGAGCGTTTTGATCACCTGATACAAGCCTTGCGTGACGGAACCTACGGCCAGAAGGCCTCCTGAAATCTAGCTATGCGCTATAACGAGCCGAGCCCACTGGAAGTAAGAGTGATTTCTCAAAGATTCGACTTGCCGAATTCGGCTTCGATCGACACGTATCTGACAAACGAAGGCTACGCCGCGATCAAGAAAGTCCTCGGCATGACCCCGGAAGCCATCATAGAGGAGTTGAAGGCCTCCTCTCTGCGCGGCCGCGGCGGGGCGGGTTTCCCGACGGGAATGAAATGGAGCTTCGTGCCGCGGAACACGGGGAGGCCGACCTATGTCATCTGCAACTCGGACGAAAGTGAACCGGGGACCTGCAAGGACCGCCTGCTGATGGAAAACGATCCACACCAGCTGATCGAAGGAATGCTGATCGCGGCGTGGACGATCAAATCCAACAAGGGTTACATATTCATACGCGGCGAGTACCGTTATTTGATCGAGATTGTCGAGAAGGCAATCGCGGAGGCGTACGATCGGGGCTATCTGGGTAAGGACATCTTTGGTTCTGGATGGGATTTCGATCTCTACACGCACACCGGCGCAGGCGCCTATGAGTGCGGAGAGGAATCGGCGCTGCTCGAATCGCTGGAGGGCAAGCGCGGTGTGCCCCGGTTAAAGCCGCCGTTTCCGGCGGTTGTCGGTGCGTTCCAATCGCCGACAATTTTGAACAATTGCGAGACGTTCGCGACTGTTCCCGTTATCTTCCGGAACGGTGGCGGGTGGTACGCGTCGCTTGGAACCCCCAGGAACGGCGGCACACGCTTAATGTGCGTCTCGGGCCACGTGAACCGGCCGGGCGTTTATGAATTGCCGATGGGCTTCCCGATGATGCGTCTGATCAATGATGTTTGCGGCGGAATCAGGAACGGCAAGAAGTTGAAGGCTGTCATCCCGGGTGGCTCATCTGCGCCTGTGCTACGGGCTGAAGAATGCGATATACCGTTGGACTTCGACTCGCTGGCGAAGGCCAAGACGATGGCGGGGTC
>Ga0126381_100002629_pt1 | contig 19464 bp, 25 predicted proteins | sample PanSoiMetPlot_28_FD_96465 | JGI IMG/M metagenome (GOLD analysis project Ga0126381, IMG submission 96465) | Tropical forest soil microbial communities from Panama - MetaG Plot_28 | ecosystem: Environmental > Terrestrial > Soil > Tropical forest > Bulk soil | place: Panama | collected 2016-02-17
GGGCGCGGTCAGTCCGGGACCGGTCTCCGCGATCTGGCCGCCGACCGCGAGCAGGTCGCCCTCGGCGTACCCGCCGGTGCCAACGTCGAGCAGATGGCCGTTCCTGAGCAGCAACGTGGTCTCGGTCACGCGGGCATCGCCTCCTCCTGGAGCGGCATCAGCTCATTCGCGAAGCCAGCCACGAACGCGGTGAACCCGTCTGCCGTGATCGGCCGGACCACAAACTTGCTCAGCCCAGCGGACACGTACTGCGAGATCATCCGCTGGGCCCCGGCCCAGCCCGCTGCCACCAGTGACCTCGGGTCCGCGTCCGGGCGACGTCGGCCTATCGCTGCGAGCAGCGGATCGGGGATGCCCTCGAACGCGACCGCCAAGCTGATGCCGAAGTGATCGGGATCCACTACCCGGCCCGCCTCCGCCGCCGCCTCTTGGATAACACCGACCGCGGCGCCAGCCTCGGCGGGGGTGAGCAGCGACCCGAGCCATCCGTCGGCCAGCCGGCCCACCCGGCGCAGGCCGGCGGGCGCCGTGCCGCCCAGCCAGATGTCCAGCGGCTTGGCCGGCAACGGTCCGATCCGGGCGTCGGACACCTCAAAGTACGCCCCGGAATACGACACGCTCTCCGTGGTGAGCAGCAAGCGGAGCAGCCCAAGCGCTTCGTCGAACACCGCGGCGCGCTGCCCGGCGGGTACCGTGAACAGCGCCGCCTCCCCCGCCTGGGCCGGCCGCAGCCCGAATACCGGAAGCACCCGCCCCGGAGCCAGCCCGGCAAGCGACGCGAGCTGCTTGGCGACCAGCACCGGATGGCGGCCAGGCAGCACCGATATCCCGCTGCCCGCCTTGAGATGCCGGGTCCGCGACAGCGCGAACGCAATGCCGGTGAACGGGTCCACCAAATCGCCGTACACGTTCTCCGGCAGCCACAGCGAGTCCACCCCGGCCTGTTCGAGGAGGTCGACGGCCGCCGCGAACCCGCCCGGAGTCCCGGCCGGCCCGGCCGATACGCCAATCCGCACCTTCATGCTCCCATGGGACCACACGGCGTGGACGGCGAGCGACGGTGTATACCTGGAAGGCGCTGCGTTTGCGGTGGTAGGAGGTTTCGTGGCCCGGGTCCTGTACGTCATCGCCTGCGGCGGCCCGCCCGCCGGGCAGCTCGCCGGCTTTGTCCGGTCCGCCCAGGATCAGGGCTGGGACGTGTGCGTCATCGCCACGCCGGACGGGGCCAAGTTCCTGGACATGGCGGATCTGGCCGAGCTGACCGGGCATCCGGTGCGTGTGCACTACAAGCAGCCGGACGAGCCCGATGTGCTCCCGGCAGCCACCGCCATGGTCGTCGCTCCGGCCACGTTCAGCACCGTCAACAAGATGGCCCACGGCATCAGCGACACGCTGGCGCTTGGCTTGCTGAATGAGGCGGTGGGCCTGGGGCTGCCGATCTTCGTCGTGCCCTGGCCGAACGTCGCCCTGTCCCGGCATCCGGCGTTCGAGCGGAGCGTCGCCGAGCTGCGCGCCTGGGGCGTGAGGCTCATCTACGATCCCGCGAACCTGCCCGGTGCCAGCGAGCAGCCGGCCGTGTTTCCCTGGGATGAACTGCGTGCCGAGGTCAGCAAGGCCCTGCCCGCATGACCACGTCACTGACCGGGGTCGTACCGGTCCTGCCCACCGTGTTCGGTGAAGACGAGACCCTCGATCTCGAGGGAACGACGCGGGTCCTGGACTACCTCATGGACGCCGGAGTCGACGGCGTGTGCGTCCTGGCCAACTACTCCGAGCAGTTCTCGCTGACCGACGCGGAACGCGACCTGGTCGCCCGCGCGGCCCTCGAACACGTCGCGGGCAGGCTGCCGGTGATCGTCACCACTAGCCACTACAGCGCCCGGGTTACCGCGCAGCGCAGCCGCGCCGCGCAGGACATGGGTGCGGCCATGGTGATGGTCATGCCGCCGTTCTTCGGCGCGACGCTGGCGGTCCAGCCGCCCGGCGTGATCGAGTACTTCCAGCGGGTGGCGGACGCGATCGACATCCCGATCATGGTGCAGGACGCCCCGCTGTCCGCGACGCCGCTGCCGGTTCCGCTGATCAACGACCTGGTCGCGCACGTTCCCCAGATCACCCACGCCAAGATCGAGGTGCCGTTCGCCGCGGACAAGCTGCACGCCCTGGCCGGCACGCTGCCCGGCCGGTTCGACGGCGAGGAGTCGGTCACCCTGATGCCGGACCTGGACGCTGGCGCCGTCGGCACCATGCCCAGCTCCATGGTTCCCGCCGAGCTCGGCCATATCGTCCGCCGCTATGCCGCCGGAGACCGGACCGGCGCGGCCGCGGAATGGGAACGCCTGCTGCCGCTGATCCACTTCGAGAACCGCCAGTGCGGCCTGCGCGCGCAGAAGATCCTGCTGGCCGAGGGCGGCATCATCGGCTCGGACCGGACCCGCGCCCCGTTCGGACCGGTCTCCGCCAGGACCCGCCGGGGCCTGATCGAACTGGCCCGCGCGCGCGACCTCCTGATCCTGCGCTGGGCGCCCGCCTAGGCTGGTGCGCATGGATGCTGGTGTAGCGATTTTCTCGACCCATGACGCCATCGCTCCCGCCGACGTCGCGCGGCTGGCGGAGCAGCGCGGATATGAGTCGCTGTTCTTCCCCGAGCACACCCACATACCGGCCAGCCGCCAGACACCTCACCCCAGCGGAAAAGAACTGCCCCGCAGGTACGTGCACACCTTTGACCTGTTCGTCGCCGTGACCGCGGCGCTGACCGCCACTTCCAGGCTCCGCGTCGGATCGGGCATCTGCCTGGTGATCGAGCGGGACCCGATCATCACCGCGAAGGAAGTGGCCAGCGTGGATTTCCTGTCCGGCGGCCGGTTCGAGTTCGGGGTCGGCGCCGGGTGGAACCGGGAGGAGATGGCCAATCACGGCACCGACCCGCGCCGCCGGATGGCGATCTTGCGCGAGCGGGTCGAGGCGATGAAGGCGATCTGGACGTCCGACGAGGCGACCTACACCGACGAGCATGTCGCGTTCGAGCGGATCTGGTCGTGGCCCAAGCCCGCGCAGCGGCCCCATCCCCCGGTGCTGGTCGGCGGGAACGGGCCCGGCGTGCTTGACCGCGTGCTGTCATTCGGCGACGCGTGGTTTCCCAATCACGAACGCGAGGGCATCCTGGACCGGGCGAAGGAGCTGCGGAGCCGGGCGGATCGCCCCGTCGCTCTCATGGTCATGGGCGCCCCCGCCGACCCGAAGGTGCTGGAGGCCTACGCCACCGCGGGCTTCCAGCGCGCGGTGCACTGGCTGCCGTCGGCTCCGCGCGGCCCGGTCGAGCGCGCGATGGACAGGTTCGAGGCGGCCATCGCCGAACTGTACGGCGGGTAACGGCCGGACCAAGGCCTCGAACAACCGGTCAAGCTCCGCCGCGGGGTCGTCGGTCAGCCCGCTGTGCACCGGTCCCGGCTGCACCATCGTGGACCGCGGCGCGGTGAGCCAGCGGAACCGCTCCCCCAGCGGCCGGTCCGCCAGCGGCCCCTCCCGGCATGCCTTCTCGAACGCCGCCAGGGCCGAGCGCACCGCCTCGACGTCCACCCGAGGGTCCACCGCCAACAGCCGCGCGTGGTCAAGTTCGATCCGGGCCCGCAGGTACCTGTAGGCCTTGCAGTACACGATCACCCCGGCGTTGATCGCCTCTCCCCGCTCCACCCGCGGCACGACCCGGACCAGGGCGTACTCGAACACCTCCCCGAGACTCACGTCCTGATCACCTCCGGCACTACTGTCGCGCGCCGCCGCAGGTGGGCGACATAGGCCGCCGCGTCACATTCACCAAACCATGCAGCAGGAACGTCCCTCACTGCTTCCTCCAGCACCGCTTCTGTCACCAGGGGCGCGAGCGTCGCGTGGGCTTCGTCCAGCCCGCCGATCCCGCGAGCCAGCAGCACATGCTCGCGGGCGTCATACGGCCTGAGCGGATCCGTGCCGGCCTTGGGATTGTGGTGGAAGTACAGCGCGGCCCCGTGGTCGATGAGCCAGATGTCCCGGTGCCAGACGAGCAGGTTGGGATTCCGCCAGGTCCTGTCCACGTTCTGGATGAGCGCGTCGAACCACAGCACCTGGCTGGCGAAGGTCCGGTCGGCGGTCCAGCCGAGCGGATCGAACCCCGCCGCGCCCGGCAGGAAGTCGATGCCCAGGTTCAGCCCTTCGCTGGCGCGCAGCAGGTCCTGGATCTCCGGGTCCGGCTCGCTGGCCGCGATCTGCGGGTCGAGTCCGGCCAGCACCAGCTCTGGCACCCGCAGCCCGAGCCGCCTGGCCAGTTCCCCCGCGATGATCTCGGCCACCAGCGCGAGCGGTCCCTGCCCCGCCCCGCGGAACTTCAGCACGTATGTCCCCAGGTTGTCCGCTTCGACCAGGGCGGGCAGCGACCCGCCCTCCCGCAGCGGCGTCACGTACCGAGTGACCGTTACCCGCTCCAGCACGCGCGACAGCGTATCGCCACCGGTGTTTCTGTCGCGGCAATCCCTGGCTCAGAATCGATATTGTCACGATCCGGAGTTAAGATATTGCGGAATGTGGGGAAGTTCGGGGGGGTCATGAGTTCACGCTGGAGGGTTTCACGCGCAAGGGCGCTCCGGGCGGCGCCGGTGCTGGCATCGGCTGGCCTGCTCGCGGCGGTGGTGTCATGCAGCAGCGGCACCACCACCAGCGGCAGCACTGAGAGCAGCGGGTCTGTCACGGAGTCGGCCGCCGGGCTCCAGCAGCAGTACGAGTCCGTGGTGACTTCCGTGCTGCCGTCCGTGGTGCAGATCTTCACCGCGGATTCGACCGGCTCCGGCGTCGTCTACGACAGCAAGGGCGACATCGTCACCAACGCGCACGTCGTCGGCGGCGAGTCCGCCGTCAAGGTGATCCCCGCGACCGGCGGCGAGGCCGTCACGGCGAACGTGCTGGGCAAGTTCTCGGGCGGGGACCTGGCCGTCATCCGGGTGGAGAGCGACGCCAGCAAGCTGAAGGCGGCGACGTTCGGCAACTCGGACAACGTCAGGGCCGGCCAGATCGTGCTGGCCATGGGCAACCCGCTCGGCCTCACCGGCAGCGTCAGCCAGGGCATCGTGTCCGCCCTCGGCCGGACGGTGAGCGCGGCGGGTACCGCTGGCGGCCAGACGACCACGATCACCGACGCCATCCAGACCACCGCGGCCATCAACGGCGGGAACAGCGGCGGCGCGCTGGTCAGCCTGTCTGGCCAGGTGATCGGCATCCCCACGGCCGCGGCCCGCGATCCACAGGCCGGCGCGGCGCCCGGCATCGGCTTCGCCATCCCCAGCGACATCGTGACCAACATCGCGAACCAGATCATCAGCACCGGCAAGGTCACCAACTCCGGCCGGGCCTCGCTCGGCATCAGCGCCACCACGGTCGCGACCACCGACGGCCAGGAGGTTGGCGTGGGGCTGGTCAGCGTGACCCCGGGCGAAGGCGCGGCGGAGGCCGGGCTGCGCGCCGGTGATGTCATCGTCCAGGTGGCCGGTCACCATACGCCGAACGTGGCCGCGCTCAACGCGGTCCTGGCCCAGCTCGAGCCCGGTCAGCAGGTCGAGGTGAAGTACCTGCGCCAGGGCAGCGACAGCACCAGCACAGTGAAGGTGACGCTGAGTAGTCTTACCAGCTGACCTGGCTGGCAGCGTGCGGGGCGCACGTTGTGAGAAAGTAGACGTTATGGACGCGTGCCTCGTCGACGCGTACGGGACCATTGTTGACGCTGAGTTCGGGGCGCGAAGCCGCGAGCTGGCTGAGATGGCCGGCGTGGCGGCAGACGAATGGCGCGACGCGTATGCCCGGCTGGATCCCGCGCTGGGCGTGGGCCACCTGACCAGAGCCGAAGCATACGAGCTGCTGCTGCGGACCTGCGGCGTCAAACCCCGGGTCAGCCTGGTCCGTGACCTCGCCGCGCGGGACCGCGAGCTGCTGCTGTCCAGCGGGTACGTCTTCGAGGACACGATGCCGTTCCTTGAGTCGCTCAGGTCACGCGGGATCGCGATCGCCATCGTCAGCAACTGCGGCGAGTTCACGCCGGAGCTGCTGACCTCGCTCGGCGTGGCCGCCTTCGCCGACACGCTCGTGCTGTCCTTCGAGGTCGGCTACGCGAAGCCGGCGCCGCGGATCTACCGGCTCGCGCTTGAGCGCCTCGGCGTGGCCGCCGAGTCGGCACTGTTCGTAGACGACCAGCCAGTGTTCTGCGCCGGAGCCGAGGCGGTCGGGGTCACCGCGGTGCAGATCGCCCGTGGCGACCGCGTGCCAGGAAAGGTAGCCACGTCGGTCCGCTCGCTGCTGGAGGTGGCGGAGCTGCTATGACGGGGAGCCCACTGCCGGAGCGCAAGGCCGGGCGGGTGATCGTGCTCGATCCTGACGATCGCGTCCTGTTGTTCAGGTACGACGACCCTCCGCCGAACGGCCGGCACTGGTGTACCCCGGGCGGCGGGCTGAACGAGGGGGAGTCGTACGCGGCTGGTGCGCTGCGCGAACTCACCGAGGAGACCGGCTGGACCGACGTACCGCTCGGGGACGAAGTGCACGAGCGGGAGCTGACCATGGGGTACGGGCGGCGGATTGTGCGCCAGCACGAGCGCTTGTTCCTCGCCCGGGTCGGGACGCCGCGCCGCGAGGTCGCCGACGTGGCGGGCATGCACGCAACTGACCGCATCGCGGCCTGGCGCTGGTGGACTCTCGCGGAGCTGGAGGCCACCACCGAAGTGATCTGGCCGCGAGGACTCGCGGGCCTGATCAGGAGCGTGGTAAAAACTAGAACATGATCTAGCCGAAACAGGCTGGGCTGCACGCCAAACGTGACGTCAATGCGACAGGAGAGACCACATGTCAGCTGCGGGCACCTGGAACCTGACCATAGACACCCCGATCGGCAAGCAGCACGGCCGGCTGGAGCTCAGCCAGGGCGCCGACGGCAGCTGGACGGGGACCTCGGTCGCCGTGGACACCGGCGAGGAGTCGCCGCTGACCGACGTCACGGTCGACGGCAACGAGGTCAGCTGGCACCAGACCGTCACCAAGCCGATGAAGCTGAACCTCAAGTGCACGGTCACCATCGACGGGGACAAGCTGAGCGGCAAGGCCAAGGCCGGGATGTTCCCCGCCGTCAACATGACTGGCGAACGGGCCAGCTGAGTACTTTCTGACTCACGGTCCCCTGGGATTCTCAGCGTCACGTAATTTCCCAGGGGACTATCTCATTAACGAGGGATTGCGCCGCATCCAAAGAATGTCAGCGGACTGGTACAGTTCGTGCATGTCGGACCAGCCCGGCCATAATGTGCGCGTGCCCGCATCGCCGGAGAAACCGGCCCCTTCCGGCACTCGCGGCCGGGCGCCGGCAATGGCGGCTCAGGTCGCGGCCTTTCTATGCGGGGCGCTGGCCATAGCAATCCGGCGCCGTTGCAGCCGACTGGCCAGGAGATAGCCCAGAACTCCTGCGTCACGTCCTAGCGCGCAGGCGTTCCGCAGTGGTGTAGCCTCCGTCCCCCGCCCGCGGAGAGCAGGGCAAACCGGGCGTCCGCCGGGCTCCCATGGCGCGGCCGGAATGATTGTGGATCAAAAGGCTCGGAAATCCGAGCCTTTTGATCCACAATGATCGCGGCATCCAGGCTGGCGCCCGGTTCGCGGCTTATGCACCGGCCGGCCGTGAGGCCGACAAGCGGGAGGGCCGGAGGGCGGGAGGGGCCGGACATGCGAACGCTGGGAACGCGCATCCGGGACGCACGTAACGACTAGCGCTGCCGTACGGCCAGGGCCCCGGCGGCGCCCACTACCGCGGCACCGCCGGCCGTCACGGCGACCAGCCAGCGGGTCACCCGCGGCAGCTCGCGCCAGGATGCCGCGCTGGCGAGTACGTCGAGGGCATCGGAGAGAGCGCCCGCCGCGACCCAGGCGCTGGGCGACCCGGACTCGGCGGGGCGCTCGAGTGCCGCCAGCGCCCCGAGCCCGAGCGCCACATCGCGCGCCCCCAGCGCGCGACCGAACACTCGCGCGGCGAGGTCATCGGCGGAGGCACCGACCCAGGGGCGGGCGGGCACCAGCGGCCAGGCCAGGGCGGTCAGGCCCAGCGCCACGCGGCCGGCCGCCACGGCCCTGGTGCCGCGGCGCAGCAATACCGAGATTTCGGTCACTATCAGATGATAGAGGTAAAGCCGATGGATATCAGAGCGTGCTGGCGCCTGGCGTTGGTGGCCGTGATCGTGACCGCCGTGCCGGGGTGCGGCGGCTCCGCACCGGGCGGGCACCAGCCAGGGGCGGCGGCCGCCCGCCCGCAGGTGTCGGCGATGGCCGACATCAGCGCGGGCTGCGCGGGGAACAACTCCGAGGTCGAGGAAGCGACAGCGGCGCCGGGGTACGTGTACGCCGAGTGGATCGGCTGCGGCGGCATCGGCTTCGCCCGGTCCAGCGACGCGGGCCGGCATTTCAGCGCGCCGGCCACCGTGCCCGGCTCGGCGGGCCACAGCTGGGACCCGGCCCTCGCCGTGGCTGCCGATGGAACCGTCTACGTGGCGTACATGCGCTCCAGCGGGCCGCTGGATAAGCCGGCCACCTCCATGTACCCGGTGGTCGCCGTCTCCCGGGACCACGGCGCGAGCTTCGCCGCGGTCCACCCGGTCCTCCCGCCGCACCCAGGTGACTGGGGCGACAGGGACTTCATCGCGGTAGGACAGAACGGCGTGTTGTACCTCACCTGGGATTACGGCCCGTCGGCCGCGCAGGTCAAGCTGCTGTGCATCAGGTCGGGCAGCTGTGCTTACTCGGCCGGCGACTTCAACGCGGTCATCCAGACCTCCCGCGACGGCGGACAGACCTGGGGACCGATCACCCACCTCGAACCCGGCTTTCCGCTGGGCGGCGGGTACAGCGCGCCGCTCACGGCCGGCCCGGACGGCGGGATCTACGCACTCTACGAAGGTCATCCGACCGACCCGCGCTCGCTGCAGGTGCGGGCGGGGTACGAATTCTTCACGTCCTCGCGGGACGGGGCGCACTGGCTGGCCGCGCCGGCTCGACTGTGGCCAGGTCAAGGGGCGCTGGCGCTGCCCGACTGGTGGGTCGACGGCGACATCAGCGCCGATGCGGCGGGGAACCTGTACGCAACCTGGGACACCCAGAGCGCCGCGGGCGACATCGGGTGGCTGACCTACTCATCCGACCGCGGCCGCACCTGGTCACCGCCGGTCCGTGTCACACCCGACGGCACCAACGCCCCGCACATCGTGGAATCGGCCGGCGGCCAGCCCGGCGTCGCCTACATCGCCTGGCAGACCAGCGCCCCGGCCCAGGGCTATGCCACCTACCTGCGCCCGTTCTCCATCGAGCACGGCTGGCTCGGATCCGCGATCACGGTATCGGCCCGTTACGGCAACGCCAGCATCTGGCCCGGCGACACGTTCGGCATCTGCGTGCGGCCGGGCGGTCAGGTCCTGATGACCTGGGGCAGTGCGGTCGGGACCAGCAAGAACTCCGCGATCTACTCCTCGGTGATCAGCACGGGCTGAAGCCCGAACGCGGGGAACAGGGCGGCGTTGAACGTGGTGATCTCGGCGATCACGCCGTCCTCGATCCGCATCACGTCGAACTTGAACGCGCGGTACGCGGTGTCGCCGGGGCGTAGCAGGTAGCTGGCGGCGGCCGGCATGCGGTTGGCGCGGACCGGGATGAGGCGCCAGGTGCCCATCGCGGTGGCGTTCGCCATCATCGGCATGATCGAATCGATGCCGTCGAAGCAGGACGGGTGCGGCGGCATGGTGATCCGGAGGTCCTTGGCCGCGATCGCCATGGCGGCCTCCGGGTCGCATCGCTCGTGAGCCTCGATGAACCGCGCGACCAGCACCCGCTCGTCCGGAGTCGGCTCGTGCGCTGACCAGTCGGACCGGCGCTCGGGCAGGTGCTGCTGCATCGCGGCGCGGGCCCGCTGCAGGGCACTGTTGGCCGCGGCGACGCTGGTCCCGAGGGTCTGCGCGGTCTCGCTGGCCGGCCAGCCGAGCACGTCGCGGGCGATCAGCGCGGCGCGCTGCCGAGGCGGCAGCACCTGGAGCGCGGCGAGGAACGCCAGCGAGATGGTTTCCCGGCGGATGGCCGCGTCTTCCGGCGCCTCGTCGGCCGACGGCACCTCGTCAAGCAGCGCATCCGGGTACGGCTGCAACCACGGCAGGTCCGCGAACGACGTCTGCCGGGATGAGTTCCGCCGGGAGCGGAGCACATCCAGGCAGACGTTCGTCGCGATCCGGTACAGCCACGCCCGGAACTGATTCTGCTGGCCCGATCCCCCGAAACCTTCCCGGCCGCGCCAGGCGCGCAGGAACGTTTCCTGCACCGCGTCCTCGGCCTCGTCGAACGAGGCGAGCATCCGGTAGCAGTGCACGTGCAATTCGCGCCGGTGCCGCTGGGTGAGTTCCTCGAACCGCTCCATCAGGCCTGCTTGCCGTGACCGACTTCCTGCAGCAGCCACAGGTTGCCGTCCGGGTCGGCGAGCTCAGCGAACGACTCGTAGTCGGCACGCTCAGGGTGCGGGCCAGGCGTCCAGTCGCCGTTATCGAAATACCGGATCTCGCCGGCCTCGGCACCGCGCTCGGCCAGTTCGGCGCGGGCGGCGACGATGTCGGTGACCGTCAGGTGCAAGCCCTGCTGCGACCCCGGCTCGGCGGCGGTGATACCGGTGCCGAACCCGATCGAGCAGGCCGATCCGGGCGGGGTGACCTGCACCACCCGCTTGCCCGGTCCGATCGGGGTGTCCACCAGCAGGTCAAAGCCCATCTGCTCGGTGTAGAACTTTTTCGCGCGGTCGACGTCGGAGACGGGGATGAGTACCAGCTCTAGCTTGTATTCCATGATCAAACCTCCTTCCTCCTGAAACGAGAGCGGCCGGGAAAACTCATCGGTGCTCCGGTGATCTCAGTAACCGCCCTCCCCTACCACGTTCAGCAACGGCTCCCCCGCCGCGTACCTGATCAGCTGGGCCCGGGCGACGGCCAGCGCCCGGTCCATCGGCCTGCCGCTGGCGCCCCCCACGTGCGGGGTGAGGATGAGGCCGGGAGCTGACCACAGCGGGTGCCCGGCCGGCAGCGGCTCAGGGTCGGTGACGTCGAGCGCGGCGTACAGGCGGCCGGAGCTTAGCTCGGCGAGCAGCGCGTCGGTGTCCACGATGGCGCCGCGAGCCGCGTTCACGACCAGCGCGCCGTCGTGGAGCTGGGCCAGGAACTTGGCGTCCACCATGCCGCGTGTCGCGGGGGTGACCGGGACCAGCAGCACCACGATGTCGGCCCTGGGCAGCAGCGCGGGCAGCTCGGCGATGCCGCTTACCCCGCTGCGCGGGTGCCGCGCGACGGCGAGCAGGTCGACGTCGAACCCGGCCAGCCGCCGCCCGACGGCCGCTCCGATCGACCCGTAGCCGAGGATCAGCACGGTCTTTCCGGCCAGCTCTCCGGTCAGCGTGAAGTCCCACTTTCCCGCACGCTGCGCCAGCACGAACCTGGGCAGGTAGTGCAGATGGGCGAGCACCACGCTCATGATCCACTCCGCCACCGATGCGTCGTGCGCGCCGCGCGCGGTGGCTAGCGTCACCCCCGGCGGCACGAACGGGATCACCTGCTCGGCTCCGGCGGACTGCAGCTGGACCAGGCGGAGCTTGGGCAGCTGCGCGAGCAGCGGAAGCTGCGGGTACTGCACGGGGAACGGCGGGATGACGACCTCCACCTCATCCGCCGATGCCGGCAGATCCGGACCTCCGGTCCAGATGTCGGCGCGGATACCATCGGGCAGGCCGCCCATGATGGCCTCGGCTCCGGGGTCGGGCAGCCAGACGACGACGCCGCTCACAGGCCGAACTCCGCCCGCCGGCCGGCCGGGACCAGCTCCAGGTAGTCCGGATGCTCACGAAGCCAGCTCCGCACGAACGGGCAGTACGGGAGCAGCTCAAGGCCCCGCTCCCTGACCGAGTCAAGGCTGGCCTGGACAAGCCGGCTGGCTACACCTTTCCCCCGGAAACGGTCATCGGTTTCGGTGTGGAGGAACGCGATGTCGTTATGAGATGACTTGTAGTCGATAAAACCGGCAATTTCACCATCGACAGAGATTTCGTACCGCGATTTGCCCGGGTTGTCCGCTACACGAAGCTCCATGGTTCATAACGCTAGCCGCCGGAGCCGGCCTGCACGACGGTGACGTGCAGGATAGTGATCTTCTGGGAAGAGCAGCCCGTGGTGCTGTACGGGACCGACACCGAGGCGGTCTGGTTCGGCGGGTAGACGACCAGGGTCGTAGCCGGGGTCGGTCCGCAGATGGCGGCGGGGTAGTTGCCGGCCACCGTGACCCGAAGCACCGCGTTGCCCGTGCCGCCCGGCGCGAGCGAGATCTGCTTCGCCTGGCTCACCGGGTCGCGGTCGGCGGCCGCGCCGATCTGGGCGGGCGGACTGCCGCCAGCCAGCGACACGCCCGGATAGCCGTAGAGGGTACAGCTGGCGCTGCCGGTGTTGGTGAACACGATCGGCACGTAGTTACTGCCCGCGGCGCCCTGTCCGGTACCGAGCTTCACCTGCAGGTTCGCGGTGGCGCACGGCGCCGGGCCAGCGGCCCGCGGTGACGTGGGCTGCGAAGCGGCCGGGCCACTGGCCGGCGAGGTCGTCGGCTGGGCGGCCGGAGCGGACGAGGCGCCCGGGGTAGACGAGCTGGCCGGGGACGACGCGGGGCCTGAGCTCGAGGAGGTGCCGCACGCCGCGACCAGAAGCGCCAGCGAACCGATGAGTACCGTCTCCGCTACGTGAACCTTCATGCCTTTATGACGCCGATCGTCCGGTCACGGTTGGGTTTCACCCAGCAGTAGGGCCGCGGTGGCCGGGTCGGCGGGGAGGAACGCCTCGAGTTTCAGCTCGGAGACCGTCACGTCGACCGCGGTGGCGAACCTGGCGATCGTCGTCATCAGGCGCAGGTCGCCGCGGGAGGAGCTGAGCTCAAGCGGGACGGCGAAACCCAGGTGGCCGCTGGTCAGCCGGGCCGCCGGGACGTAGCCGGTGAGCTCGGCGTGCAGCGCGGCCAGGCGGTCGTCAGGACTGCGGTCGAGCTCCGCCTCGAGGTTGTGCAGCACATGCCGGGCCCACTCACCGAAGTTCGCGATTCGAGGCGCCATGCCGTCCGGGTGCAGCGCGAGCCGGAACGAGTTCGGCCGCAAGTGCTCGGCGCAGCCGTCGAACAAGATGTGCTGCGCGGCGTTGGCGGCGACGATGTCGCCGTAGCGGTCGACGATGATCGCCGGGTACGGCTCGTGCCCGGTGAGGATGTGCCGCAGCGCCTCCAGGACCGGAGCCAGATCGCTGCTGTCCAGGGGGGTCTGCGGGTAAGCCGGGGCATACCCGGCCTTGAGCAGCAGGTCGTTGCGGTCGCGCAGCCCCAGGCCCAGCGACTCGGCGAGGCGGATCACCATCTCCCGGCCGGGGGCCGAGCGGCCGCTCTCGATGAAGCTGACGTGCCGCTGGGTGGTGCCGGCCTTGAGCGCGAGGTCAAGCTGGCTCAGATGCCGGGCGGCACGACGTTCCTTCAGCGCCTGGGGAAAGTCCACGACTACCAGTTGTAGCCGGTCCGGCGGGTAGGCGCGATTCCCTGCGGGGAATTGCCGCCAGCACCCCGGCCCCGCAGGATGACCGCCATGGATGCTGAAACTGTGCAGGTAGGCGTGCTGATCCCGATCGGGCAGGCGCAATGGGGGCCGGGCACTGACCCGCGGTCGCTGACCGGCTTCGCGGTGCGGGCCGAGGAGCTCGGTTACTCATCGCTGTGGGTCAACGACTTCTTGCTGACGCCGCGGATAGAAGCGCTGACCATGCTGGCCGCGGTGGCGCCGCTGACGCAGCGGGTGCTGCTCGGCACGTCGGCACTGCTCCCGGTGCTGCGGCGTCCAGTGCAGGCCGCGCAGACGCTCGCCTCGATCGACCTGCTCTCCGGCGGGCGGCTGGTGCTGACCGTGGGGGCCGCGTTCCCCGGACGGTTCGGGCTGCCCCAGCACACTCTGTCGGAGGTGCCGTGGGAACGGCGGTTCACCCGCCTTGATGAGACGGTCGCGCTGTGGCGGCAGCTGTGGGCCGAGCCGGACGGCGGCGGATCGTTCCACGGCGAGCTGCTCCGATTCGACGAGCTGCCGCCGATGACCGCGCCGTTCCTGGCGGGCGGACCGCCGGTCTGGCTCGGCGGGCTGTCGGAGTCGGCGCTGCGCAGAACCGGGCGGCTGTACGACGGCTGGATGCCGTATCCGCCGCTGCCCTCTTCCTACGCGGAAGGCCTGTCCGCGGTCCGTTCGGCGGCGGCCGGGGCGGGACGCGCGGCCGGCGCGGTGACGCCGGCGTTGTTCGTCTCGGTGGTGGTGACCGACACGGTGGAGCAGGGGAGGTCTCAGCTGGCCGAGTTCGCCCAGGCCAACTACGGGATGCCGGTTGACCAGCTGGAGCAGATCCAGGCGCTCGCGGCCGGGCCGGCCGAGGTCGTGGCGGACAAGCTCCAGGCCTACGTGACGGCGGGGGTGCGGCACTTCGCGATCCGCATCGCCACTACCGACCTCGCGACACAGCGCGAGCAGCTCGAGCGGATCATCAAGCTCAAGGCCCTCCTCAGCTGAGACACCTCCCAGCTGAGAGACTGTGGGCAGCATGCTCAATTACGACAGCGAGGCCCCGTGTTACGACGCGACCCGGGGAGGCGACCTGCGCGCCGACGCGGCCGCGGCGGCGGTATCCGCTTTGCTTCCCGCGGATGCGGGCCGGGTCGTGGACGCCGCCTGCGGGACCGGCATCGTCACGGTCCGGCTAGCGGCGCCAGGCCGTTCGCTGCTTGGCGTCGACCGGTCCGCCGGGATGGCGGCGATCGCGGCCGCGCGGCTGCCCGGATGTATCGTCCTCGGCGACGTGACCAGGCTGCCGCTGGCGTCCGGGTCCGCCGACGCGGTGACGATGATCTGGCTGCTGCACCTGCTCAGCCCGGATGATTCGGCGGCGGCACTGGCGCAGGCGGCGCGCGTGCTGCGACCGGGCGGCGCGCTGATCACCACCGTGGACAAGAACGACGCCGTCTACCGGGCCGACGACGAAGCCGCGGCGCTGGTCCGCCCGGTGCTGGCCGAGGTCCGCGCCCCCCAGACCGATGCCGCCGGCCGCGTCATCGACTACGGCGGATCACTCGGCCTGACGCTCACGGCCGACGCCACCTTCACCGGCAGCGGCCAGGGCCGTAGCCCGCGTCAGTGGCGGGAGCGACTCCAGAGCCAGCGCCTGCCGTGGACCACGGCCGCTGGCCAGGACCGCGAGGAAGCGCTGTGCGAAGCGATCGCGGCCCTGCCCGGCCAGGACCGGGCCCGCGCCGATCCCGTCTACACGGTCATTTCCCTGCGGAAAACCGGTCGTCAGCCAGAACCTCGCCCTTGACCGCGGCCCATCGCAGCGAGTCGCGGATGCCGTCCTCGACGCCGAACCGCGGCTCCCAGTCCAGCAGTCGCCGTGCCCGGTCGACCCGCGTGTAGGCACCCGCGACGTCCCCCGGCCGGGCCGGCGCGTCCGCCGTGGCGACGGGATGCTCGCTCACCCGGTTGAACGCCGCGACCAGCTCTCGCACCGTAGTGCCGGTCCCAGTTCCCAGATTAATAACGACATTAGCGCTTGTCATGATCACGTCGAATTTGCGCAGCGCCGCTACGTGAGCGGTGGCGAGATCCCAGACGTGAATGTAATCCCGGATACCGGAGCCGTCGCGAGTCGGATAATCGGTGCCGGTCACGTGAAACACCGTTCGTTCTGATGATGCTTGTATTATTTTCCCGAGCGCGTGGCTGGGTTCAGCGAGCTGCAATCCCGCGCGCATGCTGGGGTCGGCCCCGATGGGGTTGAAGTAGCGCAGCGAGAGGATGCGCATCGCCGTGACGGCCGCGATGTCGGCCAGCATGGCCTCGGCGATCGCCTTGCTGCGAGCGTACGGGCTCTGCGGGTCGAGCGGCGAGTCCTCGGTCACGGTCAGGTCGTCGCTCACCTGGTAGATCGAGGCGGACGAGCTGAAGACCAGCCGCGTGCATTTGTTGCGGAGCAGGTGCGCGGTGAATTCCAGAGTGCCGGCCACGTTCGCGCGATAATAGCGGATCGGGTCCGCGACGGAATCGGGGACGACAATCAGGGCGGCAGCGTGAATGGCGGCATCGATGTCAGGATGCTCGGCGAATATTTTATCGTTCAGGTCGCCATCCGCTATGTCGCCCTGGTAGAGGTCGAAGCCGGCCGCGAATTCCCGGCGGCCCGTGACCAGGTTGTCGAGGATCACCGGGGTGATGCCCGCGTCCTGGCAGGCGAGCGCGACCGTGCTGCCGATGTAGCCGGCTCCGCCGGCGATGAGGACCTTCACGCGATGCTCCCTTCGCTTTCGCCCGGGAGCCTACCGCCGGCGGGGCGGACTGCGACAATGAGGCACATGCCTGCGCTGATGCCCAAGAGGTACTGGGCCGGAGTCGCGGTACTGGTGGTGGCCGTGGGCGTGATCTCTGGTCTCCTTCTCAGCCGCGGGAACTCGCTGCTGATCTCCTCGACCGGGCATGCTCCGCTTGAGTTCGCGGTCGCACCCGCCACTTTAAACACCGCGGCACCGGCCCGGTGCCCGCTGGCCGGCTACGTCGCGGTGGGTGAATCCCCGGTTACCGTGTCCCTCACCCCCGGCCAGGGCACCACTGTCACGTCGGTCGCGATCGAGGTACTCGATCGCCGGCTGGTTTCCCTGAGTGTGTACCTGGCCTGCGCGGAGAAGGTGCCCGGTTCCGCCACGAGCCCCAACAGCGCGCGGCAGGTGCTGCTCCCCGCCAGCGGCGACACTGTCGCGCTGCCTGGTCTCGAGCACGGCGGCACCCTCGATCTCGTCGTGCGGCCTCCGGCCGGGCGGACCGCGGGGGCGACCGCCTACCGCTGGCAGGTGAGCGTGCGCTACGACAGCAGCCGGTACGGGCCTGGCACCCTGACGCGGGGTCCGTTCACCCTGCTCGCACCCCCCTCGTGACAGTGAATTCCACCAGGATGCCCGGGCTGGTCACCGGCAGGGCGAAGACCGCGCCGTCCCCTTGCCGCCAGCGGGACGGCAGCAGGAAGTACTGGCCGCCCGAACTGACCAGCAGGCGAAGGCCGTCATAACGGAAGTGGTAGGCGCTCTGCGAGGCGGTGATGTCCGACACGGTGATGCCGGGGCCAGTGAGCAGCAGGTTGCTCGTGCTGTAGACGGTGACGTCGGCGGCCGTGGGCAGGCCGGAGACGACCTGTTCGGCCTTCTGCCCGCCGATATAGCTAGCGTACGCGGAGACCGTCCACAGGAGTGCCACCAGCGTCATTCCTGCCGTCAGGGCCAGGTAGCTCGTCCGCAGGCCGCTGTGCCGCACCGAATAGGTCGCGACGCCGAAGCCGATCAGCAGCACGACGGGCCCCCAGATCTCCGACCCGTCCGGCCCGGTCAGCGCCAGCGCGAGCGCGAAGCCCGCCAGCACGAGCACGATGCCGGTCCACGCGGTCCTGGTCACGACCCAGCGCGCCAGATCGGCGTCTTGTTCTATCTTCGGGCGCAGCTGCGCGTGCCCGATCATCGCGACGGTGCCGATCAGGCCGAAGACCACGAGCGGCGGAAACGCCGCGTCAACGCTGCGCAGGACATAATCCGCCACGGAGAAGCTCAGCGCGCTGACGTCCACCCCGAAGTAGCCGTAGGTCGCCTGGGCGCGCGCCCAGCCGAAGTAGACGAGCACCGCGGTCAGGATCGCCGCCTGCGAGGCCAGCCCGGCCAGCATGCCGCTCGTTACCGAGGCCAGGCCTGGTTTCTTCTCGCTACGGTCGGCGGAGTCGGTTCCTGTTCCTGTCGAGGGGGGCGGCACGGGCTTATTCTGCGCTCTCGCCGCGCCGTACGCAGGCGTTACGGCAGTCCTGGTTTCAGCGCCTGGTAGAGGACGTGGTCCTGCCACTGGCCGGCGATCTTCAGGTAGCTGGGCGCCAGGCCGTAGCGCTCAAAACCGTTGCGCTCAAGAACCTTCTGGGACCTGATGTTGTGCTTGAGCGTGCCCGCCTCCAGCCGGTGCAGGCCGAGTTCCCCGAACGAGATGCGCTTGATGTCGGCTACCGCGGCGCTGGCCAGCCCCCGTCCGTTCGCCTTAGCGATCACCCAGTACCCGACGCTGGCCGACTGGAACGGGCCGCGCACGATGTTGTTCAGCGTGATCCGGCCGACGATCGTGGTCCCGTCACGATCCAGGATGACGTGCGGCAGGGAGACCCCCTGGGTCTTGCGGTCCAGGCCCGCCTCAATGAGCTTGCGCTGGGACTCGACCGTAAAGTATTCCTCGTCCCTGGTGGGTTCCCAGGGTCCGAGGAACTCCCGGTTCTCGATGAGCAACTGGGTGATGGTCGGCGCGTCATCGACGGACACAAGTCGGGTAACGGTCATTGCTCTACTATCGCCTACCTGCGCAACTGCATTAACCCCCGTGGCCTTTGCGGGCCTTGCCGCTTTGGCTGCGGTCTGCGTGCCCGCTTGGTTTGCGGCCTGACGCGTGGATAGGGCACGCTGGCGTGATGGCTGATGCTTCTGTGACCTTGTGCGTCCTGCTATGGGCGCGCCCCGGCCAGTCCGACGCGCTTTCCGCGTACGAGGACCGGGTGCTCATACTGATCGCGGAGCACGGCGGGCAGGTGCTCCAGCGTGGCCGGCTGGAACCCGGCGCCCCGACCTCGCTGAATGCCTCAAGCTCCGCGGATGCCCCCACCTCGCCAGACGCCTCGACCTCGCCAGACGCCTCGAAAGAGCATGCCCCGACAGAGGTCCAGTTCCTGCAGTTCCCGTCAGAAGCAGCCCTTGACTCCAGCATCAACGATCCCCAGCGTACCGCGATGGCAGCCGAACGCGATGCCGTCATCGCCCGGACCGATATCCACCGCATCCGCCTCCGTTAGACACCGCGCCGCCGACGCGGTCCCCGGCGCTGCGCCATCGAGGTCCCTGTGACGTGCATGTGACCCTATGACGTTGCCCGCAGCCGAGTTCTCGGCCTGCCCGATCAGCCAGTGCCGCATGCGCTTCACAAGCACCTGATACACCATCAGTAACGTCAGCACCATCAGTGTCGTATCTCGGTCAGCGGGAGCCGGACCGCCCGTCCACTGCCTTGTCCGGAACATCATGATTTGCTTCGTTTCTGTGACGACTAGGTGCGGACGGCACCCCGGACGTACCGGGGGCTGTGGCCCACCGCCCCCGGAAGAACGTGGGCGGTGGGTCACAGCCCCCGGTCACGCAGGATGTCAGCCACGGACCGGAGATCCTGCTGGCCAATTCCTCCCAGGTTCTGTGTCCAGTGCCGGCGGCTGGCGCGGCCAAAGGCCACGATGCGGGCAAACCGGGCGTCTGCCGGGCCCGCCTAGCGCGGCCGGA
>Ga0126381_100002630_pt1 | contig 19458 bp, 16 predicted proteins | sample PanSoiMetPlot_28_FD_96465 | JGI IMG/M metagenome (GOLD analysis project Ga0126381, IMG submission 96465) | Tropical forest soil microbial communities from Panama - MetaG Plot_28 | ecosystem: Environmental > Terrestrial > Soil > Tropical forest > Bulk soil | place: Panama | collected 2016-02-17
CCTGTTGGGTCAAGACATACAAATTATTGTAAGTACCGCCGTCCGGACACTTCGGTATCCCAAATCTGAAGTATTGCGCAAAGGCGTTCATGTCGATACTGGTGGCGCCGGGATGATCGCGGATGTATTCGTCTTTCGCCGCCTCAATCATGAGCATGTTGTTCTGACAGACTCGCGCGTTCTGCTGTTGGAGCGCGGACATAACCGCAGTGGTGATTAAGGCAGCGATGGCAGCGATGATTGTGAGCACGACGAGCATCTCGACCAAAGAAAACCCTAGTCGATAGGGACGAGCTCCTGCTCGTCCGGGGCTGTATTCAACGCTGGCGAAACTGCGCCAAACCCTGCGGGTGAGAACGAGTTCATCCCTAGCGTACACGGGCTCCCACCTATCGCAGCGCTTTGCATTGCGTCTGCCGCCTGGATTTCTGGTGAGCTTATTTTCGAAACCTAACCGGCTCTCAACGGTAGGCCTCATAATTTTCGAGGTCGTCCTTTACCAGAAAATCGCGCAACACTTTCTGGGTCACCAAGTTAAGCGTCCTAAATACATTCCTGCCTGTTACACAGTCACCGCCAAGACGATCCACTTTTCGTTCCGGCGCCCGTAACAGTAGATCGATCGCTTCGACCGGCGCGATCTGTTCCTCTGCTAGATCGCGCTTATTGTAGAACAACATCCAGGTCAGTTGCTCAGGGCTAAGGTCGAGCGTCGCCAGATTTTCTTCGAGATTCTTTAGACTCTCGATATTGGCATCCATTCGATCCCATTGTGAGTCCACGATAAAGATTAGACCGTCGACACCACGGAGAACCAATTGCCGGGTTGCGTTGTACATGACTTGGCCCGGAACCGTCCAAAGCTTGAATCGCACTTTGAAGCCTTTGACTGAGCCACCCGTAATTGGAAGGAAATCAAAGAAAAGCGTTCGATCGTTTTGGGTCGGTAACAAAACCAGGTTACCTCTATCCTGGGCGTCTACGCGTTCGTGAACATACCCGATAGAGGATGTCTTCCCACCCAGGGCACAGCCATAGTAAACGATCTTAAATTCGACCTCACCCTTGACGAAGTTGATGAAAGACATCTTCCCAATGCTAGTATTAACCCAACTAATTCGTCGAATGTTTTTTAATGGCAAATTTTTTCGCCCAAAATCCAGTTAACGATGGGTTACGTCACCGGCCGTGCGAAACCCGATTCGCTCATCGACGCTGTACGGAGAAAGTCCCACCACTCTGCGGGTTAGTTGCCCGTTTTCGCTCATAAAATTCCCTCCGCGGACAACCGGCGACCCGGAGCCATCATCGCTCGCTGTCCACTCGGAGACGTTGCCGGCGAGATCGCGTACACCATACGGGCTAGAGTCCACCGAGTATTGCCCCACTTCTGCCCAACCAGCCGTCTGTTGCGATCCGCCATAAAGATTCGCCGCACCGGCCTTAGGCTGATCGCCCCACGGATACCGTCTCCCGTCCGCCCCTCTCCCCGCCTTTTCCCACTCCATCTCGGAGGGAAGTCGCCGGTTCTGCCATTTAGCAAATGCATAGGCGTCAAACCAATCGAGATAGACGGCTGGAAAGTTCGGGTTAAGCCGCACGCCTTTGAATTCGATCCCGGCAAATGCAGCTTTGGAATAAGCTTCCCAGCTCGGATTCGTGTGACGCTTGCCCACCCGTTGGTTTGGATGGTCATACTTAGTGTCGTCCCCCACGGCATTCAGAAACTCCTGATATTGCCAGACGGTGACTTCAGTGGAGTCGATATTAAACGCAGGGACATCCAGCAGGTGGTCGTCTTGAAACTGAAACGGTCCCGACGGAACCAAGATCCGGACAGGAGTATGTTTCTGCCAACCAACTCGAAATCCCAGGGCTTGCGGAATTCCTTTGCCGATCAGGCTTTCCCAGACCGCAAAACGGAAACTCTTATCGAGCAACAGCCAAAGCCCGCCGGCAAACAGGGCACCGATTAAACCCACAGAAACAACCGTCCCGGCGACTCGACGCCTTCGTTCGCAACGATGCTCTTTCGCGACGTGCTGCAACAATTCGGTCACTACATCGTGTTCTGATTGCGACCGCGGGTTCTGCTCGGTAGTCTCAGACCGCTCACTTTTCCGCCACCACTTTAACGTCTGTCGCAACGCTCTTTGCGATGAAGGAGCCGACAACGTTTCGTCTCTTCCTTGTCCACCTTCCTTGTGCTCGCGTTCGTCGCGTTGGCGTACCGCGTCCATTAGAACCTGCTCCCAACCGCCGGTGATGCTCCGCGGCGATACGTACTCGGGCGCTATGGGCACAAATTCGAAGGAGCCTCGGCTCCAGCACAACACATCAAGCAGCGCGGGCTCGCCCGTCTTCGATTTAGTGACCGCATGCATAATACGCCCGTCCCGGAGCACGATCTCACCGGTTTCCCCGCGACGACGCACTAAGAGCCGCCCGTCGCGCTGGGCGACACATGCCATCTGAATGATATCGAGTAGCGGGAAATTGCGCAGCTTACCGCTAAAACCTGCAGCTCCATGCTCGACCCCGATTGGTCCCGGTGTCGCGTCCGATGAAATACCTTCGTGTCGTCCGGGACCGCGCATGAGCTTTCGACCTAAGCGTATCCGTCCTTCCATGCGAGGGTAGGCGTGGGGCTGATCGCAGGCAAGATTTTAAGGGGTGAAATCGTGCTCGTACTCGTCGTCGTCCTCGTCCTCGAAGGGGGCTGCCGGAGAAGATTTGAGGTTGCAGGTTTGCTGTGCCTAGACCCCATCTCAGCAAATTTTCTAACCTAACAACGCAAAACTACGTTCGAGCGGCCAGCTCTTCGCCGACGTCTCTGGGTGGTTCGGGAGCCTCGCCCTACCATTTCGAGGACGACGACGAGTACGAGCACGACGACCGATCTCCTAGATCCTCGATTCTTGCTCCTAGCTCCTGACGAGCATAAAGCGAGTCAGCCCGGCATCCGCCCAATATACCGCGCTCGAGGACGGATTAATCCACCTTGGCGGTGTTGCTCGATAGCGTGTCCTATCCAACCAGCGATCCGGCCAAGAGCAAAAATTGTGAATGGTGAACTAGCCGGCAAACCATACGCCCTAGCCAAAGCGGCCAGGACCAGATCAATCGTTGCCGGTTTTCGGAGCACTTGAACGGCTTGGGCGACTAGCTTCGCTTGACTTTGTCCCACCCTCGTTTTCTTAAGCATCTGCAACAGCGCTTTCGCGCGGACATCACCTGTCGGGTAGAGGGGGTGGCCGAATCCTGGAACAAATCCTTTCTCTCTTTGCCACTCTACCAATGTTGTCCGTAAAGTATTAGTGCTCTCCAGTTCGGTCATTAGCTGATAGCAAAGCAGGCTCATTCCGCCATGACGATGACCTCTCAAAGCACAGAGTCCTGCTAGGACGACTTCGTAAAGACTGCTTTCAGCTGAGGCTACAACCCGCGCCGTGAACGATGAGGCGTTCAGCTCATGATCCATACACAAGATTAAGGCAGCGTTGAGTAAGCCGATCAGATCTGGACTCTTGGGGGCCCATGCTTGCTGCAATTGTTCGGCCGCGTCCTCCAATCGCACATCAGAACGCCGGACCAGACACTGTAGAAACAGTTCCAGGATTCTCCATCCCGTCGACAACGCATTGGGCACGCTGAGGTCATATCCACCAACATCTCGATCGCTTAGCTCTAATAGATATCGCTGAAACTCTCCTAGCGGCAGCGAACGAGGTCGCGGGTTCTTAAATCCGGTGCCGTCTGTAAACAGTTGGAAAGGTTGATCCTGGTTCCAAAACCATTTTATCACGCTGGAGAACCGTTCAGACCGCGCCAGCTCAATTGCATTACGGCCTCGATAATAAAGCTGACCCTCATCAATCAAGGTCAACTCTGTTTCCAATAGCGGCACACCCCAAGACAAAGCCGTAGTTAGCTTTCTTGTTGGCTCACTCCGGACTTCTTTTCGTTGCCGGAGCCGTTCCAAATCCAACCGATTGTATCGACGAGAACGGGAACTTTCTCCCGCTTCGGAGCGGACCCAACCGCGACTGACATAAGCGTACAATGTCTGCCGCGACACACCCAGGTAGCGGGCGGCTTCGGCGGAGGAAAGTAGAATGTCCATACGGTACTAGAACTTATCCCGAAGGGATAACAGGACTCAGCCCGGGGTTTTAACCCCGGGGTAAATCCACATCACGGTCGAAGCAAAAAATGGATGAAAATGAGGCGGCATCCGGTGCTGATAGAATCGCGAATCCATACTTTTTTAAAGTCACCATAACAAATATCTATTCCAATAACATTGTCTTAACCAGGGGCTTGCAGCTGCTGTTAGAGTTTCCTATTTTTGGCGCGGATAAAACGCTGGTCGCCAGCCGATATCGGATGATTCATAGGTATTTGTAGAGGGCCTGATATCGGTGCTTGCCGGATGTTACTGGGGCATCCGGCAAGCCGACTGCTGGCGGTTTACCTGTCGTGGACAAACGAGCAGTTAAGCGGCGGGGCTCAGGAATCGAGAATTAACTGTATTTTCCGTATTAACCATAAATGAAGTTGTCCCCGTGCTAATTGCTTATGAATAGACCCTCACTTTCAGCCAAGCCGATCCGGAAGCCTCAACAGCGTATAGCGCGTTCTGAGGCCAGATGGCTCCGTCCCGGAGAGATTCAAATGTCTTGTAATCGATTTCTTGCAACGCGCGGATTGCACCTAGCATTTGATCAACCCGCGGACCTATCGGATACCTTCCCATCGGACCTTGATGAGCGGTTTCATCAGTGGTAGCTCCGCGGACTGCCAGCGAACTGCGGTTTGCCGGCGACTACCGGATAATTTCCACCGCCAGCGGTTCCGACAGTGGTAAATGCGTACAGGCTGATCTGCCCACTGGTGCTGAGGGACGCAATCCTGTGACTCTTAGCCGGCTGGTCCCCAGTAATTGAGAGTAATTACTAAGTATCACTACGTCACAATAGACATGGTTATTCAAACAATAAAAAGCAACGTCTACTATCCCAGATTCAAAGCAAAAGCGATCAGATTGGGGGGCTGCCAAGAGAGAATTCGATGTTTCCGAGGTGGTGTCCTGGTGCATTGCAAACCTCCGCAATCGTCACTGCCGGTGAGCCAATCACGCGGCGCCGAGTGTGCCCGAACCGGATGCTGAGTAAAGGCTCGCGCGGGGGTGTGAGGCGTACGTGATCGGTATCGCCGCGCCGGGGCAGACTCTCCCGGTGCGGACAAGTTCTGAAAGTGTGCCAAAGAAGCGGCTTCAAGAAACAAAGGCGTTCGGGACAGCAACTCGCCTAAGTATTTTCTTCGAAATATCGCTGGAAATACCGATATAGCCAAGGCGTTGAGACAGCCATCGGAGCGGTCAAAATAGCTGACGTCGTTTGGCTAACTCAGGAACAATGCGGAGATGGAACTACCTTCCGTTTACCAAGTTTTGCTCGTTTAACGAACCATCGGTGATATTCCGAGAAGTGCATTCGCCGGCAGACGCTTGGTTCGACGATTTAGTCGGTAACCCGGGGTTAAAACTCCGGGCTGAGTCCTGATGTGCCTTCGGGACATGTATTGATTAATCAATCAACATTGACGGGACGATAAACCCGTTCTCATGCTGATCGCATGAGTGATTCAATGTCTCTCCCGGTTTTGGATGCCGGACCCGACTATTTCGAGACCTATTTCCCAAAGGACGCTTTCCCAAACTACGGCTGGTCGAATTTACCATCCGGCCTACCGGCACAAGCCTGGACTACAGAGACTACCCACCGAGACGGCCAACAAGGCGGATTACCTTTCACGGCTAAACAGAGTGTCGCGGTCTACCAAATCCTTTGCGATTTTACGGGTCAATCCGGCGCGATCCGCCAAGCGGAATTCTTCGTCTACCGGCCGCAAGACCTGTCCGCCTTGCAAGCGATTCAAGAACAATACGCCGGCGGAACTCCGATCGAACCGACTACCTGGATACGCGCGTCTACGACCGACGTCGCTCTCATTAAGAAGTTAGGCATCGCCGAGTCCGGCCTGCTTGCATCAATATCCGACTATCATGTCTTTCATAAATTCCAACCGGCCGGCAGGCGATCCGCCGCATCAAAGTATCTGGACGCCGTCAAAATGACTTTAGATGCCGGGATTCGTCCTCGACTGCACCTCGAAGATGCTACCCGATCGGCTCCGGCTTTCTTGCTTAGCTTTGTTGAAGCGGTAATGAAAATTGCTTCCGACTACCCGCCAGGGCTCTGCCCGAAGTTCCGCGTCTGTGACACTTTAGGGCTCGGACTTCCCTACGACGACGTGCCGCTCCCCCGCAGCGTGCCCGGCCTCATCAAGGAACTACAACGGATCGGGCTTGAGTCTCGAAACCTCGAATTTCATCCTCATAACGATACCGGCCTGGTACTGGCCAATTCACTGGCCGCGATTCGAGCAGGTTGCAGCGCCATCAATGGTACCTGTCTCGGGAAAGGTGAGAGGACTGGCAACGCACCTTTGGAACTGATTTTGTTACATTTGATCGGGATGGGATATTTTCCCAAGCGACAACCCAATTTTCAGGAACTCAATCGTTTGGTCGATCTGTACGCAGACCTGGATCAACCGGTCAGTGAGAAATACCCGTTATACGGTCGCGACGCCCATCGGACCCGAGCAGGAATCCATGCCGATGGCCTCAACAAGTTCTGGCCCATGTATGCACCATTCGATGTTCCCGCGCTTATCGGCCGGCCTTTAGAAGTGTCATTGACCAAAGATTCGGGGCTGGCCGGTCTGATCTTCGTGGTAAATCAACAACTCCACCAGCAGCTAGATAAGAACGATCCTGCACTGTTGGAAGCTAACCATTGGATCATGCAGGAGTTCGATGGAGGCCGCCAGACTGCGATCGAATGGGAAGAAATTTCACGTTTCTTCGGTGGAATCGGAAATCATCGTACCGCTTAGATTCGCAGGAGGATCGCTCAAGTGGATTTTGCCGGTCTTAGATAGCAGGACAGAGACCCAGCGGGTCGCTCTAAAGTTAGCGAGTATAATTACGAGAATCACGGTAAGAGGGACGCAGAGAAATGCTCCAACGATTCCCCAAACTGTGCCCCACAAAATCAAGGCGATAATGACCGTCAACGGGCTGAGATTAAGGGTTTCGCCCATGATATTGGGCTCCACGATGTTTCCCATAAACATGGCGATCGCCGTGATACCGATGCCGACGGCCAAGCAAGGCCCGATATGATCGAACTGAACCGCGGCCAATAACGTAGGGAAGACCGTCGCAACGATCACACCAATGGTCGGGATGAAATGAAGAACAAAGATAAGCAGCGCCCAGAACTCGGCGAAATCCAGACCGACGATTCGCATCAGAATGTACGCCAGGATGGCTGTGGTCAGACTGACGGCGGTCTTAACGCCGAGATAGGTATGAATATCCCGATCAATACGCTGCATCATCTGCAATACGTGTTGTCGGCGTGACCGGTTCGGAAATAGGGTGGTAAGCTTAGCCGGCAGAAATCGTAGTTCGATCAAGATAAACAACGAATAAATAAACACCAAAACCGTGCTCTCCAGCACATCGGCGACGGAGCGGGCAAGGTCGGTGAACAATCCTTTTAGGTCTAATGACCGGAAAAGCCCAAGCATTTCCGGGGGCTCGTCCAGACCAAAGTGGCTGAAAACCTCTACCTGCAGTTGCTGCAATCGAGCCTGGTATTTAGGCGCTGCGGCAGCCACATGAAAAGCATTGTTAGCGACGATCGACGTTAAGGCACAACCCACGCCGAAAATCAAAACGAACGAGACAATCACCGTAAGCAGTTTCGGAATTTTGTGTCCGGCAATCCGAATCCGTCCCACGAGCCGGCTGAGAATATCGACGAGGTATACGACGAGAAGCGAGATAACCAGCGGGACGAAAAAATGCCGGCCCAGACTCAATATATAGTAAACAGCGATGGCGATCGCCAAACCGCAGGCGGCGGTGATAAGGCGACGGAAACCGCTGGATCGAATTGGAACGGAGGGTTCACTCATTTGACTCGGGAATGATACCCGCTACCGGTCGCATGATTCAACCCCGGGTTGCATCCCGCATGGGAGGCTTTTTGGTTGCCTTTTTTTGGTGGGGCGAGGCTCCCGAACGTTTGCTGATCAGCCCAGAGAGACTCGCGTGTGCCGCCTCTAAGCGCAGTTGGGCCGAAAACACCGCCGAGCCGCGGGTCTACAGTGTGCCACCCTGTCCAGCGACATTGGTTTTTTGGGATTGCGGGCTGGCCGTATTCAGATCGTGGGGATAGATACATGATAGACCACGGCTCGGCGGTCGATCCGGCCTAACAACGCACCGTGGCGGCAAACGCTTATCTCTCCGGATTAAATCAGCGGACGCACAGGAGCCTCGCCCCACCAAAAAGGTGCCTCAACAATTGCGGATCCTAACCCCTACTCCAATACCAGACAACCTCCAGACGCGTCGTACCGGAAAACACCACGCTCAGGCGCTCGCCCCGACAGAGCCCAGGGCAAGCTAGCCGAGTTGAACTGTCGATCCACCTCCTGCCGCAACATCCGGGCGCCAAAAGCCTTGCTGTAGCCTACCCGAAGCAGAAACGCTGTAGCCGGCCCTCCATCGATCGCAAGCGCCGTCCCGAAGAAAATCGAAAGCACTTCCAGCTTTCGTCTAATCAAGTTGTACAAAATCAGCTTCTGGGTTTCGAGGTCCAGCGGGCGAAACACGATTCGCTCCGAAATTCTGGCGAATAGTTCCGGGCGCAATGACTGCGCGGCGACATCGAGTGCAACCCGCTCCATGGTTGCATAAGGAGCATTCTCCATTTTTGCAAGATCGCCGCTACCAAGATTGCTAGTTAGAATGACGTAGAATCGGCTCACCTTCAGCCTTTCTCCGGAAGGGGTCGTTAATACGCCCTCTTCAAGCAGGGAAAGCAGCACATCAATGGTCCGAGGATGCCCTTTTTCGATTTCGTCGAACAGCAGAGTGGTTCCCTTCGGATGCCTACGAATGGCCATCTCGGCCCTACCAAAAAACTCAGCCAAACGCTGATCAGAAGAGTATTCATTCATAAAAATCATCTCTAACGTCTCTTTTGAGCCAAACAGCGCCTCAGTGAAGCACTTGGCCGATTCCGTCTTCCCGACTCCGGTCGGCCCAAGCAAAAGAAAGCTGCCTTTCGGTCTGATCCCGGTGTCGTTCAATCCTAACTCGGCCGCCTGCACCGCTCGAGATATGCGAGCTACAGCAAACCGCTGACCAATGATCCTCTCGTCAAGGATCCTCGGTAGATCCGCTAAACCGATCGCCGGTTGCTTGGATGTTAGTTCCATTCCTTGAAGCGGAGGTTGGTGCGCAGATTACCAAAATTTTTATCTTGCTGCCTCAGGACTCTGGTAGGGCGAGGCTCCGGAATAACCAGAGACTGTTGCTAGGGCTAGCGCCGTGTCGTTCCAGGCAGAGCCACGCTAAGGGCCGCCGAGCCACAGATCTATAGCGTCGCCCTCTCCAGCGAGTCGGTTCTTCTAAAATACGTCCAGCCACATTCTACGATCAGATGGCGATATAAACGATAGACCACGGCTCGGCGCTCTCTTAAGCCTAACAACACGCAATGGTAGCATACGCGCATTTCTCTGCTGTTATCAGGTTACATTCGGGAGCCCCGCCCCACCAATCACCAATCACTTCTCGCCTCTCGCCTCCTCAGTTCCCCGGTCGCACCACCACTCCTGCCGTATCATTTCTAACATTATTATTATCCGCGGCTGGAGTCGGGTTGGGAGCCGATTGACTTTCCAATTTCTTCATCCGCTCGTTTAAGAGGCCGACCGCTGTCGTTAGTTTGCGCTGCCCGTCTAACGTCTGCTCAGCTAAAGATTGCACGTTGCTGGCAAGTTTTTGCTGCCCCTCTCTCATCGATTGCATGTCCTTGTTCGCGTCTTGTACCCCACGCTTGGCTTCGGCCAGGTCCCGAGCGGTTTCTCCGGGTAATGGTTCGGGTGCATACTCGGGCCGATGAAGGCCAAGGATCGGCCCTAATAGAATTTCACCGGATTGATTCCTGGACCGAGTAACCCATGCCGGTTTCTGTTCGACACGGTAGATCGCATGCCTTTCATGCATGATCCGCGGATCCGCCGGATCGACATACCGATTCACTCCGTAGACCTTTACTTGCTCCGATTGCCGCACGTTGGCCACGGTGCCGAGCGGAGCCGTTGGCGTGGGAGTTCTGGGAGCAGAGTCCGGTTGCGCCAATCGATGACTTGGCGGAAGAACCATCACTTCAGGTTCAGGCTCCGCGCACCCGGTCAGGAGCAAGGAAGTGAGCAGAAAAGGAAATGTCAATTCTCTGTACATACAGTATTATTTTATGTTCTTATCTGTCGAACCAAATGCAGGCAGCAGCGGATTCAGCAAATTAGCCGCGTCCGCAGGCAACGCCTTGCGAACCTGTTCCTGAGCTTTCTGAGCCAGATCAGCCAAGCGGCGCGCCTCACGCTCATCGTCTCCGCCAACTTTCGCTTTGCTCAGATCAATCGCTTCCGTGCAGTAAACATAATACTGTTTCCCAGCCGGAACCCGGACAAAGAATCCATCCCGTTCGATGCTCTGAGCGATTTGATCGGCGTATCGATCCAGCACACTCTGAGTCGCGCCTGACGCAGGATTGATTATCCCACCCTGGAGAGCGCCAAGACCGATAGAACTGCCGTTAGTATAGACGCGGTTCCCAAGAACACTGGAACTACCGGTGGAAAAGGCTCCAGCAATCCCGCTTATCAACGAAGCCGCGTACAACTTGATCACGTCGTTGTTAGCAGTTCTGATCACGTCGCCTCTCAAACCCGCGCTACCGTCGGTGATACCGTAAGTATCAAATTGATCGTCCTTTTCCATGTCGAGAGCGATCCCGCGCACCACCAACTCCCGGCCTCTGCCGTCCGCCTCGTTTAATACAAAAGTGAACTCACCCTGGCTAGCAATGCGTTCCCTTACGGTATCGATGCTGGCAACACTATGTACTTCGGAATTGGCTCGAATGATCGTCTTACCGTTCCAACAAAGATCCCCTGTTACCAACCCAATCACCGGGGTCGAGAGGTTACCCGAATCAACCGTATTAACCAGTTGGCATTTAACCAGGCGAAATGCCGGAGCATACTCGTCGCCAAAACCGGGACGAGGTTTGTCGGGCTGCTCCTCGGCCGCAAAAATGGTTAACGAGCGCGTGGCCGCAGCCTTGGCCGGCTCATCAACTGAGCGCGGGAGCGAAACCTGAACCGGAGCCGGCACTTCCCTGCGCGACCTGATTTGCGAAGGCGCAACCGGGTTGAAATTTCGCAGTGAGCTAGTCATCGGCTCGGTAACCTTGACCAAGTCTTTGGCGACCTGGGCCTGGCGATTGGCAATTCTAGCCGAGCCATTGCCTTGCCACATGGTGTAGAGAAAGGTTCCCACGATCGAGACCAGGGCGACTAACGTTACCGAAATTGTCTTTCTATTCAGCATGCTGAGCGACTTGGTTAGCTGCCGGCGATGGAGTGGGTTCCGGCGAGTTCTTTAATCCCTTGTGAGACCGATGTGAAGTTTTCTTCCCCGACTTTGGATGTCCGTTGCCTTGATCCCCTGGCGAATCGCTCGTACCGGAGTCTGCCGTCGGCAATATGCTCGGTGGTTCCTGCCATTCGGTAGCTGCGTGCTTCTTAGGATCGCCCTCCCCTTGGACCTGCCGCATAACCACTTCAAATTTATTGGTTACCGCGAGATCATTTCTAACGCCCGTGGCGCTTCCCGTTACAATAAAGAATGCGGTTTGCGCTTTCCCGGCTGGGATTAAACCGCCTGCATCGGAAACCGATTGCTGATACACATCATTTCCCACCCGGACTCCAAATCCCTCAGGGTCGTAAAAGAAATCTTTGTCCGTTCGGTTTGCGAGTTGAATTTCGAAACCAAGCGAATCCAAAGCGTCATCTCTGATAACTCGCTTTACATTGACTTCGATTCCATTCGCTCCGGAATTTGTGTTGGGCTCAGCCACATCCATGTTTTGATAGACTTCGGGGGCACTAACTTTGAGCGTCGGAAAGGCCTTCACTTTGTCCAAGAAACCCAACAAACGGGCTGGCGAGACCTGTTTGACGGTTTGCTGCGGAGGGTGACCCGCTCCATCCCCGGGATGCCCTCCTTCGCCCGCACGAAAAATGACTACGAAAGAAGGATCGACCGCCTCTTTGCAGTATAAGGCGTAAACCTTGCCTCCCAGAACGACGGTCAAATTACCTTCTACTCCAGTGCGAACCGCTTTTAAGGATAGAAAGTTGGTCCCTTTGTTAAACGAGATTTGAAATAAATCGGGACCATCGGGGGCCGGATTAGAGCTAAAACCGAACCCGTCCAAAGCCTCGATTTTCTCAGGGAACTCGATCGTGGTGATTCCGTGAGTGCCCAGCCTGATCTCGGCGGGCTGGTCCTGGCTCAGATTTAGACGAACTACCTTTGACGTCAGAGTATCGTCTGCAAAGGCCAGCAGCGGAATTACCCCGCCGATTATCGCTAGAATCAGTCGCATACTATTTATTTTCAGTGGTTTGTGCGCTTAATGGCTCCGGCTGTCCGAACGCATAATCGACGACAGCAAAGGGATACCGTTGATTTCGCCCTATATAAGGATTGCGTACTAGCTTGAGATTTAGGGCAATCGGTTGTGGTTGATCTACCTGCTGGTCACCGATCTGTGCCTGGGTCAAGATTTGCCCAATCACGCGACTCATCACAACACCACCCCCAATTCGCTGCAGATCGATCCTGGCTATCTCCAACTTTTGATGAATGCTTTTTTTCTTAAATTCGTCGGCTAACCCCTTGAACTCGTTTTTCGCCTTCTCGGCAGCATCCGGGAGAAAAACCCGGTTAAGGGTGTCGGGTGAATCGAATCCCTGTGGACCCCTGTCGAGGAACGATTTAGCGGCCCAATAGGAAACCGTATTCAAGATCTCATCGCTCTGTTCCACCGGCACCAAGGGAGCAATAATTAGCGACTCGGTACCGTCCATAAGAGCAACCTTTTCCGGTTTCGTTATCGCGGTAACCAGATAGATCGGTACAACCACGTGAGCGAGAATGGACAGGATCAGAGCGATCCAGAGGAGCCGATTGGTTCGATTAGCAGCGGCCAAACGATTTGCCGCATGATTACGTTGCATTGCAGATCCAACTCGAGGATTGCGGCTTACCTCGGTTTCGCGCAGGGACTCGTCTTGTCCGTCCACGAAACCATTCAGATCGGAGGGCGCGCATCCAGGCCCGTTTGCCTGGAGATCCTCCGATGGCTCAGTCACTGATTCGCGGTCATTAATTCTGCCTGCCATACTAGTCGTGGACTGAGGCTCGCTTTCGCTGCCAATGCACTACAGCTGGGGCAGATACGAGCTAGTCGATCTTAGTCTTGATAGTCTTGATAAATCACGTAGCCAGCCGCTCGCCGAGAAGACCGGTTCTGTTTGTTTCCCGGAAATCGAGGAAAACTGAGTCTTCCCTCCGGACCAATTCGGTTGCCACTGGCGTCCGCTACCAAGGCGCCCAGGGTGTTCGCCATATTCCCCGCCGTCCTCACTCCGAACTCACTGGCGTCCCACAGCTTCCCAACGCCTTTGACCCCTAAGCGCATCGCTCCCGGCAAAGCCCCCTTCACGTTAGTCTCCGATCCACCGTGCGTATTTGTCCCGGCTATGCCATCGCTAGAAAAATTCTCAGCGCCAAACCCATGCTCATCGACCGACCCGTTCGCTACAGCACGATTGCTGTAAGCGGATTTAGTATTGGCGTGCCCGCGGTCACCGCCACTTTGTTTCGGGTGGCTCACACTGTTGAGCTTCTGCGCGCCCCAACGTCCAAACGAGAAGCCCGTTCCATAAACTGAACCAGTAGCTCCGCCGACCGCCGAGATCATTGCACCGACAAACCCCTGTAGTTCTGCTCCGCCGCGGACAACTATCTTTTGGGTGTAGAAAGGCGCCAGAATATGGCCAATAACGACCCAAAGCAGAACCGGCACGCACCAAAGAATAGCTATCAGTAACTGACCGAGGTTCTCCTGGTTCGGCGCAATCAAATTCTTGCAAAGAGCTATCGTGATGACATTAACAAAAACCCAACCAACTGGCCAACATTGGACACCAATATAGGTCTTGAAAAATCCCTCCGCTTGTCCGCGCAGGCTCGGGATTGAAAATTCAGCAAAACCGATCGGTACATACAGGCCCAGAAAAACGAGGATGCAATTCTGTAACACCTCCATCAAAACTACGATTAACTCGCAAAGCAGGAGAGCGAGTAAGAAGACGGTATACAGAACTGCACACAATGCGTGTGTCGCAGTTGATAGAGCACTTTGCAACGCTGCTTGGCCGGCTTGTTGCACTTGGCTCGCCGGGTTGAACCAATTCAAGAATTGCTGCAGTCCGTTGGCCGATTGCGCCTGTGAACTTGCGGGCTGTGTGGTCTGACCTTGAACTATTGTTGTTATCGAGCCCGAAGCCTTAGACCCAAGTATCTGGGTCAATTGACCAATGTCCATCCTGGCGCTGGTCGTCATCGTCTGATTATTCGTAAGAACGCCAAAATTCGCGGAGATCTGAAGGCCGCAAGCTGCATTTACGGCGTTGCTCACGATCCCGGTGACAAGTGTCCAATTGCCGATTAGCGACACCAGGATGACCACTCGGACTAGGTTTCCGAAAAAGTGCCGCAGATCGTTTTGCATAAAGCCACGCATCGTGCCAAAAACCAGGAGCACAAACGCTACGCATAGGAAGATCGGTTCTATCTGGTCGGCCACTTTCTGCATCCCGGTCACGATTGCCGCTAAGCCGCTCGCGAAGGAGGACACAGAAGACAGCATTGATGACAGCGATGTCGGCATAGGGCTAAACTTTTATTAGTCAGCAGGCGAAAACATCTTCTTAGCTGCCGTTTGCATTAACATGTCGTCCACCAGCGCTTGTTGTTGCCACTGCTCCTTCTGTGCCTCTTGCACTCGGGCCGCGTCGTTCTGGTTTGCCATGTGTTGGACTGTTATCTTTTGTGAGTACATGTTTAGTCGCGCCGTCGCGTTGTTGATATTGGCTTCCGTTGCCTGCAGCTGTGACTTCAGTTTTTCAGTTTCGATCAACGAACTCGCAGAATTTAACTGCTGTAAGATCTGCTGTTTCTGCTGGAGCAAGCTCGCCAAAGCTTGGTTCGCTTGGGTCATTTCGAGATTAAATGACTGGTACATGTTCTGCACCATGGCGAACTTCGTGAAATTGTTGGACTGAAACTGAATAGAATTACCGAACTGATCTTTTAGCTGACTCAGGTCCTGGTACAACCCGTTGGCAGTATACTTTAGAGCCATGAACCCATTGGCTGTTTGCTGAAATCCGGCGATGGTAGTTCCTACTCCGTTCATAGTTCGCTGGATGTCAGCCAAGATGGTGTTAAGCGACAACATGTTAACGTAGGTCTGCGGGTTCCCTAATCGCTCGAGTGCCTGGACGTTCTGACCGATCATGGTGGTTAGCTGGGCGATCTGTTGCGTCTGGTTTTCCAGCATCTGTGCGTACTTCGCGATATCCTCCGCGTGCTGGGCTGCCTGGACTACGCGATCGACCACCTGTTGGATCACGTTTTCTGCGGTATTAATCGCGTCGTATACTGGAATGCCGCCTGCACGTGCCGAGTAACTTCCTGACATGGCCAAGATCAGCACTAACAAGAACTTCAGGATCGTTTTCACGTTTATTCAATGATCGGAATCACCACATCACGTTGCACACGAATTATCCCGTCCGGATCTTGATGTTCCGGAATGGTAGTGTTGTAGTATTTCATCTCTCCCTCGGTATCGGTCTTACTGGTTCGCTGGCTTTCTTGTTGCGCCCAGTAATTGCGTTTCACCTCGTCAGAAATGCCTTTCGCGTAGCCTTTGGCGAAATCGATCGGCACCTTGCGTACGTCGTCTCCGGCCCCCATTAATGGATCGCCCTGGTTGGTTAGGGCCTCGGAACCGCTTCCTTGCATTGTTAGTTGGCCTTTCGGCGCTGTCGGACCAACCGCACAACCAGCTAGAATTAGACTGATTAACAGACCAAGACGTTTCATAAGATTGGCTCAGTTGCAGATTCCTCCTTGGCACAAGCGATCGCTCCTGATTCTTCAATGATCCCGCTGACAATGTCGCGGTACCGAGAAAGCGCTGTCTTGCGTCGATCGAACGTCTCGTTGTCGCTCGAGGCCGCATAGAGCAGTTCACGGGAAGCAACATTTTTCACGGTTCCAACTAGCCGGCGCAGCCGATCATTGGCCACGTAGGTAAAGGCGCTAAAGCGTTCCCTTGGGTCCATGAGCTCCGGTAACGGATAATTATTAATCGTCTCCATGGTTTTAGGGGAGAGGCTGAGCGCTTCGCCAATCTCTTTAACGTCTTCCCGACACTGTTGAGACGTGATCATGAACATTTTAGAGTTACCGATCATCGCGCCTCTTACGGCCGAATCTTTGATGATGTCGTATTGCTGAACGACGGCCAGGATGTTGCACCCGAACTTCCGCATTTGGCGGTAGTATTCCTGGATCATCTTTGTACCTCCGGGAATATCGAGCGTGCGCGCGGCTTCTTCGAAGATGGCGATCTTCGGGACTGACCTCGGCATGGAAATGATCTTCTGCCGACCATAATTCGCGACCAGAAAGTTAGCAGCCGCCTTTAGCTCGACCGCATGCTCTGGGATTTGGCCGAGCTCGAAATGAGCCACCCGGCCATCGATGCGGATATTGCTCACCCCATCGAACAAACAACCCTTCTCTCCATCTCGGCTCCACCCCCGCAACAGTTTTCCAACCCGGTCAGACTCTTCTTTCTCTCTCGCGCCGCCCCTCGGGTTGTAAAGCAACTGTTCCACGAGCGCGCTGTGGGTGGGAAACTGCGCAGATGATAAGCCCGCAAAAGCTAAATCTCGGACCAACCTTTCAGTGGCTCGGTTCTTGGCGAATTCAGCAACAGTCTGTTCACCGAGTTCCTCAACGAAGGAGCAGGCTTCATCCGGGTTTCGTTGCTGCCAATCGCGAAACGCGGCAAAAGCCTCGTCGAAGCCGAAATGCGCCCCTTTCATGCGCGTCCGTAGATACTTGTCGATGGCACAAGCTAACCAGCGTAACTCTTCAGCAGCTCCTTCATTAGCAACGCTCCAATCTGTAAACGAGTCGGTGTAGAGCTGTTGCAGGCTCTCCACAATCATCGCGTGGCGTAAGGCTCGCCGCTCGGCGTCGAGACCTTCATTTCCGCAAAAGAGCATGCAAAGTCCGGCGCTGAACGCGAGATGCATTGGTGACAAGGGCGAGCCATGAGTATCGAGGTAGTTTATGGTCAGGCCCCCGTTTTGACTAAGTATCACGGGCTCGCAGCCTGAGGTCTGAGTCATAACCCCATGCGAAAGGCCTTCTTCCACTATGAGCCGGAATCCAAACCGATGCCCGATCTGGGCGAGCAGATCACTTACGATGACCGATTTGCCCGCGCCGGTCATTCCAAAGAGAACACCATGTTGCGGCGTGTTGCCGATCCGGGTCCGAATCCCAACCAGGTTTCCGCGCGCGCCGTTATAAATTGCTCCTGCGTCCTTGAGATGACCAGTGAAAGTGGCAGACCAGGGAATCAGATCGGCCAGATAAGCGTCTTCTGCCGGCAAATCGAATGCCCGGTAACGTCCGTAGGTCCAGCCAGGCCACGTCTGATAAAAAAGCTGACGCGCGTTTTCAGGGATAGTGGCGTGATGAGCAATCGCGCCACCCATCGCGGTGAATGCGTTCCGCAGAGAAGCACATCTCGCCGATAAAACATCCGCCGAGCGGTGCCAAAGCCGGACAACATACAAACATCCCAACGGAATCACTTTGCCTTGCTGCAGCTCGGTGACCTTGTCTTGCTTGGCTTCTAGGTCCGTCGCTAACGATTGTTTACGCTCAGAGGCAGCATCGATTTGTAAACGCTGGATATGACGTTCTTCCTTTTCGATGACTTTATCGACTGCCTTCGGATAAATGTTCATCGTGATGGCGTACTCCTGAAATCCCACGCTAGTCAGAGCGGAAATAATTCCGGGGAACGTTCGACGGGGCCATTGGCGAACCGCAAAGATTGCGTGATAGAATCCATCGAAACACAGTGACACTCCCGGTAACCCCGACACTCCGGCGCCATCAGTGTGGAGACAGTTCTGTTGAATCGATACGCTGGGGTCGAACAGTTCCAGTGGGTCTGTCATCCCTATTTGCAGGTTCGGATTCAACAGCCGGTAGTAGAAGAGGAAGTGGTCCTGATCCTGCATCGGAATGATCCGGCAATCCGAGAACAGACGACTCAACGCGCCCATCGCGAAGTCTTGAAGCGAAAGAGCTTCCTTCTTGGAGAGCGCGTCGAAATAGTCAGCTATGGCCGATCTACCGGCCATCGGGACCTTCGTATCGATCACTCTAGTAAAGAACAGGCTCAGTCGTTCACGGCGAAGACGACCCTCTTGCATGGCCGCTAAATAGCGTTCGTACCGCTCGGCTCGAACGAACACCCCGAACCTCCCGTACACGGGGTCGCGGCGGCGAAGTCCTAGTGTCTCTTGGTGGTATTGCTCAAGTTCTCGCCGGTAGTCGCTATCGATACTCCACTGGACTTGGAGATGGTACTCTTGTCCGAGCATCCCTAGTACGATCCGGAGCTTCTCGTGCAACGCGTTTAATTGGCGGACGCTAAACGCATTGATTTCGCCCGGCTCGACGGTAAACCCCCGGGAGATGGCGGTCTTTCGCGTGACACCGTCTCCGAACCAGATCAGATTATTAATAAAGAAACCGTTTGGCATACCGAGCCGGGAGACACGGCTGCTGCGTTTCCCTTTTCCACCGGAAGCGAAATCGACGATTCCGGTGCATGCATCTATCATTGTATCAATCATGGGCATGCCGGATCGGGTGTAAGGGCTGACGTTTAGCAGCGTGAAAGGAACGGCCGTTTACCAGTGTAGTTAACAGGTCCAGGTCGTAACGCGGCGGCCGCCGGTGACGAAATATCATAAGGTAAGCCCCGACTAAGAGAGTCGGCAGGGCCGCAACCACGAACTTTGCGGGGATTGGCAAAGGGTTGTTTGCATGAAACAGCATGGTCAGGATGAAGACTGAAACCATGGCCGCCACGATCAGGACCATTCCCAGATTACCTTCGAACCCGAAGGCATGACCCGTCGATTTGGCTCGGGGCCGGCTATCAGTATAAATTAGTCCTTCTTCCATAGCCTTGGGTAGCGTTCGGCGGTTGGCGGCTGGCGGTTGGCGGTTAGAAAAGGGAACAGGTCGATACCCGACTGGTTATGCCTTAGAAAGGAGCAATA
>Ga0126381_100002631_pt1 | contig 19457 bp, 38 predicted proteins | sample PanSoiMetPlot_28_FD_96465 | JGI IMG/M metagenome (GOLD analysis project Ga0126381, IMG submission 96465) | Tropical forest soil microbial communities from Panama - MetaG Plot_28 | ecosystem: Environmental > Terrestrial > Soil > Tropical forest > Bulk soil | place: Panama | collected 2016-02-17
CTTCCAGATGTTACCAAGGCCCTGCGCCACTGGCGCATTGGAGTAGCCGCGACTATGATTGCCGAGAAACATTTGGGTCTTGTTTTTGCCGCTGCCGACGCCGTTCATGATAAACCCGCTGTTACCCTGATCATCCATAATCAACACGCCGCCCGCTGTAGTGCCCGCGTAGTTCTGGGCATCAGCCCTGACACAACTACCCGCAAATCCGTCGCCGTTGGCGTTACCGACACTGGACGCAAATGCACGGATGGTGCCCCAGCCGCCACCGGCAGCATACCCCTGTGCGCCGATCTGCATTCCAGCTAGAGTATCACCTGGATTGACGCCAAATGAGCTTAGCTGGTAATAGTTACGGTTGGGCTGATCCTTGTATGAGTCAATTCGCGCCACCTGTGCTCCATCGGACTGACGGGTCCAGATGATGGAACCCGCTGCGCCGTAGCTGGAACCGGGTGACTGGATGAGGTCTATGCCCTGCGCGGAAATGTGTCCTGCAAAATTTGCACCGATGGCGCCCGTGGTAGGACTGATTGTCAAATAATTGGCCTGTAACTCCTCGCTTCCGCCGCCACCAAGCTCCAACGCCTGCACCCGCGCCTCAAGACTTTCGAGCGTAGTGATATCGGACGGGTGAGTGGGCGGAGGCGGAAGGAATGACATTTAGGAAGTGACAGCTTCGACCGTGGCGATGGCGCGGACACTACCGGCAGGTAGCTGTGAGAACGGGATTGCAGCGCGGATACGTACGCCGCAGATACCGGCGCGGTTGATTTGACGTGATCCTGGGAGCATGTATTTTTCGGCCGACTCCCAATTACCCTGACTGCCGCCAGGAACGGCGATCTTCAGTTGCCAGTAAATGGCTTGGTTTGCAACGTCGAGCAGGATGCGGATAATGGGTACGCCCTCGATCGTGGATAGGGGGGTGTACTGATCAGGTGCCTGTAGTGCGTTGAGGGCTATGCTGCCGGTGTATGACATGGGGATTATTGTCAGGTGTGTGCTTCGATTTCCGAAGCGAACATACGTTCGCGTGCGTCGAGAAACTGACGAATTCGTTGACGAATCTCGTCGTTCTCCGCTGTGGGAAGCCGGGTGAGATACGCCCAGATAATCAGGAGTTCGTCCGGGGTGAAAAACACGCCTGCCGGTCCCTGTCTGTAACCCGTCACTTCCCCGGAGGATTACAAAGCTTCGTCAGGTTCGCGGCGGAGACGCCCGGCTTGCCACCGGACCATGACGTTTCACCCTTTTTCTGCCAGGTGTGCCACACGCTACCGTCCTTCGCTTCAACAAATACCTCTAGAGTGTCACCTGCTGTCAGTGCTGCTGCAATTGCCACGTCCTCTATCTCCTCTGGTGTTGGGGGTGTTCCGCCACGGGCCATGTCAAGGACTTCATCCATAGGGAAACCGGAGCCGCAATCGTGATGACCACCGCCCCGGCTTCCCAAATCGACGTGTTGACACACGCCGCGTCCCGATCCCTGCGCCTGAGCGGATGATAGGCGCGTGATCGGTATGCCATAGTGGGCCGCTTCCTCAGCGATCCACGCGGCACAGTTAGCGAGCATGTTCGGGTGATTGTGCCATTCGGCGGTGGACCAGGAGGCGAATGCGCAAAGCTCAATTTGGACGGATACAGGATTGAATTCTGCGCAAGTCCACGCCTTGTTATCACGGCGAACATACTCGCCAACGGTGTTGACCTTATCATCAGCACCGACATGTGATGAAGCCTGCACGTTACCCTGAAAAAAGCCGCCGAGAGATTCGATTGTGCGAGCGCCCTCTGCCGTATGCAGTACGATAAGCCTTACGTTAGCGCCCCCACGGGATGAGTAATTCGGGGAAGGAATCCAAACTCTTGTCAACATAGTCAGGTAACCTTACTTATCTAATAAGGCGGCTTACCTATTCGGGGGTGGTCGGGGGGTGGGACGGTTCTTCTTCGGGTTCGGGTTCTGGTTCTGGCTCTGGTTCCGGTGCTGGTGCCGGTGTTTCGTCTGGGGTTGACTCTGCATCCGGGAAATCGGGGTCAGGGCTGTAACCCTGCTCAAAGGGTTGGATGTAACTCATGGTGCTCCCTTCGTTTGTGACTCGTGACAAACGTGACAACCGTAACGGTCTAGCAGGTCGTTCAGTGAATTTTCGCATAGGGCGATTTTCAGTTTGTCGCCCTCAAGCCGCGCATAGTCGAGCGCGTGTTTAGCGTCGATAATATCGGCCTCGGCAATGTGCGTGTCGGTGAGTATCATGCCGGTGCAGTGCCGCCGGTGGGCCGACGGTGAACGGTGCCAGTGCCACCTTCACCGCCAGCGCCACCGCCCGGTCCCTGTCGCTGCCTAGCGCCCGCCTGTCGTGCCCGTTCTTGACGTGCGCCACGGTAGGCAACGTCCCTCTCCGCCTGCACCGTTCCGGCCCGCCTACCTGCGCGGCGTGCCTTGAATTTACGCCACGGCAGGAAATTGAACACGCTGAGAACGTTGCTACGGTGAGTGGCACGACCTCGGCGCATGACATGAGTAAGCGTGTTGATACCGTAGCCGATGAGTACCATGCCGACCAGAAACTCTGCGGCGCGAAGCAGATTGATCGGGTGAAACAGCCACGCGATCCATTTCAGAAAGTCAAGCGTACTGTTCAACCCCTCTACGAGTCCGACGCCCGCACCGACAGCACCCGCTACCGGCGCAACCGCGCCACCGCCCAGGCCACCGGCCTCGGTGGCCCCGATACTACCCGCGCCACCCTCAGCACCACCACCGGCGCCAGCGCCCGCAATACCACCCTCGGTCGTGCTAACAGCACCGAAGCCGCCACGTAGTGCCGCAATAATGTTATCCACCATACCGCCTAGTAACAGGCCACCGCCAGCGGCACCCACAACGTTACCCAAGAGTTGACCGGAACCCTTTGCTCTGGCAGTTTCCGGGGTGAACGGCAGGCCGGTGTCGGGGTCAATGGTGACACCCGATAGCCCCCGTGGGCCGTACTTGCGTAGTTCGGCGGCTCGAATTTGATCACTGGTGGCGGGGGGCTTGAGGCCGAGTGCCGCTAGTTCGGCCCGGTATGCGGCACTCCACTGATCGAAATACGGGTTATTGCGGGGGCGTATCGGAGCCATTACTTATTGGGCACTCCCAGGTTATTCCAGTTACCGGTGAAGCTTGCCTGAAACCATTGGAATGGGTTCTTTGTGTTCGGTGGCGCGGTACGTGACATGTCGCGTAGCTGTAGGTACTGATCGAACATTTTGGGTACGTCCGATGTTTTCTGGCCTGCGGGTTCTCCACCGGGGCGAGTGCCGCCAAACCCTTTTATCCGGTCGGGCTTGCCGAGGAACTGTCTGTATGATCCGTTTGTGTAGGCTTCCCACGCTCGGAGTCCCTGTGACTTTTCGACGGCGACCGCCGCTTGCGCATTGTAGAGCGGGTCGCTTTTGAGCCGGGCCACATCATACTGAGGATGAGCACTAGGGAGAATCTGCCACAACCCCGCCGCGCCACTACTGGCGTTCGTAGCACCGATATCGCCTCCTGATTCTGCCATTGCGATTGCTGCCATCGTGTTGGCTAGTGCGGGTGAGCCGCCTGCTTGTATCCATAGGTCACGGAGACTGTTGCTACTACTGCCGCCGCTGGGTGTCAGTGGAATAAAGCCGCGTGGCGTGGCCGTGGTGCCGCGAAGTTGTGACACATCTTTCACACCTAGTTCCTGTGCCGCCTGCGTGGTGGTCATCCGGTGAGGTCCACCGCCGGTCATGCCACCGGACTCAAACCAGTTGCCGCCAATGTTCATGATGACATGACCCGCCTGCCCCGGCAGCGGTCGGTCCCACAGAGTGATGCCGCCCTGTCCGCGTTTCAGTTGAGGGTCGGCGGCAAGGCCCACTGTGGTTTCACCCCCAACGTTCACTCCCGCTTTAGTGAGAACAAAGTCCGCCAGGCCGGAACAGTCCTGACGAAATCCTTGAAGGACGCCGCTCTGAGCGATGGCACTGGAATATGGTACTCCCGATGCTGCGGCTTCGCGCGCCGCTGCAAGCGCTGCTGCGGTGTTGGCGAATGCGGCCATTTATTCGACGGGTGGCGGTACTTGAGAGCGCCAGAAGAAGTATGCGAGCGCAATAGCTGAGAGTGCGCCCGCCGCATAGGCTATGTAGATTTCAGTGCCCTTAGGCATGAGCTTCACTTAGGTTAGTTGTGCAATTTGGGCGTACAGGACGGCTGCGCCTGCCGTAAGAGGCTGGTTTTGGGAGAGGACAATGCTGGGGCCGGGAACGCTGGCGTCCGCCATAAACAGGCTGGTGGTGAAGGGGTATTGTCCAGCGGCGTGCGCTCCGGCGTCAAGCACAACATTTTGGGGGGTACCGGCGATGTAGTAGGAGACACGAATTTGTCCTCCGGTTTGCGCAGAGGTAACATTGACGATACCCTGCACGGCGTAAAGATGCTCAAGTCCATCGTTCGGTGGGGTCACCCGGTAGATGGGGGTGATGCTGCCGACAAGTGTGTAGCCGCCTGGGGGGGTTCGCGCGACAAGCATAGCGGCAGCGAAACTACCGATGGGCGAGGGCGCGGCCGGGTCAAGGCCCTGTACGCTACCGCCAGCGGCAAGGGTAATCTGTGGGTTGCCATAGGTTTGGGGTGACAAGGCCGTTACCCTCCTTTAGGGAAGCACCGCGCCGGGGGTGGACTGAAGACTTCCGCCCGCACAGATCGCAACTTGCGGGTTGCCGTGCTGTTGTTTGCCTGTGTTTGTGTTAGGGGGTGGCATTTGTGACCCGTGACAACCGTGATTACCGTGACTCGTCAGTTTCGGGGAGTGACCGGATGGCCTGTAATGCTTCCCATACGCTGACACGGTGAACCCAGGCGTAACCCCATGAGTGAACGTGATCCCACGCCCGCTGAAACGGTTCGGGGTTGACGGCAAACGCGAGCACGGTCAGGCCCGCGATGGTGGTCAAAAGGTCCATGATCTGTTCACGGTCTGACTTCACCAGTTTGATGTGTGACTGTTCAGTCATCTCACCCTTCCACGCGAGCTATTACTGTACGTTTCGGTAGGCGGCCCGCCGCTCTTGAGTCCTGAATTTTTGGCGTGAACGTACTGAGTCCAGAGCAGTACACCGGCCAGGCCACCGCCAACTAGTGGCCTCCATTTTTTGCCGGGTGGTTCGGCCATCATCATGATGACGACAAACAGTGCTCCTTGTGCAAGCCCGATGTTTACCCATTTCATGAGGGTGGGTGCGCGAGCCTTGGCGTTTATCTCCGTTGTCTGGGGTGACGAGTTTGTGGCGGAAATCACATCGTAGACAACCGCTGCCGAAATACCGATTACCGCTGCGTCTGTTTCGCCGCGTGCCATTTAGCGCTTCTTTTTCGGGGCTGGCTTGGGCGGGGGCTTGACCGTACGGGCAGGGGTGCGTGGTTTTGGTGGTGCGGACGGACGCGGCGGGGGCGGCACGATGCGCTGTGCTGTGCGGGGCGTAGCGGCAGCGACGGGTCGTTGTCGCACTACCATTGGCTGCACAACCGGTGTGACACGCTTGCCGCTCTGAACCCGTGCGACGGTAGCATGAGGCTTTGCGCCGTTGCGCGATCTGCCGTTGGCTGCTGTTTTTGCCTGTATGGTGGGCGCTGCGCGGCCCGCCATTCGCATCGTTGTCTTTGTGCTGGCGGTTGACCGGGGCTTTGTCTTGGCGTTTTTGGGTGCCGTTTTTGTGGTCGCTTTTGGCTTGCCGTGCTGATCCTTCGGTTTTGGCTTGCGTTTGGGTACGTACTCCCAATAGCCGCGCCCCAGGCCTTTGATTGTGTAACCCTTACGGGCTTTTGGCCGGGTATGACCAAACGGTGCGTATTTTGCGCCTTTAGCGGTCAGCTTCGGTTTGGGTTGTCGCTTCTGCTGTGGCGGCGTACTGGTGGTAATGTTGTAAGTAACGCTTTGTGGGGTTGCTGCGCCGCCGCCTTGCTGGCCTGCCATGATGGCATCGGCAAGGTCTTTGATTCCCTGCGCATAGTCGCTACCACTGCCACCGCCGCCCATTGTCAGACTGTCGCTACCGGGCGCGGTTGTCAGCGTGCCGGTGTTCGGATCGTAAACACTCTCTCCCGGCTGAAGAGTGGTTTGTGGTTGTGGCGTAGTGGGCGTGGGACCAACCGAGCCGGTACCGGTCCCTGAGTACATACCGCCGAGCTTGTTACGGTAATACCATACGCCAGCAAAGCCGAACAGTGCCCACGCCCATACTGGCAGTGGGCCAATCTTACGTGTCAGTGATTTCTTGATGTTCATGCCTGGCTAGCCCCTCCCACCGACTGTCGTTGTGCCGCGACCACCTGCTGATTCAGCGTGGGAACTCGTGCGCCGAACGAGGTCATCCGGTTACGAACGGTAGGACGGTTGCGGTTCTGGCCTTTGTTGACAGTGACGGTCTTGTACATGTTGCGCTTGTAGACCGTGGTGTGGAGGTTGTCAAACCGCGTGTGATCGGCACCGCCCCATGCGTAGATAGAGCGTGTCATGTAACGCAGGGCACGGGTGATATCAACCGGTCCCGCGCCCGTAACATCGTTGGCGTTCTCGGTCCATGAGAAGTCACCTTGTGCCGCAATCTTGTTGACAGACTGACGCCACAAACGCCGGATTTGCCCTGCGCCGAGAACGCATCCGCGTAGGGTGACTACCATCATGCCGGGTGAACGTCCGGGCCAGAATACGGGGTCAGGACGCAGCCAGTGGTTGAATAGGTCAGGCTCACGATTCTCGGGGTTACGGTAGCCCGGATCGGGGCGCTGTTGGGTGCGTGGGCCGGGGACGGGCATGGTATTAGGCCGTGGTCGCTTGACCCGTTGATGCCTGCACGATACGGGCGTAACCGCCGGTCAGGTTTTTGATGAACGTTGGCCCCTGAGAACCGGGACGGGTGAGGACAAGAATGCCACCGACAAGGAACGAGTAGACAACCAGGTCGGTAAGTGTGTTATTCATGGGGTGCCTCCTGAAAGGTCAGGCGGGGTGGTGGGTAGCGGTGAGGCACCCGGTGACGGCGGTGCAACCGCGTTGATAAAGTTTGTGAACTTGTCGCCGAATGGACCCTTGATCATGCTGATAAGTACAGTGATCCACGCGGCGGCACTGGCAACACGTTCCTGACCCGCGTCAGCCACTAGGTGAAGGATTGAGAACAGGGTGATGATTGCCACGTACGAGCGTGGAGCGGGCATTTTACGCTCACCCTTACCGGGCATGTCAACCGAACCGATGGTGTGCAGGAACACTGACACCCAGAACGCGGCGGATACAGAACCGGAATTCATGGCGATGTGTAGGCGTCCGAAAACAGGCCCGCCCACGGTTCGGTGGCGTACCTGCCGCCACGCGCAACCGCCGCGTAGACAAGCATGTAGCCACCGAACACTAGGATGATGCCAACAAACTGCAACCGATTACCCCAGATTCTCGGTGCTAGGGGCGGCCGTCGGATTATCTCCCGACAGTTCGTCTGTTGACACTACCTCAATGGGCGGGTGTGGCGATTCCGGTTTGCCGGTACACTTTTGTTGGTAACTGTACCGGAGGCCGCAGCCGGGACAGTAGAACGGTGCATCCTTGGCCTTGTCTTTTGCCTCGGTAACCGGGGCGTCCGATTCGCTGTCGGTAGCACTGTGACGGGGGGATGGCATTACCGCCGCCTACCGCCGAGCGCGCTGCCGAACAGGCCGAGCACCCAGCTACCGAAGAACGTGCCGAGGGTAAAAAACCCGACGCGATTCCAGTTGAGCCTACTCATCTGTCAGTCCTTTCATTTGTGACCCGTGACAATGGTGACAACCGTGGCTAGCCACCGTGGTGACGGCGGAACTTGTTGCGGAAGAAGCACATTGCGCCGACCTCTGCGAAGACGAGAATCCAGAGATAGACCTCATCGCCGAGAATGACGGCACGTGAGCCGGGGCGTGCTCCTGCCGCTGAGGGTCCGCCCATTGTGCCTTGATTGATGCCGCTGGGCGTGGGGTTGGATTGTGCGAACCGTGAACGCACCTAGATCACGCTCCCTCAAGCTCCGGTGACAGTTCACCAGCGATAGCGAGTGCATCGTAGATGATTTCAAACGAGCCGGGTGGGGTCGTCACGTCAGCGCCGACGAATTCCAGTTGCAGGAGGGTCTGTTCGACGGTCTGCAACCAATACTCACCCTGACCGGCGTAATTGTCACCCGCCGATGCGCCACCGGAATAGCGGGGCACAACAAAGACGCCGGTTTCACGGGTCCATGTGCCGAGTGCAAGCGCCTGATAGAACGAGTTCATTTCTTCGATGATCTGTGAGGGCGTCATCTTCCACACCCTACGGGCGTCGAGCCGGAAATCGACGGGTCCGGCGTTAGCGTCGGTCCAGTCAATGCGCGTCTTGTTGGCGTCACCGTTACGAATCACGAAGATAAGGCCACGTAGTTCATTACCCGTGAGGGTTTCACGAACCACATTGTTGGCTGCTGTAAGCGGTGGCTGTTCGTGCATGTTGAACCGTGAACAGTTGAGGCCGTCGGGAATTTGCTGGATAGGGTTGCCGAGCAGGTCCTGAAGGTCGGGCTGCGCCCACGATTCAATGTACAGTTTGACCGTTACGGTTGGCTGAGTGGTAGGGGCCGTGGTGGTGAGACCGTATGGTCCCGCTTGGTTACCCGCCGCGAGCGTGTACCTGAAACGGTACTGTGCGCGGGCGTCGGTGTTGGCGAGAACGCCGAGCGTGTCTTTTACCTCTGCGAAAAACCGGATGGTGAAGGCCGGATTGATCGTGTTGGAAAACGACGGTCGCTTGGACGGGTCACCGTCCCAGGGACGTAGGTACTTCTGAATGAGCGCGTACTGATAGCCGCCCATCGGGTACAGGATCGGTCCACCCGATATGTCCTCTAGTGAACAGGATTGAAGGATGGAATACGGTGAGTCACCAGCGAGCACCCCCGGCCCTATCACCCCGCCTGTACTTGTCACCTGCATTGTCACTCCACGAAGAAAACCCCCTGGAGTGACGTTGTTCACTACTTCCTGTGACGAGGCACCCAACTGCATGCTGAACGTTGAGAAGGGTGCTTCCCGGTACAGGTTGCTACCAACAGTGAACGGAATTTCTCCGGACTGTGGTTGCGCCGATGCTGGGGGTGCTGACACCCCTCCCGGTACTGGCATGTGTGACCTCCTAGAACTGGGCGAGTGCGGCCCGCGAGATTCCTGCTACGTGACGATTCCTGCTTGTCATGCCGTGCAGCCAGAAGATACGCCAGAACGTACCAAACACGAGCACTGACAGAAACGCCGCGAAGCCAGAAGTGGCCGACGCGAAGTGAGTATGCATAGACCTATTATCCCGCCCCTGTCAAATTTTGGACATGTCCGCATCGGGTTTCTCTCAACCAGTCCAATTCAGACACACCTTTACCGCCAATTGGCAAACCGGCAGTGTCGCGCAGTAACAGACGCATAACATATGCCTGTGTAGTGCCGAGCATTTCGGCGGCGTCTTGGAGGATTTCACTCTCCTGTTTCGTCAGGTACAGGTGCATGCTTATTTTCCGGTTGTAGAGCCGCGAGCGCCGCCATTGCCGCCGCCGCCAGATCAACGAGGGATTTTACTTTGCGGTCACGCGGTGACAAGCGAAGCACGGGCCACGTAAGGATGTAGCTCCCAAACAAGAGCAAGGAAACCCCAGTGATAACAGTTAGTGATACGAGTAGCAGGGCCAGCTTGCCGGTCGCCCGTGCGAGTGCCGCGACCATATTCGCCTCCTAGATAGGGGGTTGACTGTGACCAGTGACAACGGTGATAACTGTGACTAGGCATCTTGCTTCATTGACCAAGTTCCATACTGTGACTGTGCCTGCGGAGTCTGAGTGTTCTTTTGAATCTGCTGCCGTTGCTTGCGGGTGCGCTTGGTTCGCCGGATGATCGCAACAGTAACGTTCGGCGCTTTGTAGAACACTTGACCGTTCTGCTTGTCGGGTACCTTGCGGGACCATAGCAGTAGCTCCACCAGGGTCGGTGTCATAACCACCTTGCGCTTGTAGGCGATGGCGACGGTGGCCTGCTGACAATCGCGCGCCCACTTCCACAAGTGGTGGTAGCACCCCACGCCGAAGGCGATCCCACTGATGCCCACTGCGAGCGACACCCAACCGAGCGCGCTCATGGCCCCTCTAGGCAGGTGTAAATCTTTGTTTGACCGCCGGGATGATTGATAACCAGGATGCCGGGTGAGTAGCCGGTGATACACTCAAAATTACCGGGCGGGCCGGTATCGCCCTTTGGGCCGGGTGGCCCCTGCGCTCCTGTGCCAACGTTGACGGTGACGGTCTTGGTGGGTGCGGGTGCGGATGACTGTGACACTGCCGCTGCCGCAAGTCCACCCGCGCCGAGAAATCCGATGGCCCCCACGGTGGCGAATATGGTGCTAGTCCTCAAGGCTCATCCTCAGTGTGTGCAGTTCTTCTGCCAGTTTCTCCGCTTCCGCGCGAGAATCGTGTAGCCGTTCCAGGCACTTATCAAGATCCTCGTTGCGACTGCGGCGCAACGCGACGATTGTTGCGGCGGTGCCGAATCCACCGGAAACGGCCGAAGCAACAGCGAGTAATATCTCATTTACAGAAGCCAGCGCCGTAACACGTTTACGGTGGCAAAGCCCGAGAGCAGGCCGACGAGGGATGCTACCAGCGCAACGAACCAGCCCTTGCCGGTGGTGGGTAGTGAGGCTTTAGGCATTTACACTCTCCAGTTGTGACTCGTGACAACAGTGACAACCGTGATCTTTATTTCAGGCGTTCTCTTCGGGGCCGGGGCGTCGCAGCAGTCCTTCAAGTGTCACGGTCAAGATTGCGCTGGCGGTCAGGCCAAATGCTGACACCTCGAACACTTCTGCGTTACGCAGATATGGTCCCTGTTCGGTACCCCACGTTTGCACACCGGGCACCTGATAGCTGGTGCCAAACTGAGGTTGTGCCCATTCGATAAATGCGCCCGACCGTAGATAGGCGACCGCCTTGCCCGCCGCAAAGACCACTGCGCCGGTTACTGGATCGGCTAGGCTCAGGTACATGCTGACGCGCCGAGCAGCAAACTCGTATCCCACGGGCACCGCGTAGACCTCATCCTGACCACTGCCCTGGGCGTTTAGTGCCACTTGTGCGGTCTGACGAATGCGCGTAATCTGGGCGGGACGTGGAATCAGTTTGACGATCTCGTCCGGGGTCACGAAGTCGAGTACCGCCCCGTGCATAACTCTCTGTTGTGCCATCTACCTCACCTTATCTCGGTTGTCACGGTTGTCACCAGTCACAATTGACACGCGGGAAACGTAGAGGGCATGTTCGCCGCCGCGCTGCCGTCGGATACAGAGAAATTCGTGGCCTCCTAGCTGCGGTACAATACGCCACACCGACATTTTGTCTCCTGACAGTTGCGCTACTCGCTTCAAGTCCTCTTCGTCTTCCACTTTGAAGACGAACAGCCAGGATGGTTCGCTCCACATCAGGCGGGATACGTGTGTCGGGCGCTGCGTGGCGGAAATCATGCTCACCTTGTTGGACCGTGCAGCACGCCAGAACTGTGACATTGTGCCGCGCATGCCCAGGCCGGACGGTGGCGTATCTTCGAAATACGCGGCTTCGTCAATGTACACATAGGTGCCCCCTTCCTGATAGATGGCCTCCAATAACGGCAGGAACACTGCACGGTGCCGCCTGTGCATTTGGCTGGGGTCACCGCCCTTGGGCCATACAATCACATGTTCGTCACCATAGTTGGGGGGCCACTTCTTTATGATCGGCCACTTGTCTCTAGTGTGCAGGCGCATGATTGTGTCATCGCGGGGCTTGTCGGCCAGCACCACTACCCGCGCCGGTCTACCATCCCTGGCCTTGCGCTTGGCTACCAGCTTGCACAACTCAATTCCACACACACTCTTGCCCGATCCGGTGGCCCCGACCAGTGAGACGTGCTCTCCCTGTTTCATTGACTGAGAGAACATGACTTGAAAGTCCTCCCATTGGAGAACGGTAGGCTCACGTACTTCCCTCAGGAGCTGGGTTCGTCCCGGCATACCTCATACACCTGAGCGAGCTTGCCACGCACATGTTTCAGTAGCCGAACCGTGTGAGCCGTGCCTGTCTCCGGTATCCGCTTCTGTGTCCACCCTTTGAGGCCACCCTGCGACCGTAACATCTCGAGTGCATACGCCAGCTTGGCTCGCTGGTACGGCGTCAGGCCACGGGTGTCGGTGGGCCTCACTGTACGACCGCCGGTTGACCATGCGCAGCATCCCACTCCGCCTGCGCTTGCGCCAAGTCCTCTGCCTGTGCCTGCCGCCGTGTCACCCATCTAGTTGCGAGTATGCGGCCCACTCTGCCAAACGCCAATAGAGGTTCCACAAAGCTGAGAAAGATCACCAGTGGTTGACGCAGCGGCGCTACCGCGTGGGTGAGCGACACCAGACCACTGCTCATCTTTTCCTTGTCTTCGTCGATAGCAGTGGCTAGCTCTTCGTCTTCCCGCGCCTGCCGCCACTCCACCACCTGACCGAACGCCTCTACCAGGCGACTGTGTAGCTCGCGGTCAAGCCGGTCGCTGGACGTTTTCGACTCACCACTATCGCTACTGGTGCGCCTGCGGCTGCGGCGTTCCTCCGCACGAGACGGATCGCCCTTTTCCAGATCAAGTTCATCGGTCACCGTTATCACCTTTGTCACGGGTCACAACTCAGGCCCCAAAATAACCCTTGCGTTTAGGGGCCTCTTCACCCTCACCGTCCTCTTCACCGTCGCCGTTCTTGTCGGCTTCGGCTTCCTCAGCGGTCAGGAAACCGTGCTTGATCGCCCGTGCAACCTGCGCCTCATCGCCGAGGTCAACGCTGACGTTGATAACCTTGCCGACAGGGGGCGCAGCCGGTTCCTTTGCCTTCTGTTGTAGCCGCTTGAGTGTGGCAGTCTCTTCCTCTGACAGTGGCACCGCTCTATCCCTTCGCTTTGTGCATGGTGGTCTTCCCGCCACGCGGACCCTTTTTACGATACACGGTCACGATATAACGCTGACCGTGAATAACCTTCGTACGTGTCCTGACAACACCGCCGCGTCTTCGTTTCTCAGCAGCGGACGGCACGGTATCAGTCACCCCCATATTTAGTGCCGAGAGCGAGCTTCGACTGGCGATCCGAAGTCACTCCCGGCACTGAGGCCAACCAAGCCACCCCCGAATTGTACCATGCCTACCGGGCGGCAAAGCACTTTCGGTTAGAAGCTTACGAAAGGTAAGTAACCGGCCCCTGTGATATACTCCACCGATGGGGTACTGGCGATATGAGTGACGACTTTGACATTTACTTTGAGGTTGTCGGCTGGAAAGATTGGAACGGTGACGAGCACGCAGGCCCGCCACTGGACAGTGATCTGGACAACGTGATGGGCACGTTCACCCGGTACTACGATCCGGGCGGTGGTGAACACTACGAATGGATTTACATTGAGCCGGAGGTTGACAGTCGGGGGCGGTGGCACGGGTTTGACAGTTGGGATGACTGGTATGACCTCATCAATGACATAACCGTGGATCACCTGCTCGCATGAGTCCTCTGGTGGCGTACCACTCAACCGCACGCCGCCACCGCGAAGCAATCCACCGTTACGGTCTTATCCCCGCGCTGCCTAGCTCCGCGCAATGGTTCGGCGTGTACGTGTACCGAGACGACTATACGCACCGCACCCGCCACATGCGCTACCGTAGTGGTATCCGGCCCGTTAGCTGCTGGTGGGCACACCGCCCGCCGAATGATCTCTGGGAAGTCGCATACATCGGCCCGCTGTATCCCGACCAATTTGTGGCTAACGCGCTGGTGCTGAGCGAACCGCCGCAGCATGTATCACTAGTGTCACCTTTGTCACGAGTCACATCTTGAGATATCACTGGGTCAGCACGGTGGTGGCCGGATGGGAACCGGCTAGGCGGAGGGTGGGTGAGGGACTGCGATGAAGGCTGACCGCTCTCGCAGTGAAGCCCTCTCCGCTTTACCGCCCGAATTTTACCCCGCTCCGCGTTCAGTCAAACCACGCTCTCGCCAGTATGAAACCCTGCCTGTCATTGCGGTCAGCGGCGACGAGGTACTGACGGAAGACGGGGAGCTTTGGACTCTCGCGGAGCTTGTCCAGCGCCTCCCGAAGCTGCCGCCCATCCTGTTCGTTACGGTGGGCGCTGCCGATCTGTTCTCATATTTCGACGCGGCGTATGCGTCCAATCCGTCATGGCAGGCGCGGCTCAGCGACCACCAGCGCACCGTCCCCAAATCTCACCCTGACCGCAGGGTGAGGCGTGCGGGGCGCGTCACCATTGCGGTTCACTGGTTCGGATTCAAAAGTGGTCCGCGTTCCTATCACCGGATGATTGACCCGATCACCATGTACCAGGACGGCATCCGCAAGATTTGTCCCGGCGACGACCCCGAAATCATCCGGCTACTACGATGGGCGGTTATCCTCCGAGACTTCTGCGCCGAAAACAACCTAGAGGTCAGGCCGACAATGGGCGGAATCAGTTCACAGCTACTCACCGACTCGCGCTTCTACCCCAACGCTCGCCGCAAAGTGCCCGTCAAGACAAACGAACGGGCACGCGAATGGCTACCCGGTAACTACTACAAGCTAAACGTCATACCGTCGCCCGACCGGAGTTACACCGCGTATGAACTTGACCAGCACCGAGCGCACCATTACCACGCGCAGAGACTTCGCTTCCCGCACGCCGACCATCTCTATGCGTACGGCTATTTCCGCAACCTTAGTGACTACTACCGTGACAAGCCTAGCCCTGATTTCATGGGCCTATATTGTCTCGACCTATTACCGCCTCGCTTTGGCAGGGCTTACGCTTGGCTGGGAGTGGATCGTCAACTAGCCTACAGGTTTGTTCACACAAACGAATTGTCACACCTGCTCGATATCGGCTACAAGGTGCTGGGCATTCGGGCCGCATGGGGGTCACACCACCGCGACACCGGATTGAACAGGGTTGCCGAATGGTGCTGTGAACAATTGGACCGCTACGATGACGCCCGGTGGCTCAAGCCACTGTTACTATCAACGTACGGCAGTCTCGCGTGTCGCGCCACGAACGCGGAGGCGATATTCAAGCGGGCCAAGGGCGGCACGGAAACGCTCATCCTGACAGGCAGCCGTTCGTTCGTCGGCAAGCGCGTCCGACGCCCCCAGAAGCTAGAACCGGGATTCGTCAACGTTTTACAGCGCGGCATGATCGAAGCCGCCACACGCTCCGAAACAATCGGCTGCGCCCAGTACCTAGAACACATGGGCCAGCGTGTGCTACACGTCTACGCCGATGCCCTGTTCGTAGAGTTCAGTGACGAGCTACCGCTGCCCATACTCCCCGAACCCTGGAGGATCAAAAGAGAACACACACACTTTTGCCCAGAAAGCATGCAGGCATACACATCGGACCAGGCAACCAAACGCCCCGGTGGACACGCACCACACGACCGCCGAATGATGGCTGTTGGCAGACCATCACGGTTGTCACGTTTGTCACTAGTCACAGACAAAGGACTGAAATGAGCGCAGACCAACAGAGCTTCAACAACGAGCTACGCGGCGCACTGTTCAAGAACGACAAGGGGGACAACCCCGCCAGACCCGACTACCGGGGTCGCTCCACAATCGAGGGCAAGACGTATCGTGTCAGCGCGTGGATTAGGACGGCCCGCGCAACCGGCGCAAAGTATATGAGCCTTGCCTACACGCACGATCCGGGCCAGCCCGATGCGCAGGCCCAAGCAACCGCCCCGGTCCAGGCGAGCGACTTCGCCCCGGCGCAGGCCCCCGCCGAGCCGGACGATATCCCGTTTTAGCGCACGTTATCCCCGCAAAGTGGTAGAATTTGACCCGTAGGGCAGGGCCAACCACCACCCCAGGAGGGATAATCAAAATGGCAACCACAACCAGAAGGAGGGCCAGAGTGCCCCAAGCAGCCGCAGCCCCCAAGGCCCCACCGGACGAGACTCCCGAGCAGCGCGAGAGGCGCGAAGCAGAGGCGGCTTGGAACGCGCTTGTTGGGCGGGCAACCGCAGGTACCGGCAGCGCCGCGAAGCAGATTCAGCGCGCCGTCGAACTAGAAAAAGAGCGGGCCGACGTAATGGACCGTATCAACAGCAACCGCACATACCTGCGATTGATGGACAAGAACGAGGAACTTGATGAGGATCAGGCCGAGTTCCTAGATGTGTTCTACCCCGAAAAGGAGCGGGGTGAGAGGCGTGCGAAGGCCGACATTGAGGCCACGCGCAAGGCGCGGGAAGCCGCCCGCAGGGACGGCAGCGCCGCATAGTTGACGGCAACGTCAACACCGCCCCGCGTCGGTTCCCCCATTATCCGGCGCGGGGCACCATTCAAATCATCGGGGGAGAAAGACCAACCAAATGTCACAAGTCAGATACAGCATTGAGGTAACGGTAGAGCCGCTGGAGCGCCCGGAGGGATGGGTATCCGTCAGCGTCACCCCGGACCGCTATAGCTACGGTCGTCACGGCGTACGGGGCATGTTTGAGGCTAGCGACGACAAGGCTGTCGAGGCGTTCGTCCTGAAAGCAGTCCCGACCATGCTGGCCATCGAGAAAATGAACGCCGAGACTGAGGCGGCAGAGAACGCCGCCGCCGAGGCGGACGCGGAGGCGGTGAGCTAAATGGGCATCAGGATTCTCACCGGCCATGAGCAGGGCTACACTCCCACGGACCCGCTCATTCTTGATCGCGCATGCCTGTTCGATTCCGTCAGCGAATGGGCGTTCGGCCCGGTGTTCTATGCCGACGACAGCATAGACGGAGGCACCGCCGAGCAGTGTGCGCAATGGTTTCTCGATTGGGCGACCGAGCAGGCGGGCACCGATCTGCGCCGCCTAACGGACGCCGAGATGGAGGGGCTATACGTCACTTGGCAGAAGAACCGCCAAGCCGCCTAGGGAAATCCTCGCGGCCCCCGTCCGCCGGTCGGTTCGGACGGGGGCCACCTATTCGTCACTACTATCACGATTGTCACCCGTCACATTCAGGAAAGGAAATGAACGCAACCATACGATTCCTCTGGCAGTGCCGCTGGTGCCGCAAAATGGTGGAGAGCGGGTTGGCCCGCTGTCCGTACTGCAACCAGCCGCGCCGCCCAACCCAAGCCAGAAACCATCTAAAGGACAAGGAAGCAGCATGAACGCTAAGCCAACCAAGCCCACGCAGGGGCCTATCCAGATGACCAAGGCGGAAGCCGTCGAACTGTCGGATATTTCCGATGACCTGACGCACCTAGTTGAGCAGCGGATCAGGCAGACCACCCGCGACCCGCTCATTCAGCGGGAAATGCGGCGCGTAATCGCCATTCAACTGATCGAAGCCAAGTACGGCGCGGGCCGCAACCATGAGCGGCTAGGCGACGATCCGGAGCGATGACAATGACCACCTTCGACCTCACCGTAGTCAGTCCGAAAAAGCACAGCGTTCGGTTCGACTCCACCGCGCAGGACGATGCGCTACCCGTAACGAACCTTTACGTTGACAAGGTGTGGGTACGCGACAATGGCGGATGCGAAAACGGCATTCGTATCACCATCGAACCAATTCCGGAAGGAAACTGAACCAATGACGGACCTTGGCGACATCATCGAACAACTGCACCAACAGCACAAGGCCCTGTTGGAAGACCTCCGCAAAGTACAGACGGTGCTCGACATTCTCGACGCACCCGAACCCGTCAGGGCGAAGCCCTCGGAGGCGCAGCACCGCGAGAAAATCCTTGCGACCGTGGGCACGGATTGGATGGAGAAGCACCAGATAGCGAAGGCCACCGGCATCTACAACGCCGTCTGCACGCGTATTCTTGACAGGCTGACGACGGATCAGATGTTTGAGCGGCGTGACGTGAACGGCGCAACCCACTACCGGCGCGTGCCCGAGGAAATGCGCGTGCATGTGGGCGAAGGGGTAGTCGAATGATTGAGATTGTGCTCATTATTTGGCTGATCGGTGGTGCCGTCCGGTTCGCCAAACTGCTATGGGATGAGTGGCGTCGCTGACACGCTTGTCACGGGCATCACCTGTCACAGAGGGGCCTCGCGGGCGTGCGGGGCCTCTCTGTCTGTCCAGGCGCGGGCGCGCACTGACAACCCGCGCGCGCGCGCACTCCCCACCCCCATCTGCACAATCTCGACCGGAATGGTGAACTTTGACCCCTCAACCATTCGACCTCGAACGGTTGACCCCTCAACTATCGTCTGGGTGACGAAATGCCCTCGGTGCAAAGTTGCTACGGGGCAATGCCAGCACCCCGCGTCAGCACCCCGCGCCAGCACCCCGCGTCAGGATGGGCCGTCAGGCACCGTGTCACGCTGCCCACGGGCCGTCACGGTTGTCACCCTTGTCACGGGTCACAAGCGAAGCACGAGGCGACAGAACGCCTCAGAGCCGCCCCAAATCCGCTTCACTTTGTGAAGTGTGGCTAAGACGTGATATGCGGCGATCTGACGGCAATCGGTCTCGAAGTAGTGGTCAAACCCGTCCGGGGGTCACGCCGCAAATAGTCAGTAGTTACTACTGATTTGTGCGAATTGACACAAACCCCGTCACCGACCCAAGATTTCCCCGTGAACCGTGACAAGCGTGATATAGTCAGGCGCAGCGACACCCCGCCGCGTGAGACTCACATTTAGCGCCCGGCAGGCTACGGGGAAACCGCACTAAATAACCCTCCCGAACCAAGACTCAACCGCGAGCATTCGGGTAATCAGGCAGTGTGCGCCTCTGGAAAAGGTGGCCCGCCTGACAAGGGAACCGACCAAACCACAAGTAGAAAGGTTGCCATCATGGCTACCCGCAAACCCGCCGTTCGCAAGCCGAACGGCAAGCCCGCTGAGAAGCCCTGCGATGCGTTCCTGCGGAACCGGGCGTTTATCGCTAAGTTCGTTGCATTGGACGACGCTCAATTGGATTTCTCGGCTATCTGGGCAATGGGAACGTGGACCTTCAGTCCTATGTCCCCCGCATCGCCGTACACGTACCCCTACATTTACGCCAACGGCCCATCCGGATCAGGTAAGACCGTTTACGGCCGCGACGTAATGGGGGCCATTTGTCGGCAGCCGCAGGCCTTCGCACTTGCCACCGGGCCTGCACTTTTCCGCACCCTGATCACTATTGATGACGGGGAACCGATTCCGCACTTCCCCACCCTGTCGGTTGACGAAATCGATGCGGCGTACAACGGCGCTAAAGACGAGGACCTGCGAACGTTTTTCAATATCGGATACAAGACTGGAACCTATATTCCGCGTTCAGCGGGAAAGATTTCAATCAACTATCCGGCGTTCTGCCCGAAAATTCTCATGGGGATTGACAACGGGCACCTGCCGC